>OGZW01003692.1_pt1 | contig 11150 bp, 7 predicted proteins | sample 1577001 | NCBI WGS metagenome assembly OGZW01 (sample SAMEA3541519, study PRJEB24748) | human gut metagenome | biome: human gut; feature: human-associated habitat; material: faeces | place: China | collected 2012
ATGTCCAGCGAACAGAAACATAATATTTCGTTTATACCGTTTTTCTTTTTCATTAACATATAAAATTCTGACTTGTGAAAGGACGCTTATATCTGCCCCTCACAACCTATAAAAGCACCACAGAATCTGCGACACTACGCCAGTTAAAACTCCGGTTATTTAAACAAATTTTTGAAGAACTCCCCAATCGCACTAAAGATATTTCCAAAGAAATTACCAATAGATGCCATGATTCCGGAAGAACTTCCTCCATTTTTAAAGGAATTGTAAAGAGATGCTGCGTAATCCACCAGTCCACTTAAATCAATTCCAAGAGAAGTAATTTTCAAAAGAAGATCAACGATTTTCTGTCTCTCATCATCAGATAAAGTGACGCCATATTTATCACAGGCTTCATCAATTGCTTCGTTGATACTCTTCTCGTCAGTCAGTCCCTTTTCTGCAATCAGTGACTTGATGTAAGCAATAAACTCCTCCACTTCCTGATCGGTCAGACCCTGAATGGAAGCTTCCAGTTCTCCGGTGACAACAAGTTCATTTAACGCTGCATCTACAACGTTATCCTGTACTGCTTCCCCGGTCATTGCCTCATATGCCTCAAAGATTCCAACCAGTGCAGCGGTTCCGGAAATTGGCTTAGGACCTGCAACGATGATATCTGCATCTGTAATTCCAGCAGTTGTCAGCGCATTTTTGTACATACCAACGGTACAGTATGTGATATTGTTCGTAGAAATGTTTAATCCATTTCCTTTTTTACGTTTTACGATCACGACAGAAGACCATGACTTGCTTCCAATTTTGGAAGAATCCACATAGGAATTCAGATACTGATGCTCCTGTGCATTTGTAACGTAAGTCACGTTATAATTTGCCAGATTGGCAGGATCGATTCCCATAAGGGATAATACGGTATTTTTCTGGTCATCGGACAAATCTGCGCCGAGTGCAAGATAAGGTTTATCATCTTTCTTAATCTCAACATTATCGTTATTCTCATCCACAATGACATCTCCAGTCACATTTTCTGTGGATTTTTTATCATCTTCTACCGTTACCCCACCTGTAACATTATCGGTTGTGCCACTGGTGGAAGTATTTGTGCTGTCAGAATTTGTTGTACTGCTCTGCGAATCTGAAGCAGCATTATTGGTTGTATTGCTCTGTGAATCTGAACCTGTACTGTTCTGTGTATCTGAACTTGTGCTGCTCTTTGAATCTGAAGCTGTGCTGTTTTGTGTATCCGATCCTGTATTTCCAGTCGAACCGGCATTGGTATCTGCACCTGTTGCACTGCTGTCATTCTGCGTTGCTGCATTATTCTCTGACTGTGTTGTCTGGGAATCACCGGATGTGGCATTGCTCTCTTCCTGCCCGGTGGAGTTCTGCGCAGAAGCATCTGCTGCAAATGATGTTACATGTGTTGGTATCATCATCACTGCAGCTAAAATAATTGCTGCAATTCTCTTTGTCATTCTCGTTCTCTTCACTTTTTCTTCCCTCTCTTTTTATTGCGGATCGCAGTATTTGCTCATATGAAAACCATCATTTCCACATAATAAAAATCTGCTTTGAGATTCCCCAAAACAGATTTTTATTTTACTACATCTCACTATAAATCACAAGTTAACATAATATGTTTATAAAAAATTAAGAAACCTATCTACTTTTTCCTCATCGTTTCGTAATACCCTATAGGAAAAATTGTCTGTATCCATATTTTTACGTATCGATCCGCACTCTCATCCATGCAAGAAGATCTGCATACACTTTATCGCGGTCTGTCTCATTTAAGATTTCATGTCTGTCATTTTCGTAGAGCTTATATGTAATATCCAGAGAACCTGCCTCTTTGAAGAGATCATACACTTTTTTCACACCGACACCGTTATCTCCCACCGGATCATCCTGACCGGATACAATAAAAATTGGAAGCTTGTTTGGTACTTTCTTCACATTTTCCAACTGATTATCGTAGAGAACTGCTTCCATCAGCCCCAGATAGCCGTTTAATGTAAATTTGAACGTACACCGCGGTTCGCTATAATAAAATTTTACAATATCCTCATCTTTTGTAAGCCAGCTGTTGGAAGGTGTTTTTCCGGAAAGATCATATTTCTTATATGGTCCGCCAAAGGAAAGTGATTCAACCAGTCTGCTTCTGTGATGCCAGCCAAAAATTTTTGCAAGGAATCTGCATACATTGATTCCGAGTCTGGTCATACTGTCCGGCACACAACCGGTTCCCATAATGATCGCCCCTCTTAGATCATCATTGTAAACGGTGAGGTATTTCCGAAGCATATAAGATCCCATACTGTGTCCCATCATAAAATAAGGAACACCCGGATTTTCTTTCTGAACCATTGTGCGCAGTGTATGCATGTCTGCGATCACCGTGTCACTCGGATTTTCCGCAAAATATCCCCAGTCATCTTTGGATGCTACGGAATCCCCATGTCCTAAATGGTCATGTCCCACCACCATAAAGCCATTTTCTGTCAAAAATTCAGCAAATGGTCTGTAGCGTTCTACAAATTCGATCATGCCATGTGTGATCTGTAAAATTGCCTCATACTTTCCATCTTCCGGAATCCATTTGACTGCATGGATGGTTGTTTTGCCATCCGCTGATAAAAATGTAAACTTCTCCTCTTTTGCCATACTTTTTCCCCTCTCTTACTCTTTTTGTGATTGTAAGTAAATGCTGTTTTTTAACCTATGGCTTCTTTATTCTGTCTGGACGAAACGATGGACTTCCTCCACATTACGTTCTAATTCATCCGCGCATTCTTTGTGCTCTTTCCACTCCTGACGCAGTGTTTCCGCTTTGGATAACACTCTGCTCTGCACTTCGAAAAATTCATTTTCACCCTGACAGAGACTTTCTAATATTTCTTCAATATCGGTTTCTTCTTCCACATTTTCATGATCTGTTTCCGCCACCTCTGTGTCTCTGCTTTCCAGAAGTTTTACCATGGCGCTGTTATTTTCTTTTAAAAGATCATTTAACAACTGGATCTGTTTTTCCGCCTCTGTGGCAGTTTCCTCAAAAGCGCTGATCCTCGCAAGCACATCCGCAACCGCTGAAGTATACTGCTCTGCGTTCACACGCACTTCCTCTGCCGCTGTCACAAATTTTCTTCCGCCTTCTCCCATGCGTCCTGCTTCAATTGCTGCGCCAAGTGCCAGAACTCCCATATTCTGTGAGATATCTGCCAGTTTCTGTAACGCCTCTTCAACAAACTCTCTCTCCTGACAATATGCCTCATAGAACGATTCTATCTCCTTCATGGGTGTGGTGACGTACTTGTTCTTCTCTACAACTTTTGCAATTTTCTCGTGCTCACCCTCCATTTGCTGGCAGAGTGCTTCTTTTTCCTGCTGCAATCTGATATTCTGTTCATTCTTTTTTGCAAGCTGCTGTTTCAACAGTACGGTCTGTCCTGAATTCGCCTCTGAACACTCCTTTAACAGTTCCAATTCCTCTGAAACCGCCGTGATTGTCTCATCCAGTTCCGTTTTTGAGATCGTCATCTGCACCAATGTCTCTTCTGCGCTGTCTTTTGCTTTTGTAATATTAGAAATCTGCTCCTGCAGACGGTTCTGTTTTTCCTGTAATGCCAGAAGTTCCTCTTCCAGTTCTTTTGCTTTTTTTCCACCAAACATATGCCATCCTCCAGTTTTACTGATAATTTCGAATGATAACCTGTACGCTTTCCACTCCATTATACTCGTTAATCTCCGGATAGTACACAATCATTATCCTCAATTTGTTTATCTGTCCGCGAAAAGCTTTTTCCACTTCCGCACTTCCATACTTTTCCGCATAATATGCTTTAAACGCCTCAATATCGCCAAAATAGACTGCCGTCACTGTCTCACCGGCGGCTGTCAGCAGGTTCAGCCGCAACACATTCTGATTTTTTCCGACCACAAAAGCCTTTGTGATACTCAGGTTTTTGTCGGCAAACTGTGGTTTGATATTGGCTTTTCCAAAAGGCTCTAACACTGCAAATTCCCGGATAAGACCGGCATCCGCATACGCTGCTGGCATCGGAATATCAATTTTGATCTTCGGGATCAGGTCATCCTCCGTGAGATTTGCACAGGCATTGATTTTTTCACGAAACTTATCCACGTTTTCTTCCGGAAGAGATAATCCTGCCGCCATCGGATGTCCGCCGAATTTTTCCAGAAGTTCCCTGCACTTACATAGTTCCTCATACATGGAGTACTCCTCGATGGAACGCCCGGAGCCCTTCACGCCCTCCTCCGCCTTCGTCAGCACAAATACCGGCTTATGATAAGCCTCCCGGATACGCCCTGCAATGATTCCTGCAAGACTTTCGTGCACCTGTGGCAGATAAATGACAAGCACTTTATCCGACATGTAATGTTCCTCCACCACACGTTTTGCCTCCTCGACGCCATCTGCTGTCATATCTTTGCGCTGCTGGTTTAACTCCACAAGCTCCCTTGCCGTTTTTGCTGCCTCTTCCTCTCCCTGTAAAAAAAGAGACAGAGACAGTTTTGCTGTATCAAGTCTGCCACTCGCATTGATGCACGGTCCTAACACAAAACCAAAATGATATGCATTGATCTGCTCCGGTTCTAAATGATTCTGAAAGATCAGGGCGCGCATCCCCGGATTTTTTGTGCGGTGAATGCGGTTTAATCCCTCTTTCACCAAAATGCGGTTTTCGTCTGTCAGATCCATAACATCGCCAACGGTTGCAAATGCGACATTTTCCAGAAATTCATAGGTTTCTTCCAGGGCAAAACCCATTTTTTCATACAATACCTGCAGCACTTTCCATGCGACTGCTGCTCCACATAACTCTTTAAAAGGATACGCACATTCCTGCTGCTTTGGATTCACGATTGCATCTGCGTTGCTGCGAAGGAACTGCTTTTCCCCATTCTCCTCTGTATAGGGAATCTCGTGGTGATCGGTCACTAACACGGTCATCCCAAGTTCTTTGGCATGCGCAATCTCTGAGATTGCAGCAATTCCGTTATCGCACGTAAGAATGGTATCCATTCCGTCTCTTTTTGCCTGATCGATCAGATTCTCATTGATTCCATAGCCATCCTTCATGCGGTCCGGAATCTGCGTGGAAACATTTCCACCACAGTGTTTAATTCCCCGGTATAAAATATAGGTTGACATAACTCCATCTATATCATAGTCGCCGATAATACGGATCGGCTTTTGCTCTTCTATTTTAACTTTTAAAATATCTGTCAAACAATCTGCATCTTTCAATAAATGTGGATCGTATAAATCCTTTAAACTTCCATTCAGATATCTTTCAAATGCCGCCTCCCCGATCACCTCACGGTTTCGGATAAGACGCGCCGTGACAGGGCTGATCCCGAACTCTTTTCCAAGCTTTTCAAAATCAGCCCCTTTGTTGATTACAAACCATTTTTCCATGTAACACCTGCTGCCTGTTTTTTCTTATGAATTTATCTTTTAATAATGCACTTCCATCAGCATCAGTCCGCATGCCGGTGCTGTATAACCTGCGTTCTCCCGGTTTTTGCTCTCTAAGATCTGCGGCAGCTCCTCCGGCGCTCTCCTGCCATCCCCAACCTCGATCAGCGTACCCGTCAGGATCCGCACCATATTTTGCAAAAATCCATTGCCCCGGTAATCAATCCAGAGATCATTCCCTTTCTTCGTAAAATTGATCTCATAAATTGTGCGGACTGCCGTTTTTTTCATTTTCTTATTTCCGCAAAATGAAGTAAAATCATGTGTTCCGATCAGATAGGAAGCGGCTTCTTTCATGCGTTCCACATCGAGTGTTTTCTCATACTGATACTCATATTTCCGCTCAAAGACATCCGAAATCTCTCCCATATGGATGTGATAGCGGTAGGTCTTTTTCTTTGCGGCGTAACGGCTGTGAAAGCGCTCGTCCACCTGCTCAATCGCAATGACTGCAATGTCATCCGGCAGATAATGATTCAGATAGGATAAAATCTTTCCATCCGTAAAATGCTCCTCAATATGAAAATTTGCTACCTGACCTTTGGCATGCACACCCGCATCCGTTCTCCCCGAACCGATGACTTCCACCGCATGTCCTGCCATCTGTCCTAACACTGCTTCTATTTTTCCCTGAATGGTCAGATCGGTGCTGTTCTGCCCCTGCCAGCCCTTGTATCTTGTCCCGTCATACTGGATTGTGATTTTATAGTTGTTCATACTTTTTATCCCTGCTTTACTGCAATCTAAACTAACTTTTAGTTTAACACATTTTCTACTCAAATCCTAGTCTGTGATCTGTTCCTGAAACGTTTTTGTGCCGGGGAACTGAAAAATACCAATCCCCCGGCACATTTACTCCGCATTTTATACCAGTTCTGCAATCCTTGTCACCGCAACATAGATTTCCGATATTTTATACCAGGTACGATAATCTACCACTCCCGTCACAGGCAATCCAAAAATAGACTGGAATTTTTCTACTGCTGCCTTCGTTGCTTCTCCGTAAATCCCATCCGGTGTGATCGTCGGGATTGCCGGATAGGCCTGTGAGATTCTCGCTAACTGTTCCTGGATCTGCCGGACCTTATCTCCGGCAGCGCCCACTTCCAGATTATACCGCGGCCAGGATGCCGGGATACCGGAAATCTCCTCCGCTGTATTGATAAACATATTATCACCATAATAATAACGGAGAATTTCTATCGTTTCGTAGTTCTGATCCCCAAGATATTTGCTTCCCCACTGGCTCAGCCAGTTGCTGCACGTCACGCGCTGTCCGTCACAATACTGCGTCAGGATTGGCTGTCTCACATTCGGTCTGGAAAGATAATTCTGGAACATTTCCTCTACCACATCCGAGATACTCTGGAAAATATTTCTTCCATAGACGAATTTCTGGTCGTAAGCAGTGGATGTTGTGATGGTGAAGTTATAGCCTTTGTTCCGGTACCATTCCGTGTAAACCCTGTTTAATGTAAAGGACATGATCGCAAGGATATTGGCACGCAGCGTGCTGTCCGGCCACGTGCTGTATATCTCGCTGGATGCCACATTTTTGATGTAATCCCGGTAACGGACATAATAATTTGCCGCATTGGGATCCGATGGTGGTCCGTCGTGAACGACGACAAATTCCGGGATCACCACTTTACTCAGCACGATCTCCCCGGATTCTGAGACAGGCTTGATCTCGGACTCTGCTATTTTCGGTGGAAAATCTCCAAACAGCGTATTCACCGGAATCACAATGGAATCTATCTGGGTTTCCTCTTCATTTTCTTCCGCCATTCGCACCTGTTGCAATGCGAGCTGCTCTGAAAAAATCTGAACGCCCGAAATACTGACGGGACGATATCCCGGTGCGGTAACTTTAACCGTATATTGGGCAAACGGCTGATTTTCGGAGGGTTCCATCGAGTATTCAAGTGGAGGCGCATCAAGCGTAAGTTTCTCCGACATTCCTGAATCATCTGCGCTTACCTCCTCCACTGTGGAATCCGGCTCGCCCGAATAGGAAATGGTGATTCTTGCTCCCTCGATCGGTCTTCTGGTCCGGTTTGTAAGTACTTCTACTTTGAGGCTTCCTTTATCTACAGCCTCTGTCTGGGCATATTTGATATCTGGCATGAACAACCTCTTCATACATTTCCTTATATTATATGCTCAGACATGCAATCCTGTTCTGCTTCCTGTGCAAAACATTCGATTTCCCAACTTCTCATTTTCTATTTCCGTTCTTTATCCAAATCCCCCAAAACTTAATTCTTACTCTACCGTAACTACCTTCGCCAGATTTCTTGGCTTATCAACATCAAATCCCTTATCGGATGACACGTAATATGCTAAAAGCTGTAATGCAACCGATGCAGGTAAAACCATAAATTCATCCTGCATATCCGGAAGCTTGATCACCTGATATTCGGTATCAAGATCACCGGAAAGTGCCTCTTTGATAAATAATACAATATCTGCACCTCTGGATTTTACTTCCTTAATATTGGAAAGCTCTTTTGACATGAGTTTTTCCTGTGTTACCGTTGCAACAACCGGTGTGTTAGTCGTGATCAGTGCAATTGGTCCGTGTTTTAATTCGCCGGAGGCATAAGCCTCAGAGTGAATATAAGAAACCTCTTTCAGTTTCAATGATCCTTCCAGTAAAATAGAGTAATCCAGTCCACGTCCGATCATAAACAGATCCTTTGCTTCCAGAATCTTCTTTGCGATCACATGGATGTCACGTCTTTTCTCCAATACTTTCTGCATCACTTCCGGAACACGCTCTAATTCTGCGATAAAGCTCTTTGTCTGCTCCTCTGTGTAGACACCTCGCAATAATGCCATTTTTGCAACCACAAGATAAAATACGGAAAGCTGTGTTGTGTAAGCTTTTGTACTTGCCACTGCAATTTCAGGTCCTGCTGCGGTGTATAACACATAATCACTTTCTCTTGCAATGGAAGAACCTTTTACGTTGATAACGGATAAACATTTTGCGCCCTGTCTCTTCGCATATTTTAATGCTTCCAAGGTATCAATTGTCTCACCGGACTGTGATACTGCGATCACCAATGTTTTCTCATCAATGACCGGATCGGAATACATAAACTCTGATGCAAGTTCTACGTCCATCTGCACATGAACGATAGATTTTACCAGAGCCTGTGCCACAAGTCCCGCATGCATGGCTGTTCCGCATGCTACCACACAAATTCTGTCACAGTCTGTAAAAAGAGAATCCGGCACACCATCCGCGGTAAAATCAGGCAGACCGTTCACGATACGGTCTTTGATCGTATTCTTGATTGCTTCCGGCTGCTCCATAATCTCTTTTTCCATATAAAATGGATAACCATTCTTTCCCGCGCTGTTCAACTCCCAGTCAACGGACAAAAATTCCGGTTCTACCACATTGTCATTTAAATCCGTAAGTACCACATGATCTTTGTGCAACTCTAAAATGTGATATTCCGGTACAACAAAGTATTCATTTGTAAAACGGCAGAGTGCAGTCAGATCTGATGCAAGCATTGCTCCCTCTTTGCATATGGTTGCAACGATCGGGCTGACATTCCGGATCGAGTAGATCACATCCGGCTGATCTTCAAACAGGATCACAAGCGCAAAGGTACCCTTTAATTTGCTCACTGTTTTTTTGATTGCTTCCTTTGGATCTCCCTTGTAATAATGATTTAATAATGCAGCCGCAACTTCACTATCTGTTTCAGAATGAAGGATTTCCTGCAAATCGTAATCGGCGATCAGCTCACGATAGTTTTCGATGATCCCGTTATGAACCAGAGTCACTTTTCCCTGCTGATGCGGATGTGCATTCTGGTCTGTAACTCCACCGTGAGTTGCCCATCTTGTATGTCCGATACCGCAGGCAGACAAAATCTTCTTCGAATCACAAATTGCTCTTAAATCACTTACTCTTCCGGCACATTTATAAACATTTGTCACATGGGAAGTTTCGTCTTTCACTGCAATACCCGCACTGTCATATCCACGATACTCTAATAATTCCAACGCATCTAATAAAACATCTTTTACGTTTTCACTGCCTGTATAACCTATAATTCCACACATATTAAATTTCCTCTTCTTTTCTATTTAAAATTTAAATCATATTCGAATTCAATTGTCCCATTATACCGTATTTGTTTTGCAGTCACCTGCATATTTGCCGGCATATCTCGCACTGGGAGGTACGAAAGGGCGTCCGCCGAATTTTCGATAACCCTTTTCCTCGTTAACCTGTGTATGGTCGTCCTCACAGGTACATGGCGCTAGAAGAGAAACCTAAATGTCTGCAATCAGTCACAGACAGGATTGCATATCTGAAAATATAAACCTTATTCGATTATCAATGTGCTATATATATTGTAAATGCCTTCATAAATGCTGCTACATCTATGAAGGCATCTATAACATGATTACTATACTATGATATGCGAAAAATGTCCAGAAGTTATTTTACTTCTACTGTCCAGCCATATTTATCCGGGATTCTTCCCCACTGGATGCCGGTTAAGGTATCATATAATTTCTGTGTCAGTTCTCCAATCTCAAAGTTGTTGACTGTCACAACATCATCTTTGTAACGGAGTTCTCCAACCGGTGAGATAACGGCTGCTGTACCTGTACCAAATACCTCTTCCAATGTACCGTCATGTCCGGCTTTCATCAGATCATCTACGGAAAGTCTTGTCTCATTTACTTTGTAGCCCCAGTCACGAAGCAGATGGATCATGGAATCTCTTGTAACACCCGGAAGAACGGTTCCTTCGATTGGTGCTGTGTAAATTTCACCGGCAATCTTGAACATGATGTTCATGGTTCCAACTTCCTCTACATATTTGCGATGCTCACCGTCTAACCAGAGAACCTGTGCATAGCCAAGCTTCTCTGCTTTCACCTGTCCTAAAATAGAACCTGCGTAGTTACCACCACATTTTGTAAAGCCTGTACCACCTTTTACAGCACGGACAAGTTCATCCTCAACCAGAATCTTAACCGGATTAAGACCTGCTGCATAGTAAGCACCTACCGGACAACAGATAATCATAAACTTGTATGCGTTTGCCATATGTACGCCGAGTGCTGCTTCTGTTGCAAACATAAATGGTCTGATATAAAGGGAAGTGTTTGGTTCAGATGGAACCCAGTCAGCTTCTACTTTTACAAGTGCTTCCACTGCTTCGACAAACATATCAACCGGGAATTCCGGCATGCAAAGTCTTGCGTTGGAATTGATCATTCTCTTTGCGTTCATCTCCGGACGGAACAGCTGGATTTTCCCTTCTGCTGTACGGTATGCTTTCATACCTTCAAATGTTTCCTGTGCATAGTGAAGTGTCACACATGCCGGATCCATTGTGATAGGTCCTTCCGGAACGATTCTTGCATCTTTCCATCCGTCTTCTTTTGTCCAATCCATGACAAACATGTAATCTGTCATATACTTACCAAAACCAAGATTCTTCTGGTCTGGTTTCTCCTTTAATACCGGTCTTTTTTCAAATCTGATATCCATAATATCCTCCTTTTCCCATTACACTTTTCAGGCAATTGCGAAACTCATCCTACTCTTCTTTTAATTGTTCAAAATTAACAAAATTTTCGAAAACACGCTCTCGCTACGTGTCGCTGG
>OGZW01003697.1_pt1 | contig 11140 bp, 10 predicted proteins | sample 1577001 | NCBI WGS metagenome assembly OGZW01 (sample SAMEA3541519, study PRJEB24748) | human gut metagenome | biome: human gut; feature: human-associated habitat; material: faeces | place: China | collected 2012
GGATCAGATGACAGAGGCAATGAACAAGATTACCGAGACATCAAACGAAGTTGTCAGCATCATCAAGACAATTGAAGATATTGCAGACCAGACGAATCTGTTGGCACTGAATGCTTCGATTGAAGCGGCAAGGGCCGGGGAAGCAGGAAAAGGATTTGCAGTTGTTGCTTCTGAGATTGGATCACTTGCAGAGGGAAGTTCCAAGGCAGCAAATAATACAAAAGATTTGATTGGAATTTCCATTCAGGAAATCGAACGGGGAACAGAACTTGCAGCGAATGTTGTTGCTTCCATGCAGGAAGTATTGGATGCAATTGAAAATGTCAATGGTATGATAGGGAAGAGTGCAGAGAATAACCAGACGCAGAATCAAAACATTGAGCAGATCAAACTTGGTATCGAAGAAATCTCCAAGGCAGTGGAAGACAATTCTGCATCTGCAGAGGAGACTTCCGCAACATCAGAGGAGCTGGCTGCACAGGCTGCAACACTCGAAGCTCTTGTCAAGCATTTTGACCTCGAGGATGACGGCAGCAACGATGCAACAAGATAGAAAAATCCCACCGGCAGATATGATTTCCTTCGTGAGCGAAGCGAACAGGAACATCCTATCTGCCGGTGGGATTTTGCTGTCGCCCAATACCTTTTGGCGGGCTCATCAATCTTTTTGCATACGAAACCTAGACACTGCAAATTTGAATTGTTATAATAAGAGATACGGAAAAAAGAAGGTAGTGAAGAACACTGCCAAAATGCAGGATTCATAAAGATGGAGCAGACATGAACAGGATAGCAATTGTGGAAGACGATCAGGGTTATCGTGACACACTTTTTACTTATATAAAACAATATGAACAGGAACGTGATACAGCATTTGAGGCGACACCCTTTGAGAAAGCGGATGATTTTCTGGCAGTTTATAACGGAGATTATGACATTATCCTGATGGACATTGAGATGCCTGGAACAAACGGTATGGATGCAGCAGAGCAAATCCGTAAAAAGGATGCCCAGGTAGTCATCATGTTTATCACGAATATGGCGCACTATGCGATCAAAGGATATGAAGTGGGCGCACTGGACTTTGTCTTAAAGCCGATCCAGTACCTGAATTTTGCCAATAAGATGGATCGTGCCATGCAGCTGGTGGAGAACCGCGGAAGCAAACCGGTGATGATCCAGACGGGAACCGGCGTCAAAAAGATTGATTCCAGAGACATTTTTTATGTGGAGATCCAGAATCATGTGTTGCGCTATCACACAAAACAGGGCAATTTTGAGGTGCGCGGAAGCTTGAAAAATGTGGAAGAGGAGCTTCCAAAGGGGCTGTTTGCAAAATGTAGCAACTGGTGTCTGGTAGGTCTGACACATGTTGCAGAGATTAAGGATGACACGGTGATCGTAGAAGGAGAGGAACTGCAGATCAGCCGCCGCAGTAAGAAAAACTTTATGACGGCACTCATCCGCAGTGTAGGGAGAAGTTAAGAATGGTTCGTGATTTTGGTATCATGATTTTTCAGGATTTTTTATTGCTGGTATGTGTGTATCTGTTTCTCATGCCATTGCATGTCATGGAAAAGAAAAAAATAAAAAACGGTCTGATACTTTGTGGGGCTTGGTGTGTCATGCTTGCAGCAAGACTGCTCATTCCGGCAATCGGGGAACATCTGATCGCAGAGTTTTTCATGCGTTTTGTGATCACGATGATTGCTGTTGGACTGATCAGCAAAAAAATAAGCTGGGAAATGATTTATTGTACGGTCTGGCCGCTCATTGTATATCATTGTATCAATATTATCTGGAACAGTCTACATCGCGTTTCTGCCATTGAGCAGCAGCCGCGGGTGCTGCAATATCTCTTTTCTCTCCTGTTTTTTGCGGCAATGTATCTGCTTTTGTCCATCACACTGTTTCGCTGGCTTCCAAGAAATGGATTTTACCAGGCAGGACCAAGAAGAACACTCTCAGCAGCAGCAGTGCTTTTCTTATCCTTGTTCTCTTACTACAATTTTTATCAGAACCGTGGAGAATCCAATCTTGCAGTTCTGGTTCAGCTATACTGTGTGACCTTTTTGTATCTGCAGGCGGAACTTTTCAAAAAAAGTGAAGTAAAGCAGGAGTATGCGCTGATGGAGCGCATGTGGTACCAGCAGAAGAAGCAGTACGAGATCGCAAAAGACCAGATGCAGGTGATCGACCGCAAATGTCACGACCTGAAATATCAGGTGGCAGCAATGCGGCATATTGAAAACCCGGCAGAGCGGGAGAAAAATTTAAAAGAACTGGAGCAGTCTATCCGTATTTACGACTCTATCGTAAAAACAGGAAATGAGATTCTGGATACATTGCTCTCAGAGAAAAGTCTGATCTGTGAGGCAAGAGATATCACCATACACTGTGTGATCGATGGAAAGAAGCTGTTCTTCATGGATTCCATTGATATTTATGCGCTGTTTGGGAATGCCATAGATAATGCCATCGAATGTGTGGAAAAGTTTTCAGAGAAAGAGATGAGGTTTATCGATATCTGTGTTGCAGAAAAGCAGCATTTTTTATATATCCGTTTTTCGAATCCAATCGAGCGGGCACCGGAGTATGAGGATGATCTGCCAAAGACCACGAAGAAAAACAAGCAGTATCACGGGATCGGGTTAAAGAGTATCCGGCACATTGCAGAGAAATACGGGGGGGATATCTCAGTATCCACAGAGATGAACTGTTTCAATCTGGAAGTGCTGCTCCCGGTGAAGTAAAAGAACAACCGTCTGTCTGAATTATACATATAGTTTGGATAGACGGTTTCGTATTTACAAAGGAACACCACTTACGTCACAAAAAGCACCGACTAAGTCAGGTTCGTTGAAAAATTAACGAATTTTATTTATTATTTATGTATTGAAATTGGAACAATATATAAAAATAGCCTGAAACGATACAAAGTGACAGGCACCATAAATAATAAAAAGGATGTGTTATATGCGACGAATTCAAAATCTGATGGAGCAGTGGCTTTTCATTGGACCTGACAACAGACAAGAGCAGGTGAACTTGCCACATACATGGAATGCAAAAGACGGACAGGACGGAGGAAATGATTACTACAGAGGAACCTGTCATTATGAGAAAACATTTGAAAAACCGGAATTTGATCCGGAGACAGAGGAAGTTTATCTGGAGTTTCTCGGTGTAAATGCAAGCAGTGATGTGACAGTGAACGGAAAAGAACTTGCACATCATGATGGCGGATATTCCACATTCCGCATCAATATCACAGGGGTTTTAGAAGACCGGAATAAACTGGAAGTGACCGTGGACAACTCCGTCAATGGAAAAGTATATCCGCAGAAAGCCGATTTTACGTTCTATGGCGGAATTTACCGCGATGTCCGTTTCCTGATCGTGTCAAAAGAGCATTTTGACTTAGATTACCTCGGAAGTAACGGAATTAAGATCACACCGGAAGTAAAAGAGAACGAAGCGAATGTTCATATCGAAACATTTACCAATACAGAGGAAGCACAGGTAAACGTTCAGATCAAAGATCAGGACGGAAAAGTAGTTGCAGAAGGGAACGGATGTGACGCAAATCTTAATATCCAGAATCCAATCCGCTGGCATGGAAGAAAAAATCCATACCTTTATACGGCAGTTGCAACGCTGACCGTAAATGGGGAAGTGAAGGATGAGATCACGAACCGTTTTGGTATCCGTACTTTTTCGGTAGATCCAAAGAAGGGATTTTTCTTAAACGGAGAGCATTATCCACTTCACGGAGTTTCCAGACATCAGGATTTTAAGGCGTTGGGAAATGCAATTTCGACAAAAAACCATGATGAAGATATGGATCTGATCTGTGAACTTGGGGCAAATACGATTCGTCTCGCACATTATCAGCATGACCAGTATTTTTATGATCTCTGTGATGAGAGAGGTATGGTCGTATGGGCAGAGATTCCATATATTTCGGAACATATGCCGGGCGGAAGAGAGAACACCATCAGCCAGATGAGAGAGCTGATCGTTCAGAATTACAATCATCCGTCAATTGTAGTATGGGGCGTATCCAATGAGATTACCATCAGTACAAAGGACAAAAAAGATATGTTGGACAATCATCATGTGTTAAATGATCTTTGCCACAAGATGGACCCAACAAGACTGACAACGTTAGCATGTTATGCAATGTGCGGACCATTTAACCGTTCTGCACACATCACAGATCTGGTTGGATGGAATTTATATCTGGGATGGTATGTACCGGGATTTTTCTTAAATGATCTGTTCTTAAGATTTTTCCACCTTGTATTCCCGAACCGCCCGATCGGTTATTCCGAGTACGGCGCAGAAGGTATGCCAAACCTTCACAGCAGAAGACCGAGACGTGGAGACCATACTGAGGAATATCAGGCAAAATATCATGAGTATATGATCAAATGTTTCGAGCGTCATCCATTTATGTGGAGCACTTATGTGTGGAATATGTTTGATTTTGCGGCAGATGCTAGAAATCAGGGCGGCGAGCCGGGCATGAACCATAAGGGACTGGTGACATTTGACCGCAAGACAAAGAAAGATAGTTTCTTCTTATATAAAGCATATTGGAGTGACGAACCATTTGTACATCTGTGTGGATCACGCCGCAGTGACCGTTCTGAGGATACAACGACCATTAAAGTTTACACAAACCAGCCGGTCGTATCCTTATACAATAACGGAGAGCTGATCGAGCAGAAGAGCGGAGATCATATTTTTACGTTCCAGCTTCCGATGGAAAAAGAAAATCAGATCGAAGCCGTAGCCGGAAGTGTGAAGGATGCCATGGTACTTTGTCACACTGAAAAAGAGAATCCGGATTATAAGCTGAAAAAAGAAGCGAAAAAGAGTGAAAACTGGGTATAGATTTTAGCAGGATATTCCAAAGGAGAAGAAATAATGAGTAATCAAAAAGAAAAAACCACTGCACAGGCAGCCGGAATGAACCGGGCAAAACCGTATCAGCTTGTGCTGTTCCCGATGAACAATGGTGCGACAAATGTTTATTATATTCTTACCATGAATTTTATCGCATATTATGCAAACGGAGTGTTAGGACTTGCGCTTATGTTTGCAACGACAATGGTAACCGTCATGCGTCTTTTTGATGCCGTGACGGATCCGATCATCGGAGCTTTGATCGACCGGACAAATTCAAAATTCGGTAAATTCCGTCCATACATGGTGATCGGAAATGCGATCATGATCGTTTCTTCCATTTTACTGTATTTTGGGACGAGGATCATCGCACCGGACATGCAGTGGCTGCGCTATGTATGCTTTGTGTTATTTTACGCATTATATGTTATCGGATACACATTCCAGACGGCCTGTACCCGTTCCGGACAGACCTGTCTGACAAACGATCCGAAACAGCGCCCGATGTTTACTATTTTTAATACGATCGCCAGCCTGATCGGTATGGGACTTGTACAGTTTCTGGCACCAATCTTAGGTGACCGTCTTGGCGGCTATAACAGCGCTAACTTTTTTGATTTTATGATCCCGCTTGCCATCGTGGTATCCGCAGTGCTGACACTTCTTGCAGTGATCGGTATCTGGGAGAAAGACAGACCGGAATTCTTCGGTGTTGGCAATAAACAGGAAAAAGTAAAATTAAAAGAATATGTTGCAATTTTAAAAGCAAACAAAGAGTTGCAGCGTCTTATGGTTGCAGGAGCAGGATGTAAGCTTGCTTTCTCCATCGCAACGAATATGACAGTACTCTGTATGCTTTACGGAGCGATGATGGGAGATTATGGCGGACTGTATCTTCCAATGATGATCGTTGGATATATTTTCTCTGTTCCATTCTTCCTTTTGACGGTAAAGACATCACAGAAGCATGGACAGAAAGCTTCACTGGTGCGCTATACAATGCTTGCACTGGTCATGTACATTGGAGTTTTAGTATTGTTACTGTTATGGAAGCAGGGGGTTCCGGCATTTAACTTAAGCCTGAGATCCATCAATGTATACACGGTGTTATTTGTGTTATTCTTTGGTATCGGTTATGGTGCATATTATGCGACAGCAGATATGCCGATTCCGATGGTTGCAGACTGTTCCGATTATGAGACATACCGTTCCGGACAGTATGTGCCAGGTATTATGGGAACATTGTTCTCACTTGTAGATAAATTAGTAAGTTCTCTTGGTTCCACCATCGTTGGTGCAGCAGTTGCAATGATCGGTATCCAGACATTACCGGACAGCAAGACACCATATTCTTTCGGAATGCATGGTGTTGTTCTAATCCTGTTCTGTATCGTTCCAATGATCGCATGGCTTGCAACACTCTGGGCCATGAAGGGTTACACCTTAACCGGAGCAAAGATGAAAGAAATCCAGGCAGTCAATGCAGCGAGAAAACACGCGGTAAGCGAAGGCATGACATTGGAAGATGCCATGGACAAATGGAAAACTTATGAGGATGTACCGGAAGAATTCCGGCAGGAATAAAGTAAGAGAATTGTTTTTTTAGTAGGAATCCGTTATACTATGTAAATAGTATAGCGGATTTTTTTTGGAGGCTTCCATGAATGATACATTAAAATTACCGGTTGGAATAGATGATTTTAAAAAAATACGTGAAGCAGGTTTTTATTATGTGGATAAGACAAAATTGATTGAGCAGCTTTTACAAAGCTGGGGTGAAGTGACTCTTTTTACCAGACCGCGCCGTTTCGGCAAAACACTCAATATGAGTATGCTAAAGAGCTTTTTTGAAATTGGTGCAGAGAAATCGCTTTTTCAGGGCTTGTATATTTCGGAAAAAGAAAAACTGTGTGCGGAATACATGGGAAAGTATCCTGTTATTTTTTTATCGCTTAAGGGAGTAGAGGGACTTCATTTTGCAGATGCACAGAAAATGCTTATGACCATTATTAATAACGAGGTCCGGAGACATTATTATCTGAAAACAAGTGATAAGCTGACGGTTGAAGATCGAAAACAATTTGAAAAAATGCTTTTGAATGAGGACGTTAATCTTGTTGACAGTTTAAGACTGCTTTCACAGTTGCTTTATCTGCACTACGATCAGAAAGTGGTAATCCTTATTGATGAGTATGATGTTCCGTTGGATAAGGCTTTTAAGAATGGGTATTATCAGGAGATGGTTTCGCTCATCAGGGGACTTTTCGGGCAGGCACTAAAGACAAATGAATTTTTGCAGTTTGCGGTACTCACAGGGTGTTTACGTGTTTCTAAGGAGAGCATTTTTACCGGACTTAATAATTTTGAGATTAATTCGATCGTTGATATAGAGCATGAGGAAGGTTTTGGATTCACAGATGCAGAAGTGATGCAGATGCTAAAATATTATCATTGTACAAATCGTTATTCGGATATAAAAGAGTGGTACGATGGATATCATTTTGGCAACGCCGATATATACTGTCCGTGGGATGTCATTAATTTTGTGAAAAAATTATTGACAGATTCTAATGCAAAACCAAGTGCATTCTGGATCAATAGCAGTGGAAATGATCTGGTAAAACTTTTCGTGGATAAGGCAGATCAATCAACGAAGGATGAAATAGAGCGGCTTGTTGCCGGAGAATCGGTAACAAAAAGGATTCGTCTGGATTTAACCTACGATGAAATTGAGAACAGCATAGATAATGTATGGAGTGTTTTATTTACAACAGGGTATCTTACGAATATAGGAAATCCAGAGAGTGGTGTCTACGAGCTGGTTATTCCGAATAGGGAAGTTCATGAGGTATTTGTTCTGCAAATACAGGAATGGTTTCAGCGTTCTGTTGCAAAAGAAGAATCAATGCCAGAGTTTTCAAAGGCAATTTTGGAAGCGGATGCAGAAGGATTGCAGAAACAGTTGAATGTTATCATGAGCAGGATGATCAGTGTGCTGGATACAAAAGCGCGTGAGGAACAGAAAGAAAACTTTTATCATGGACTGTTATTAGGTTTGCTGCGGGGAAGTAACCCGGACTGGCTGATAAAATCGAACAGAGAGTCGGGAGACGGGTATAGTGATATTCTCATAGAACCGGAGAATCCGGATGCAGGCATTATCATTGAGGTAAAGCATGCGGCATCTATTAGCGGTCTTGACAAAGCATGTGAAAATGCAATGGCGCAGATTAAAAATCGCAGATACGATGAAGCACTCAGGGAGAATGGCAGATGTGAAATTTTAGCGTATGGCATTGCATTCCATAAAAAACGGTGCAGGGTGGTATGCGAGAGGCTATGAAACAAGGAGGTATAAAACAATGATTTTACCAATGTTAAATTGATCAATAAATTACAGGAGATAGATGATGTTAAAAAAAATGATGAATACAAGACAGGCGGTGAAGTCTGTCGAAGGATATAACACGCTTTCAAGACGTGAACAGGATAAGATTGCAGGGGAATCTGGCTTGCTGATATGTTGGATATTCGGTCCAATACTGCTGTTAATTCCATTGTATTTCCTGCTTCCAGAGATATGGTTTGAGAACTGTCTGTGGTCCGCTGTAGTCCTCTCTATTGCAGGACTATTTGTTGGGCTGTATCAGGTAGAGAAAAACTGACAGATTCAGGATGAGGGTAGTGCAATCGGAGCCGCATTAGTATTCTTTTTTGTAGTATTTGGATTTGGAGGTCTCTGGCAGGTACATTTCCTTCTTGCAATCGCATTTGCGGCTGCATTGATCTGGTATGCAAAGGTGTATATAACCGAAGCAGATAAATACAACAAGTACACAAGAGAGGTAAAAGGGAAGTTTATCGGGTACTACTGCCGGTTTCCGAAAACCAAGTATCCTGAAATTGTCGCACTGTTTAAGATTCATGGGATAAAACGCATGGATGTCTGTATTTATAAAGAACCTATGCTGACCGATCTTCCGTATCGGAATGAATACGAACGCTTAACGAAACAGATGGAAGCAGAACAGGGTGCATATGCCGAGAAGCTATTTGAACCGGCTGTAAAACATTTTCTGGATGTCACGGGTTTGGAGATTGGAGAAGTCTACACGTTAAAGCATAGAACGGGATTGCCATATTAACCATGATTGCAAACTCAATTACCGCTACCAGAATAATCGGCAGGGAGATCGACTTGAATATGATCATGATAATAAGGAAAATCGCTGCAATGGAAATAGCATTTACATTCACTAAGTCCACATCCGTTACATCCTGCAGATCCTTCATCAGTGGAGCTTCTCCAATGACCATTCCACTCTTGTCATAAGACTTCACGATCTTATCAATGGCTGAAATCTGCGTATTGACCTCATCTGTTGCCGACTCATACTCTGAGCATACAAAGGCAAGTTCACAATCATCGCTCTGAAGCATCTCTTTCATGTCATCCGGGATCATGGAATCCGGTACGGTCGGACCGATCAGAGAATTCATGCTGATTGTCCATTTGACACCCTTTACTTCATCAATCTCTTCAAGCATCTTCTTTTTCTGCTTTGCATCCATGTTCTTATCCATCATGACCATGTGCAGATTGCTCATATTGAAATCTTTATTCAGTTCTGCATTCGCCACATTACTGTCCAATGTCTCCGGAAGAGACTCTGCAATATTATAGTAAATCTTAGTATGATTATTTCCGTAAATCGCAGGGAACAGAAGGATCAGTCAGCCGCACCAGAATGTCCCGGTCGTAGGGGCGCTGGGCATATTCCTGCAAAGGCAGGATGCCGCCCTTGTACAGTTCTACATCACAGTCCATGGCAAGGAACATGGTCAGCACGTCCGAAAAGCCGAACCGGCTGTAAATGCTGCCGCCCACAGTAGCCAGATTGCGCAGCTGCACGCCCACGATATGGCGCACAGCCTCCCGCATAGCGCCGTGGGTGTAGGCGGCAAGCCCCGGGTGCTGTTCCAGCTGGCGCAGGGTGACCATAGCGCCGATGGAAAAGCCCTCCTCGTTCTCCTCAATGGTATCCAGTCCCAGACCGGAAAGGTCGATGGCGGTGCCGACATTGATGGTTTCCATCTTCAGCCAGATCATGCCGCCCAAAATGCGGTTTGGTTTTTTCTGGTTCAGCTGCCACGCTTCCTCCAGACTTTCTGCCCGCTTGTATTCTCGGATCGTCATCATGTGCAGTACCTCTCTTTTCTATCGCTGCGATATCTCTGCTTTTATTTTAGCACAGCTTTCGATATAATACTATTATAAAATGCTGCTGAAGGGGTGTTTTTGTATGAAGAAGTCGCTTACGGTCGGCTGTGTGATCATGGCCTCCGGGCTGAGCCGCCGGTTTGGCACAAACAAGCTACTGGCAGATTTTTGCGGGCAACCCATGCTCTGCCGTGCTTTTGACGCTACCGCCACACCCGGTATCGCTGCCCGCATCGTGGTGACCCGCTCGGAGGAGGTGCAGGCACTGTGCAGGGCGCAGGGCGTCCCGGTGCTGCTGCACAGCCTGCCCGGCCGCAACGATACCGTTCGGCTGGGGCTTTCAGTGCTGCTGAAGCAGCTGCCGGAGCTTAGCGGCTGTATGTTTCTCCCCGGGGATCAGCCCCTGCTGCGCCGGGAGACAGTAGAAGCCATGACCGCTCTTTTCTGCCGTGAGCAGCCCTCCCCGACAGAATGGCAAAAAGAAACAGAACGGGAGATCTTCCGTCTGGGTGCCGTGGCCGAAAACGACCCGGCGCCGCTTGTTGGAAGTCCCGTTCTGTTTGGAAGCAGTTTCTTTCCGGAACTGCTCGCCCTGCCGGAAAATAAAGGCGGCAACATACTGCTTAAAAAGTACCCTGCGCAGGTGCGCACGGTCTGCATTGCGGACAGCGCAGAGCTGCTGGATGCAGACACCCCGGAGGTGTTGCAGCAGCTGGAAGCCCTTGCCCGGCAAAAAAATTAAAATTTATTCTGCCATATCGTTCTTGGGCAGCAGCACGTTCAGCAGAATTGCCACAAAGGCGGCCGGAACAATGCCGGACTCGCCGCAGATCAGCTGGAGGGCCTGCGGAGCCTGTGCCAGAATGCCGCTGTTGGCACCCATGCCGTAGCCCACGCCCAGTGCCACGGACACGATGGTCAGGTGGCGCGGGGTCATCTTTTCCTTGGTGATCAGCTGGATGCCGCTGACCACGATGGAAGAGAACATCATAACGGCAGCACCGCCCA
>OGZW01003702.1_pt1 | contig 11135 bp, 8 predicted proteins | sample 1577001 | NCBI WGS metagenome assembly OGZW01 (sample SAMEA3541519, study PRJEB24748) | human gut metagenome | biome: human gut; feature: human-associated habitat; material: faeces | place: China | collected 2012
CTTCGCAAGCTCGCTGTAAACGGCGAAGACGGAAGCGGGCGCATCCGGCGACTCTGGCCGGATGGGGTCTTTCAGTTTGGCAGCAAGTATTCCAAGACGCTGCGATTCAGCGATATCAACTACGCCATTGCGTCCAAAGAGGATAAGACAGCTATGTTTCTCAGCTATTCCGAATTGCTGAACGCGCTGGATACCGGCTCTACTACAAAAATCACCATCAACAATAAGCGCCTGAACCGCCGCAACTTTGAACAGGAAATCCTCATTCCCGCTCGCGGAGATTTTCTGGACGGCGGACGGGCGGAGTATAATGCCATGCTGTTGGATAAGGTTACCGATTCCTCCAACAGCGTGGTGCAGGAACGCTATATCACCCTGTCGGCACATAAGAAAAATATCGAGGAAGCCCGTACCTTTTTTGACCGCACAGTCAATGATGTGACTTCCCGCCTCAATCACATGGACTCCCGCTGTGAGGAACTGGATGCCGTGGAGCGGCTTCGCATCCTTCATGATTTCTATCGCGTGGGTGAAGAAGCGCAGTTCCAGTTGGATCTGGCAGACTGCATGAAGCGTGGCCGTTCCTTCAAGGACGCCGTCTGTCCGGACAGCATGGAGTTTAAGAAAGACCACTTTGTCATGGGCGGTAAGTATGGCCGGGTGCTGTTTCTGAAGGAGTATGCCAGCTATATCAAGGACGCGATGATCAACGAGCTCACCAGCCTGAACCGCAGCCTCATGCTGTCCATCGACATCATCCCTGTCCCTACCGATGAGGCGGTGCGAGAGATGCAGAACCGCCTGCTGGGTGTGGAGACCAATGTGACCAACTGGCAGCGCCGGCAGAACGCGAACAATAACTTCTCCGCCGTTGTACCTTACGATTTGGAGCAGCAGCGCAAGGAGACCCGCGAGATGCTGGACGATCTCACCACCCGCGACCAGCGGATGATGTTTGCCGTGGTGACGCTGGTACATCTGGCAGACAGCAAGGAGGAATTGGACAGCGACACGGAAACGCTCCAGTCCATTGCCCGCAAGCACCTCTGCCAACTCACGACGCTGAACTGGCAGCAGGCAGACGGGCTGGTGACGGCGCTGCCGCTGGGTCTGCGTCGCATCGATGCACTGCGCACCCTGACCACGGAAGCGCTGGCTGTTCTCATGCCCTTTAAGGCCCAGGAGATCTGGGACCGGGGCGGTGTGTACTACGGGCAGAACGCCATCAGTAAAAATCTTATCGTAGCGGACCGCAGGCAGCTTCTCAACGGCAACGCATTCATTCTGGGTGTCTCCGGCTCCGGCAAATCCTTCAGCGCCAAGAAGGAGATGGTGTCTCTGGCGCTGTCCACGCAGGACGATATCATCGTCATCGATCCGGAATCGGAGTACCGGCCCCTCATCGAAGGTCTTGGCGGTCAGGTCATCAACATCTCCGCCACCTCGCCCAACCATATCAACGCCATGGATATGGAGCAGGGCTATGGCGATGGCGAGAATCCTGTGGTGCTGAAATCTGAATTTCTGCTTTCCCTCTGTGAGCAGCTCATCGGGGCGGGCAAGCTGTCTGCCAAGGAAAAGTCCATCATTGACCGCTGCACCGCCCAGGTGTACCGGGACTATATCCGCAGCGGCTATCACGGCGCGGTCCCCACCTTGCAGGACTTCCACGCCGAGCTGCTCCGCCAGCCGGAAAAGGAAGCACAGGATGTGGCGCTGGCCATCGAACTGTTTACAGACGGCAGTCTCAACACCTTTGCCAAGCCCACCAATGTGGACACCAATGCCCGTATCCTCTGCTACGATATCCGGGACCTTGGCAAGCAGCTTCTGCCGGTGGGGATGCTGGTGGTGCTGGACAGCATCTTCAACCGCATCATCCGCAACCGTGGGCTGAAGCGCAACACCTGGATCTATATTGATGAGATCTATCTGCTGTTCCAGCATGAGTACAGCGCCAATTTCCTGTTCACCCTGTGGAAACGAATGCGAAAATACCAAGCTTGCGGCACGGGGATCAGCCAGAATATCGAGGATCTGCTGCAGTCCCATACGGCCCGCACCATGCTGGCAAACTCAGAATTTCTCATCATGCTGAATCAGGCGGCCACAGATCGGGAGGAACTGGCGCACCTGCTGAATATCTCAGACAACCAGCTTTCCTACATCACCAACGTGGACTCCGGCCGGGGGCTCATCAAGTGCGGAAGCGCTATCGTGCCTTTTGTGGATCATTTCCCCAAGAACAAGCTCTACCGCTTAATGACCACAAAGCCCTCGGACCTGGCTGAGTGATAGCCCATGGAGAAAATTAAAGAAAAACCCACGCTGGGTGAGCGTGTCAAAGAGAAAGCTGTATCCGCGCCAAAGGAACTTTTGCGCAAGGGGCTGGATGACGGCTCGGAGCGTCTGCGGACTCAGCTCCGGGATACCGCCCAGCAGGGGCGGCGGGATGAATATGGCGGCGACGCCATTGAGGACACCGCCGCCAGCGGCCTGCGCCGCGCTGAAAAGGAATTGCTGAAGCAGCGCAAGAAGAAAAACGCAGAGCAGAGCGCGTCACCCCAGGGTGACGCCTCTGCCCCCAGCTCTAACAGCGACGTGCCGCCTGCCATCCGCACCAGAGAGACTGACGCGGCGAGGGCAAGAGCGCCCTCACCGCCAGTGCGAGAGCAGGCACGGCAGGCGGCTATGAAGCAGGCAGTCAAGACGAAGAATGCCTATATCAGTACACAGCGGAAAACGGTCATGACGGCAGCACCGGAGCCGCAACGGCAGGGCCAGCAGGCGTTCATTCAGGAGCAGGGCCGCAAAGCGTCCCGCCAGCAGGCGCAGTGCAGGCGGGCAGAGCAGCGGTTCCGACACCAGGTTGATCTGCGCGGTGATCCGCTGCGTTCGGAATATCCCACATCCCGTGGGAGAGAGCTACCCAGCAGGGAGAGGATCAAGGAGCGCGGCAGCATCCAGCCGCCGAAGAAGCATCGGATCCCCGAACCGAAAGCACCGGAGCACGCCGCAGGGATCATGCCGAAAGTCCGTGAAGGTGGCAAATCTGCCGTGCAGTCCGCCGAACAGGCTGTGCGCTCCTCCACCGCCCATGCGGCTACGGTTGGGAATTATGTTGCCAGAGAAGCAGCCATGCAGATGGCCCTGCGGCAACAGACGACAAAAATGGCAGAAACCGCGGTGCAGAAAACCGCACAGGCGGCGGGCTGCGCGCTGCGCTCCATCATTGCCGCTGCCCAGAGCTTACTTGCGGCAATAGCGGCTGGTGGGAGCACAGTTGTAGCCATGGTGCTGGTGATTTGTCTGATTGGACTTCTGATCGTGTCGCCTTTTGGGATATTTTTCTCCGGAGAGGACAGCGGTACCGGCTACACCATGCCAGAAGCTGTCAGCGTATTGAACGGCGAGTTCGCCGCTCGGATCGAGCAGATCAAGGCGGAGAACCCCTACGACGAACTGGACATGGACAACGCTGGCAGCGCCGCCATGATCTCCAACTGGCGGGATGTGCTGGCTGTTTATGCTGTGCGGACCACCACGGACAATGCTTCGCCGGACGAGGTTGCGACGCTGACGGAAGAAAAAATGGAGATCCTTCGTGAAATCTTCTGGGACATGAACACCATTACTTATTGGACGGAAATAGTACCAGGCGGCAAAGATGAAGCGGATACGGTCATTTTGCATATCACCGTCACAATAAAAACGCATCTGCAAATGGCGGATGAGCACCAATTCAACACGGAACAGCGCAGATTGTTAGAGGAACTCATGCAGCCGAAATATCAGGAACTGTTCATGGTTTTGACGGGAAGTTATCAGGACATTGAGCTGAGTCCCGACGAGGTAGCGAAGATCATGGAAAACCTCCCCGCCGATCTCAGCGAGGCACGCAGAGAAGTTGTGCTGACAGCATATCAGCTCTTGGGCAAAGTCCACTATTTCTGGGGAGGAAAGTCATTGATTATTGGCTGGGACAGCCGCTGGGGAATGCCGATGAAAGTTACAGCCGAGGGTAGCTCCACCACCGGCACTGTGCGGCCCTTCGGACTGGATTGTTCGGGAATGGTGGATTGGGTATTCTACAACCAGAGCGGCGGACAATATGTCATTGGGCATGGCGGTGGGGCCACTGCGCAGCACAGCTACTGTACGCCTATTGCTTGGAGTGACGCCCAGCCGGGAGACCTTGTCTTTTATCCGGGTGACAGCCATGTCGGCATTGTTTGCGGCTTTGACAGCGGCGGTAATATCATGATCATCCACTGCGCCAGTGGCGCGAATAATGTGGTGGTGACTGGGAAAATCGGCTTCACCTCGATTGGCAGGCCCGAGTATTTTGCGGATTGAGAAATGTGCGCATGGAGATGTGTTCATAGTTGATTGCTATCATGCTCCATGATATACAGAGAAAGGCAGGGAGCCTCAATAGAGGCTCCCTGCCGCTTGGGTTCTTACTTGCCCTGATAGGCTCTGAAAAGGAAAGTAACGATCTGCGCACGGGTACAGCTATTGTTCGGTCCGAACAGACCATCACCAATGCCGTTGGTCACGCCATTTTCCACGGCCCATGCCACAGCATTTGCATAGTAGCTATCGGTAAGAACATCGCTGAACTCAGCCTTGCTATCGACCAGCTTACCAATGGCACGGAACAGGAAAGTCACGCTCTGGGCACGGGTGCAGGTGGCGTCAGGACTGAATTTGCCATCGCCCGTTCCTGTGGTGATACCGTTCTCCACCGCCCACGCAACTGCCTTAGCATAATAGCTGTCCGCAGAAACATCAGAGAAGCTGCTCATGCTCTTGGGTTCGGGAGAACCGGCAGCACGCCACAGGAAGGTGACGATCTGTGCGCGGGTGCAGGGCTGGTTCGGTCCAAAGAGGCCGTTGCCAATACCGCCGGTGATGCCCTTTTCCTGTGCCCACTTCACAGCCTCATAGTAATAGGCGCTGGTGGACACATCGCTGAACGGGCTTATCTCAACTTCCTTGACAAAGGTAGCATTAACCTCGACCTTGCTGGCGGGCATGGTAAAGGTATATTTGCCGTTGCCCTTATCGGTCAGTTTCAGTTCCTTACCATTCTTGTCGGTCACGGTAAGGTCATCCAACTGATAGCCGCTGTCAGGCTTAGCAGTGATGGTCACAGTATCGCCCTTTTCCGCAGAACGCGGGCTAACGGTCACAGTGCCGTTCTCGGTCTTGCCGGGGATGGTGATGGGATAGCTGGACGAGCCGCCGGAGCCTCCACCATTGTAGCGCCAGTGTGCCGTATAGCTGCGCTCGCCAGTGCTGCCCGTTGGGATGGTGACGGTCATATTATTCTCGCCGTCAAGCCCCGTGCCGCTCCAGCCGGTGAAGGTATAGCCGGATTTGGTAGGGTTATTGAGGGTGAAAGCCCCTGTCTCGATGGTGTAGGTGTCGGGATTGCCCTCCGCAGTGCCGCCGTCCAGATCGTAGGTGATGGTGTACTGATTGATCGTCCACTTCGCCCAATATGTCCTGTTCCCTGTTTCGTCAGTGCTGATTTCCGTAATGGGGTTGCCGGTCAGCGCCTCGTTATCGTACCAGCCGGCAAAGGTATAGCCCTCGCGGGTCATATCGCCCGCTGTTGGCAGCGTAGCGCCCACGCCGTAGGTATAGCTGGTCACATCTTGTCCGCTGGCAATCGTGCCGCCATTAGCATACAGTTTCACGGTGTAGGTGTTGGCTTCAAAGATTGCTTTCACAGTCACATTTCCGGCTGGCATGGTAAATTTATCATTGGTGATCATTATGTTACCCGAAGTGGCCTGCCATTCCTTGAAGTGGTGTCCTCTATCTGGTATTGCGGTCAGTTCTATTTCTTCTCCTTCTTTTGCCGGATTTGGCTTTGCAACAGCATTTCCACAACCGTCTATCACCATTGTTACATAAAACTCACTCTGTTCTACTACGGGTTTCTTAACTTCGATCTCAAAAGACAGCGGTGTGTTTGCCTCTTCTACATAGCCTAATTTGGGTCGAATTGTAATGGTTACGGTCTTTCCAGCTTCATCGGCTGTTGGCGTGTATGTCAGGTGGTTATTATCGAAAGCAACAGTGCCGCCCGCTGTATTTCCTTCTTTATCAGTAATAGAGATAACTTGCCAGTCAAGGTACGGCCTGTCCGTTTTATCAGCCAAGCTATAATAACCCGTATATTCATTGGGATCACCACAAAGTTCTTCCTTGCTTATATACGGCTTTGCCGCTGTCTTTCCATCGACTGAAGGAGCCGTTGCCTCTCCGCTGACATTCTCTAACACCCATTGGAGCGTAGGCAATTTGGCGCAGTGAAAATACAGGCAAATATAATCATATTTGTTATCATTTTCAGTAGGAATGACCTCGGTTGCGGTAAATTGATACGTAACGGCTCCCGTTTGCGGATCGGCTTCACTAATTTTATCCAAAGTCATGTTACTGTACTGATACTTCGCTGGATTTGTTTTGTAATAATCTGTTCCGGCAAAATATCCGGCAATTACATAATGCCCTGTCTTGGGTGTAACAGTAAGCGTATGGGTCGTTCCATACGCTGTTGAGACTCCGTCAGACACAGAATCTGTAAACTTGCCATTTTTCGCATTCATTCTAACAGATATTTGTTTGGTGGAAGCAGTATTGCCGCTGCCCTCTGCGGCAAAAGCCGCCGTGGGCAGCAGCGTAAAGCACAGCGCCAGAATAAGAAGCAGACTTCCGATGCGTTTTTTCATGGTGTATCCTCATCGTATGATGGTCAAAATTTTCTTCATGCCCGCCTGACCGCAGCGGGCAAAGTCCACAGGTTACAGAGCGGTATCATCCCGTGGGTACCCACGGGATGAGGGGCGCGCTCCTCATCATAAGTTTTTCGCTTCATACCAATTCATAATAATTATATCCGTATTTTTGCAAAATGTAAATCGTTCTAAAGTATGAGGATGGATAAAATTTTTGAATATGCTACTCGCCTTCGCGTTTTACAACATTCAGCCATTTCTTTTTCCGTGTATTAGGGTGGATCAGCAGGGTTGGCTTCCCCAACGCAAGAGCATAGGCCATAGCCTTGTCCTCTGCGCTACCGCTGGCAAGTTCAGGGTCATATACGGCCACCAGCATATCAGACTGCTTGACGATCCGCCGATAGGCCATAAGCTGTGCGTTGGGTGTCTCCTGATAGTCTACACAGGAAAGGTCGGTGCAGTCCGCCAGCATATCGAAATAGCGTTCACGCAGCTGCGGCGTCCACTTGGTAGCCTGCTCCTCAAAAGGCGTCACGCAAATAAGGCGCATGGCCTCGTCATTCTGCTTTGTGATATTGACGATCTCTCCGGCGTACAGTCCCACGCCGGGGTCACAGGCAACTTGAAATTCCATCACTCCGCACTGGCGCAATTCCATAATGCACTGAGCCAGTTCCAGTTTCATTCGGCGGCATTGGGTATCTTCCTCGTCAAAGCCCCACGGAAACCGCATGGGATGCTGGCCTATGATCGCACAACGATACTCTTTTTCCATATTCCCACCAGCTTTTATGTAGTCTATTGGCTTACAATTCGTATTCTAACAGCCGCTATTTTTCGCGTCAACAGGAATGTAAGCTATAAGCATACAAAATAAATACTTATAGCGCACAAGTGGAGGCGAACACATGGATAAGAAGTTGCTCGGAAAGCGAATCAATACTGCGCGCAAAGAGCGGGGCTGGACGAGTGAGCGTCTGTCAGAAGCCTGCAACATTAATGCAACCTATCTCCGGCAAATCGAGTCAGGTGCAAAGGTTCCAAGTCTACAAGTATTTGTTTTGCTGTGTGAAGCATTGAAAGTCTCGCCAACCTATTTGTTGGCAGAAGTTTTACCCAGCATGGAACTTCAAAACATGGATGTGCTTTTAGAGTTGTGGCAGACTGCCACACCAAGGCAAATTACAATGATTACTTCCATGATTCGGAGCGCGCTGGATGCGTCTAAAGATTAAAAGTGGGCGGGCAGCTGTATAGCTGCCCGCCCGTTTAAGTTTATCGTGTTGCCCGGATCAATGATTGCGTTTTCAGCAAAAGTGCGGCCAGCGCACGGTGATCTTCCCGCTCCGTCCACCATTGAGGCTTCAGGAATTGAAGCACCTGCTCTGCCCGGAGCCGCAAAAAGCCTTTGGGATTTCTGCGCGAAAGTGTAAAAACGAAAATGATAGGGTCCCCACTGAAATTCACTTAAATTTCAGTGGGGACCCTATCATTTTAAGCCATTGCGAATAAAAGTCCTTCGCAAAGTGGGCAAACAGTATGAAAAACTGGGACTACTTTTTGTTGGTTATAGCTGCACGCTGGATAAGCTGTCACACCTTCAGAATAAAATGGCTTTTGTGAAAGTCGAGCAGGCCCTCATCCCGCATTTTTCCAAGCTCCAGCGACAGCCCGCTGCGCTCCACGCCGAGGTAATCCGCAAGCTGCTGGCGGGAGAACGGAATGTCGAACTCGTAGCCGCCCCGGCGCTGCGCCTCGGCGGAAAAATAGGACATCAGCTTTGCCCGGGTCGTGCGCTGGCCCATGTGGGTGAGCTTTACGTTGAGCCGCAGGTTCTTCTCCGCCAGTTCGCCCAACAGGTTGCGGACGATGCGAGCGTGATGGGGGCAGGCGGAGGGGCACACGCTCAAAACGCGCCTTATGTGCAGAAACATCACCGTCACTGCGCTCTCCGCCTCTACGCTCACGTTCAGCACCGACCCCGGCGCGCAGGCGAACACCTCCGCGAAGGTCTGCCCCGGCCCGAGCTTGGAGAGGATGCTGCGGTTTCCCCAGATGTCCTCCTGCACGATGAGGGCGCTGCCCGCCAGCACGAGACCCACCTCCTCCACCGACTCCCCGGCGCGGAGCAGGCGGGCACCTTTGGGAAAGGTGCCGATCCTCGCCCCAAGGCAGGAGAGCATAGCGGCAAGCTCCTCATCGGAAATGCCGGAGAAAAGCGATGCCGTATGGAGCACCGGGAAAAATTCTTTCATAAAAAGTCCTCTTTCGTTGAAAATTCAACCGAATTGTTGCCTTTAGTATAGTACAATGAACGCACAAAAGCAACAGGAGGAGCGAAAGATGAAACGACGGATCATTGAAATCGATCAGGATAAATGCAACGGCTGCGGCGCCTGCGCCGAGGCCTGTCACGAGGGCGCCATCGCCATGGTGGACGGCAAGGCGCAGCTCATGCGGGACGATTACTGCGACGGTTTGGGCGACTGCCTGCCCACCTGCCCCACCGGGGCCATCACCTTTGTAGAGCGGGAGGCGGCGGCTTATGACGAGCAGGCCGTCATGGAAAATAAGCAGCGGAAAATGCGGAACGAGGGTATGACCCTGCCCTGCGGCTGCCCTGGCAGCCAGTCCCGGAATATTCAGCGCCAGGAGGCGCCCACCGTGGAAACGCCGCAAGCACAGCAGACGAGCCGCCTTTCCCAGTGGCCGGTGCAGATCAAGTTAGTGCCGGTAAACGCCCCGTATTTTGACGGGGCGCGGCTGCTTATCGCCGCCGACTGCACTGCCTACGCCTACGCCGCCTTCCACGAGAGATTCATCAAGGGACACATTACCCTCGTCGGCTGTCCCAAGCTGGACGGCGTGGACTATGCCGAAAAGCTGACGGAGATCATCCGGGAAAACGACATCAAGAGCGTCACCGTCGTCCGCATGGAGGTACCCTGCTGCGGCGGGCTGGAGCTGGCGGCGAAAAAGGCACTCCAGCAGAGCGGGAAGTTCATCCCGTGGCAGGTGGTCACCGTGACGGTGGACGGCCGGCTGAAGGAAGAGTAAAACACAGGAGAGCACGAAAGGAGACGCATCATGAAATACGTTTGCACTGCTTGTGGCTGGGAGTACGACGAGAGCGAGGGGTATCCCGAGGGAGGAATCGCGCCGGGAACGCCCTGGAGCGAGGTGTCGGAGGACTTTGAATGCCCCCCTGTGCGGCATAGGAAAGGACAACTTTGAGAAAGCATGAGCTTTCTGCAAAAGGAGTAAAGACGATGAGCTATGAAAACTGGAAGGACAAAATCGGCACATTCGAAGTGATGGACGTGCGGGACAAAAAGATGGACTTCTTCCCCGCATTGAAGGCAAAGGCTGCCGCGCTAAATAACGGCGAAGGACTGCATATCATCCAGACCTTCGAGCCCGTTCCCCTATACCCGGTGCTGGCCCTTACCGAGCAGCGCATCCTCAAAACCGGGGATCAGGCTTCCGTCGCCAATGGTAAACTCCAGGGGCTCACGCTCTCTGGAAGAATCGAATACCTCTCCGTCGGAAAAAGTCCCTGTATAGTGCACGCGAACGGTATTGCCGTCTTTGACTGCCATGAAAGGCTCCTTAATGTAGTTTGATGTTCCACCATGTCCCCAGAAAGGCGGAAAGTCAAATATCCTTTCGGGGGCTCCCTGCCGCCCCAGCGGGCATGACAATCTTGTACATCCTTAACCTACGAAAATACATTGTATTTTATCGTGCATCCCTTCTTCTATTGACAGCACCGTGCAGCCTGTTACTTTTGCCCCGTAATCTTTTGCCATTCAGAGGACAATCCATGTCAAACGTTCGCTCCGCCCAGACCGACAAGGTCCGCTTTTTTGGAAACACGACGCCGCAGGAACTCGCCGCCCAATACCGCACCCCTCTCTACGTCTACAATGAAGACGTGCTGCGCCGGCGTTGCCGGGAACTGCTCAGCCTTTCCAGCCTTCCGGGATTCCATGTGAACTACTCCGCCAAAGCCAACACGAACCTCGCCCTCCTGCGCATCGTCCGTGAAGAAGGCTGCCACGCCGACGCCATGTCGCCCGGCGAACTGCATATCAACAAGCTGGCCGGGTTCACGCCCGACCGCCTCCTGTACGTCTGCAACAACGTTTCCGCCGAAGAAATGAAGAACGCCGCGGACAACGGCCTCATCGTCAGCGTGGATTCCCTGTCGCAGCTCGACCAGTACGGCAAGGTCAACCCCGGCGGCAAGGTGATGATCCGCATCAACCCCGGCATCGGGGCCGGGCATCACAAAAAGGTCATCACAGCCGGAAAGGAAACCAAGTTCGGCATCGATCCCACCTCACTGGATGAGGTCCGCGCCCTGCTCAAAAAGCACAG
>OGZW01003703.1_pt1 | contig 11134 bp, 10 predicted proteins | sample 1577001 | NCBI WGS metagenome assembly OGZW01 (sample SAMEA3541519, study PRJEB24748) | human gut metagenome | biome: human gut; feature: human-associated habitat; material: faeces | place: China | collected 2012
CATGGATTTATTCAAGATCAAAGTACTCCATTCCAATAAAGTAACCGCCGCCCATCAGCTTGCCTACCAGGTCTTTCGAGGCTTGGGCAGCTGCGGTCTGCGGAGTATATTTATCCGAATTCAGAGCATATTGGTTGCGCAAAGCTTCCCAATAGAGTTCGAAGTACTGATTGGTTCCAACACGGTCGTAATCGCGGATAGCCCGGTTGGAACCACCGAAGCTGGCATTGATGCTGACCGTGGTTTTCGAGTCGGTATGTCCCTGCTTGGTGGTTATGATAATGACACCGTTAGCTCCCCGCGAACCGTAGAGAGCAGCCGAAGCGGCATCTTTCAGTACCGTCAGCGAAGCTATATCTTCCGGATTAATGGAGTTGATGCTACCGTCGAAAGGGACGCCGTCCACCACATAAAGCGGGGCGCTCGACGCATTGATAGAGCCGATACCGCGAATACGTATTTCAGCATCCGTACCCGGCTGGCCGCTGGGCGCACTTGCCTGAAGTCCGGAAACCGTACCTTCGAGCGCACGCGACACATTGGACACCTGCATCTTGGCAATCTCGCTCCCCTTTACCGTGGAAGCCGCTCCCGTAAAACTATACTTCTTGGCAGTGGCATAAGCCACCACCATTACCTCATCCAGTTGTTCGCTGTCCGGAAGCAATTCCGCATTGACAACTGTGCGTCCATTGACTTTCTGTTCTGTAGTTTTCAGTCCGATAAAGCTAAAGACCAGCGTACCGTCCGCCGGTACGGTAAGGGTATATTTCCCGTCAACGTCAGTTACCGTTCCGTTGTGAGTACCTTTCACCAATACCGATGCTCCCGGCAAAGGTTCTCCTTCCGACATCACAATGCCCGATACACGGATATCACCGTCTGCTGAAGCCTGTAATGCTGCCACGAAGAATATAAACAGTGATATTAACAAAAAGCGCAGTTTACTATTCATTCCGTTAAATTTTGGTTAGACTTCATTAACAAAAGAATAGAAATTTTGTTCAGAACCTGCTTAATTTTTGTTCAGCATTCTTTTGAGAATTCTTTGTGAGGATGTTTTTCTGTCTTTATGAGGAGTATAGCAAGCTATATAACTCTTTAATCAAAATATAAACAAACCCTAAGATACAGTTATCTTTTCATTGCGGAAAGCCTACCATTCCAGTCGGGGAAGGTAACTGCTCAAGCAGTTGCGCAAGGTGCTCAATGTAATGGGCTTTACCAATACTTCCGAAGCACCGCTCTTTATGGCATTTTCACGGTCGGTAGAGAAAGCATAGGCCGTTTGCATGATAACAGGCAATGTTCCGCCTTCCCGGCGTATAATTTGTGTAGCTTCCAAACCATTCATTACAGGCATCTTAATATCCATCAGTATTGCATCCGCCCTGTCACGGTATTCACGAAACAAAGAGACAATCTCCTCACCGTTCTTCGCCCACATTATCTCACACTTTCTCCCTATAATAGCCTTTATCAACTTAAAGTTACTATCATCGTCTTCCGCAACAAGGATGAGCGGACGGTAATCTACCGATTGATTATCGATTTCCATAACCTGTATTATTGTTTGTCCGAGACAAAGGTATAAAAAATAATATATTTGCATTATCTTTGCACCTTATTTTTAAAAACGACATAATGATTTCTATTGACGGACTCGCCGTAGAATTCGGCGGCACAACCTTATTCAGTGACATATCCTTCGTAATCAACGAAAAAGACCGTATCGCCCTCATGGGAAAGAACGGAGCCGGAAAAAGTACATTACTTAAAATACTCGCCGGAGTGCGGCAGCCCACCCGCGGCAAAATCTCCGCACCGAAAGATTGTGTCATCGCCTATCTGCCCCAGCATCTGATGACGGAAGACGGACGTACCGTCTTTCAGGAAACGGCACAGGCCTTTGCCCACCTGCACGAGATGGAAGCAGAGATAGACCGCATGAACAAGGAACTGGAGACCCGTACCGACTACGAAAGCGACAGTTACATGGAGCTTATCGAACAGGTGTCTGCCCTAAGCGAGAAGTTTTATGCCATCGACGCCACCAATTACGAAGAGGACGTTGAAAAGGCATTGCTCGGCCTCGGATTCACCAGAGAGGACTTCAACCGCCAGACAAGCGATTTCAGCGGTGGCTGGCGCATGCGCATCGAGCTTGCCAAACTGTTGCTGCAAAAACCTGACGTACTGCTGCTGGACGAGCCTACCAACCACCTCGACATCGAGTCCATCCAATGGCTGGAAGAGTTCCTTATCAACAATGGGAAAGCCGTCATCGTCATCAGCCACGACCGCAAGTTTGTGGATAACATCACGACCCGTACCATTGAAGTGACCATGGGACGAATCTACGACTATAAAGTAAACTACTCCAAATACCTGGAGCTCCGCAAAGAACGGCGCGAACAGCAACAAAAGGCATACGACGACCAACAGAAGTTCATCGCCGAAACCAAAGAATTCATCGAGCGCTTCAAGGGAACCTATTCCAAAACCCTGCAAGTGCAGAGCCGCGTCAAGATGCTGGAAAAGCTGGTACTTCTGGAAGTGGACGAAGAAGATACTTCGGCATTGCGGCTGAAATTCCCGCCCTCGCCGCGCTCCGGCAATTATCCGGTGATTATGGAGAACGTAGGAAAGACATACGGCGACCATGTCGTGTTCAAGAATGCCAACCTCACTATAGAGAGAGGCGACAAAGTGGCTTTCGTAGGCAAGAACGGCGAAGGTAAGTCCACATTGGTAAAATGTATCATGGGAGAAATAGAGCACGAAGGAACGCTTACCATCGGACACAATGTACAAATAGGCTATTTCGCCCAAAACCAGGCATCCTTGCTGGATGAGAACCTGACCGTATTCCAAACCATCGACGACGTAGCCAAAGGAGAAATCCGCAACAAGATTCGCGACCTGCTGGGAGCTTTCATGTTCGGCGGACCGGAAGAGTCCATGAAGAAAGTGAAAGTGCTGTCCGGTGGCGAGCGTACACGCCTTGCCATGATTAAGCTGCTGCTGGAACCCGTAAACCTGCTAATTCTGGACGAGCCTACCAACCACCTGGATATGAAGACCAAAGATATTCTGAAACAGGCACTCATGGACTTTGACGGTACACTGATACTTGTGAGCCACGACCGTGACTTCCTGGACGGACTGGTGAGCAAAGTGTACGAGTTCGGCAACAAGCGGGTGACTGAGCACCTGAGCGGCATCTATGAATTCCTCGAAAAGAAGAAAATGGATTCGCTTCGCGAACTGGAACGGTAAACTTTCATTAACTTACTTCCCGCAACAAACAAACAGTTCCTATTGTTTCATTGCCACAAATTCCTAATTACGAATGAAATGAAACAATATGACGCTATCATCATAGGGTTCGGTAAAGGCGGAAAACTGCTGGCTGCCGAACTCGCCAACCGCAACTGGAAAGTGGCAATCATCGAACGTTCTCCGCAGATGTACGGGGGAACATGTGTGAATGTAGGGTGTATACCCACCAAAGCGCTGATTTACGAATCGGAACAGGCCGAACGGCTCTACCGGGACGACTACGGCAATCAGGCCAAATATTATGCACTCGCCATAAGGCGGAAAAACAAGCTCGTATCATTCTTGCGGGACAAGAATCACGAGCGTATCAAGGAGCACCCCAATATTACGTTGTATGACGGTACGGCATCTTTTGTATCCGACGATACGGTAAAGGTCGTCTCGCACGATAAAAAGGAAATTCTCCTTAAAGGAAAGGAAGTTTTTATCAATACGGGAGCTACCCCTATCCTGCCCGCCGTGAAAGGGATCGACGCAAGCAAGCATGTATTCACCAGCGAAACGTTACTCCAACAGAGCAAGCTTCCCGGACGCCTGCTCATTCTCGGCGCCGGCGCTATCGGAATGGAGTTTGCCACCATGTATGCGGGGTTTGGAAGCAAAGTCATGTTACTGGAAACGGGCAGCCGCTTTATGCCCAAAGCTGACCGGGACATTGCGGAATCCATGCTGGAATCTCTGAAAAGGAAAGGCATCGAGATACGTTTGAACGCCTATGCCCTGTCCGTATACGACACTGCCGATGGCATAACATTGACCTATACGGACAATTCCGACAATACCCCCTATTTTTGGGAAGGAGACGCCGTTGCAGACGAGGTCGTAGCGGCCAGCATCCAGACCGGCAAACAGGCTGTCCCAGTCGCTCTCGACGTACTCGGGCTCGACGCCCAGCTTCTCGGCAATGGCGCGGGAGACTTCGACGTCGTAGCCCACGAGGGTGTCGCTCTCATCGTGGAAGCTCCAGGGCTGCCATGCGCCTTCCAGCGCGATGACCAGCTTGCCGTTGGACTGGATGGTCTCCAGCTTGTTGGCGGCAGCAGCAGAAGCAGAAGCTGCGGTGCTGGAAGCAGTGGAGGCGGAAGTGTTGGAAGAGCAGCCAGCCAGCGAGAGAACACCGGCAGCGGCCATGACGCTCATGAGAGAAATAAAGGTTCTGCGTTTCATAGGTGATGATCCTTTCTTATTCAGTATGGGAAATTTTCTGAAGAAACTCACGGGTCCTTGCCTCTTTGGGATGGGCAAAGAACTCCTGCGAGGGGGCTTCCTCGACCACGACGCCGTTTTCCATGAAGACGGTGCGGGACGAGACGTTGCGGGCAAAGCCCATCTCATGGGTGACGACCAGCATGGTCATGCCCTCCTGTGCCAGCTGCCGCATGACGGCCAGCACCTCGCCGGTCAATTCCGGGTCGAGGGCGCTGGTGGGTTCGTCGAAATAGATGATCTCCGGGCCGGAGGCAAGAGCGCGGGCGATGGCCACGCGCTGCTGCTGACCGCCCGACAGCTGACGAGGGTAGTAGTCGGCACGGTCGGCGAGGCCGACTTTTTCCAGCATCTTCATGCCGACGGCATCGGCCTCCACTTTGGGCGTCCTCCGGGCGACAATGAGGCCCTCGGTGACGTTCTGCAGGGCCGTTTTGTTGCGGAAGAGGTTGTAGTTCTGGAAGACGAAAGCCGTCTTGCGGCGCAGCCGCGCGATGCTGGCGCGATCGGCGTGGGCAAGGTCGAATGTCTCGCCGTCGAAGGTGAGCTTGCCTGCGTCCGCCGTCTCGAGGAAGTTGAGACATCGCAGCAGGGTGGTCTTGCCTGAGCCGGAAGGGCCGAGGATGGCCACGACATCGCCCTTTTCCACCGTCAGATCGACGCCGCGCAGCACGTCCAGGCTGCTGGTCGGCTTGGGGGCGCGGCCAAAGATGCCGGGATGGACGCCGGGCTTTGCGTAAGTATGGAAGGATTTGTGGACGCCGCGTATCTCTAACATTGCCATAACAGCCACACTCCTTTCTTACTGGAAGCCGTGGGCGTTGAGCTGGCGCTCCAGCAGCCCTTGCAGCTTGGTGATGACGGTACAGAAAAGCAGATACACCACAGCCACCTCACAGTAGATGGGCAGGAAGATGTAGGTGCGGGCGGCGACGCGCTGGCCGGCCATGAACAGCTCCGCTACCGTGATGTTGGAGGCCAGAGAGGTGTCCTTTATCATGCCGATGAGGGAGTTGGAGAGGGCAGGCACGGCGGTGCGCAGGGCCTGCGGCAGCACGATGCGGTGCATGATCTGCCACCAGCTCATGCCGACGCAGTAGCCGGCTTCCAGCTGGCCCTGCGGCACACTCTCGAGTGCGCCGCGCATGGTCTCGGCGCAGTATGCACCCTCGTTGAAGGCGAAGGCGATGACTGCCGCCGGGAAAGCGTCCAGCATGATGCCCACGCTGGGCAGGCCGTAAAAGATGATGAAAAGCTGCACCAGCAGCGGCGTGCCGCGGATGACCCAGATGTAGAACCGGGCCAGCTGGCTCAGCACCGGCACCCGGGCGTACTGCACCAGCGCCACGGCCACCGCCAGCACCATCGCCAAGGTGAACGAGATGAGGGTGAGGGGGATGGTCATGGTGAGGCCCGCCGAGAGGATGCGGGGAAGAGCCTCCCAGAGCACGCTGACGGTGCGGTTGGATAAGAGCGTTTCCAGCATGGATACTCCTTTTTCAAAATTTGAATAAACAGACAGGGCAAGTGGGTGGATACATTATATACCTTAAAGCAGGGTCAAAGTCAAGAGGAAAAAATGAAAATCCTACAAAACCTACCAGAATACTATAACATGATTTGGAAATGAACGCAAATGGTTTCGAAAAATTGCATGGTATAGACGAAATGGACGAAAAACAGGTGCTGACTTTGTGCAGAACGGCAGAGTGGTTGACGCGGCAGAAGCTTTCGGGTACAATAGAACTGTATAGACCTGTAAAGGTACAAACAGGCCGCACGCCCCGCCAGACGGGAGCGCGGCGGATACGGAGGACAAACGTGATGAAACGTATTGGTATTCTGGGCGCTGGCACCTGGGGCATGGCCCTTGCACGGATGCTGACTGTGAGCGGGAATGATGTGCTGGTGTGGTCGGCCATCGAGAAGGAGATCGACAGCCTTTCCACCACCCGCAAGCACCCCAACCTGCCGCAGATGAAGATCCCCGACGAGCTGCGGTTCACCAAGAGCATCGAGGAAGTCTGCAAAGACAAGGACATCCTGCTGTTCGCAGTGCCGTCGGTGTTCGTCCGCTCCACGGCGGCAAAGGCCCGGCCCTATGTGGCCGACGGCCAGATCATCGTGGACGTGGCAAAGGGCATCGAGCCCGACACCCTGTACACCATGACCGAAATCCTGGCCGATGAGCTGGGCAAGGAAGGCGGCCCGAAGGGCGTGCGTCTTGTGGCCCTGTCCGGCCCCACCCACGCCGAGGAAGTGGCCATCGACCTGCCCACCACCATCGTGTCGGCCAGCAAGGATATGGAGGCCGCTGCCTATGTGCAGGAGGTCTTCACCAACAATGTCATGCGCGTCTACACCAACGAGGACATCAAGGGTGTAGAGCTGAGCGGCGCCATGAAGAACGTCATCGCGCTGGGCGTCGGCATCTCCACCGGCCTCGGCTACGGCGATAATGCCCGCGCTGCCCTCATCACCCGCGGCATCGCCGAGATCGCCCGTCTGGGCGTGGCGATGGGCTGCAATGTCCACACTTTCGCAGGTCTGGCCGGTATCGGCGACCTCATCGTGACCGCCACCAGTATGCACAGCCGCAACAACCGCGCCGGTATCCTCATCGGCAAGGGCGAGACCCCGGAAAATGCCGTCAAGGAAGTCGGCATGGTGGTCGAGGGCATGAACGCCCTGCCCGCTGCGCTGGAACTGGCCGAGCGGTATCAGGTGGAAATGCCCATCGTCCAGACCGTCAACGCCATCGTCAACAAGGGTATGAGTGCGGCAGAGGCTGTCAAGTCCCTGATGGAGCGCGGCCTGAAGAACGAGCTGCCGCAGGGCTACGAAAAATAAACGAAAAAGGGGCGGTATCATGCCTTCTACCTACGCACACCGCCGCTTTGGTGCGGATGTTCTGGCCCTGCTGCCGGACGGTCTGCGCGCGACGCTGGAACAGCACCGGGAGCTTTACGACATAGGTCTCCACGGGCCGGACCTGATGTTTTATTACAAGGCCTTGCAGTCGAACCCGGTGAACCGTCTGGGCAACACCATGCACGAGCAGAAGGGCGAGGTGTTTTTCACCCGCGCCCGCACCGTGGTGGAAAATGCGCCGGACAAAGATGCTGCTCTGGCCTATGCGCTGGGCTTTGTCTGCCACTTCGCGCTGGACAGCACCTGTCACCCTTATGTGGAGGCCTATGTCCGGGAGAGCGGTGTGGGCCACTGCGAGATCGAGACGGAGTTTGACAACGCCCTGATGCGGGAAGACGGCCTCGACCCCATAAAGTTCTTCACGGCCAGCCATATCAAACCCAGCCGGGAGCGGGCCGAGGCCATCGCGCCCTTCTACGAAGGCGTCACGGTGGACGAGACGCTGGCGGCGATGAAGGGGATGATAACGGTGCATCATCTTTTGCAGGCGGCGAACCCCGTCAAGCGCTGGGTGGTGCTGACTGGGATGCGCGTCGCGGGCAAGTATGAGTTCATGCACGGCCTTGTGGCGAATCCGCAGCCGAACCCCAAATGCGTCCAGAGCAGCCAGAAGCTCGAAGAGCTGTATAAAACGGCTGTGCCGCTGGCGGTAAGGCTCATCGAAGAGTATGCCGAGAACAAGCCGCTTGGGGCGGAGTATCAGCATACGTTTGGGGAGAACTGAGAGGAGCACCGGATGGAAAAGAGCGGCAAATTCCGCCTGACGAGCTTGGAGCGGAACTGGATCCTGTACGATGTGGGCAACTCGGCCTTTGTGCTGATGGTGGCCACCCTTATCCCCATTTTCTTCAATGCGCTGGCGGAAGCCGGGGGCCTGAGCTCGGTGGAGTATCTGGCTTACTGGGGCTATGCCAGCTCGGCTGTGACCGTCATCACGGCTGTTTTGAGCCCGATTTTGGGAACAGTGGCCGACACGAAGGGCTTCAAGAAGCCTATCTTCATACTCTGCGTTTTCGTGGGCATCGTGGGCTGCTGCGCCATGGGCGCGGCGTCGGCGTGGCTGCCGTTTCTGGTCATCTTCGTCATCGCGAAGGTGGGCTTTTCGGGCAGCCTGGTGTTCTACGACTCGATGCTCAGCGACGTGACCACTCCCGAGCGGATGGACGAAGTGTCCAGCCGGGGCTATGCGTGGGGATACATCGGCAGCTGCGTGCCTTTCGTGGTCTGTCTCGGCCTTGTGCTGGGGGCGGGGAGCATCGGCATCAGCCAGATGACGGCGCTGAACCTGGCACTCCTGCTGACGGCGGCGTGGTGGCTGCTCACGACCCTGCCGCTGCTGAAAAGTTATAAACAGCTCCACTATGTGGAGGTGGAAAAACACGCTGTCCGGCAGAGTTTTGCCCGCATCGGCCATACCCTGCGGCATCTGCCGGAGGATAAGCAGGTGTTCTGGTTTTTGCTGGCCTTCTTCTGCTACATCGACGGCGTGTACACCATTATCGACATGGCGACGGCCTACGGCACGGCGCTGGGTCTGGACACCACCGGTCTTTTGCTGGCACTTCTTGTGACCCAGATCGTGGCGTTCCCGTCGGCCCTCATCTTTGGGCGGTTGTCGAACAGGTATCCCTCGGCAAAGCTCATCCCGGTGTGCATCGCGGCCTACGCGGGCATCGCGGTGTTTGCGTTTTTCCTGACCCAGCAGTGGCAGTTCTGGGTGCTGGCCGTCATCGTGGGCATGTTCCAGGGCGGCGTGCAGGCGCTCAGCCGCTCCCACTTTGCAAAGATCATCCCGCCGGAAAAGTCGGGCGAATACTTTGGCCTCTTCGACATCTGCGGCAAGGGCGCGTCCTTCCTTGGCACCATGATCGTCAGCGTGGGAAGCCAGCTCACCGGCAGCGCCAATGTGGGTGTCGGCTCCCTCATCGTGCTGTTCATCGTGGGATTCGTGCTGTTCAGGGTGTCGTGCCGTCAGGGTGAGACGGCATAACAAACGATCATAAAAATCGGAAACGGAGAGAGCTGTCCTGTACGGCTCTCTTTTTATTGTGTTTTTCAAAAATAGTGCCTATCAAAACGGCATAGTTGCGATATGCAGCTTGCGGAGGGGGCTTGTGCATTCAAAACGCAGACTGTTGTATTTTGTGTAAAACGCAGAAAAGCCGGGCGATTTTTTATGCAGAAAGCCGCCACAAAAATACTAAAACCTCTTGACAAATATAATGGGGGGGGGGTATAATGAATCAGAACAGAGGTTTGCCTTACGCCCGGAAGGAAGAAAATGCGAGCGGGGAAAGACCTCTAAAGCAATGTGGAGGTTTTTAATTATGAGACTGGATATGATTTCCCGCCGCCGTTTCCTCAAGAGCGCTGGTGCTGCGGCTCTGGCTGTTGCCGCAGCAGGTGTGCTGGCAGGCTGTGATGGCGGCGACAGCAGCAGTAAGGTTCCCGGTACTGATACTCCTAATGTGCCTGAAGTGACGAGCAAGCAGGTCAAAATTATCTTTGCCGATGTTGACAATGGCGGCGCAGGCGTTGGAAATGGCGGCGATTATTATGAGCATCCCGTTCTGAAGGATGCTACCGTCGTTGACCCGACGACGATTCCGGTGGATAAGTTCCCCGAGGGCTATGACTTGGCCGATGCAACTCCCGTTGAAATCATCGACAACGGCAACATGGTGTTTGCTAAGGTTCCGGTGAAGAAGGGTACGCAGACTCCGCTGACTGAGGAAGTGGAAATCAGCCTGATGGATATGACGAAGCCTACTCAGCCGGCTACTATTAAGACCACAGCAACGATTCAGAAGGGTGCGACCACTGTTATGCCTAAGCAGATCAAGATGCCGGAGGGCTATGAGTTTTACGGAAACTACAAGATGGATCAGCCCTTTGAGCTGACCATGACATTCGTGGTTAAGAAGATCGGCAGCTAAATATTTTTGGTATTCTTCCATACAATATCTACAGAGGCTTCCCCTTTGAGGGGAGGCCTTTTTGCGTCCGGGGAGTTATGATTCACAAACCATTCATTGTGTTTTGGCGGGCAGGATGATACAATAGAATCAAAATCCAGAAAATACAAAGGAGCAAGACCATGAAACAATATCCCGGCTACACCCTCGTCAAGCGCGAGGACTGCCCCGAACAGCACGGGACGCTGACCGTGCTGACCCATGACGTCAGCGGGGCGGCTGTCCTGCTGGTGGAAAACGACGACGACAACAAGGCCTTCGGCATCGGCTTCGGCACCTTCCCCTCCGACGACACCGGCGTGTTCCACATCCTCGAGCACTCGGTGCTGGCAGGCAGCGAGAAGTACCCGGTGAAGTCGCCGTTTTTGCAGCTGCTCAAGAGCAGCATGGCGTCCTTCCTGAACGCCATGACCTTCCCGGACAAGACGGTGTATCCCTTCGCTACCCCCAACGAGACGGACTTCAGGAACCTGATGGACGTCTATCTCAACGCGGTGTTCTGCCCGCTGGCCATGGTGGACAAGGGCGTGTTCGAGCAGGAGGGCTGGCACCGGGACGAAGACGGCACGGTGAGCGGCGTCGTCTACAACGAGATGCAGGGGGCGCTGGCGACGCCGGACGCACAGCTGCAGAACGCTCTGAGCCGGGCAATGTTCCCGGATACGGCTTACGGCTTCGTC
>OGZW01003705.1_pt1 | contig 11131 bp, 8 predicted proteins | sample 1577001 | NCBI WGS metagenome assembly OGZW01 (sample SAMEA3541519, study PRJEB24748) | human gut metagenome | biome: human gut; feature: human-associated habitat; material: faeces | place: China | collected 2012
CAGCGGGTATTCCCGGGTCAGGCTCTCGGTGGTCATGGCGAGGCAGGACGGGTCGCCCGCGAGGGTTTGCCAAGCGGCAGGGGCTTTCGCACGGGGTTACCGCGAAAGCCCCCGGCGGTTCGCAAATCCTTTATCAAACGAAAGGACATGCAGATGAGTTTGGGAAAGCTGACCGTCAACGGTCGCCAGGACGGCTTTTTGTGCGAGGGCAAACCGTTCTTCTGGTTTGCCGATACGTGCTGGAGCGCATTTACGAGCATTGCCGAGGATGACTGGGACTACTACCTGACCCGCCGTGCCGAGCAGGGCATGAACGTGCTGCAGATCAACACGTTGCCGCAGTGGGATCGCTGCTGTCCCGACCTGGGCATTTGGCCCTATGCCAGCGAGGATGGCGTGCACTTTGATTGGTCCTGCCCCAACCAGGCGTATTGGGATCGTGCCGCCGCCATGTGCCGCGCGGCCGTCGAGCACGGCATTCGTCCGGCGCTCGTGCTCATGTGGTGCAACTACGTGCCCGGTACCTGGGGTGCCAAGATCGCCGAGCGTTGCGGTGCCGAGATTATGCCGCGTGAGGAGGTTCGCGCCCACGTTGCCCGCGTCGTCGAGAACCTGGGCGAGTTCGACCCCGTCTACGTGGTGGCGGGCGATACCGACTTTGCCGGCGACGAGGCGATCGCCTATTACGAGGACGCCCTCGACGAGGTCGTCAAGCGCGCGCCCGAGGCACTGCGCACCATGCATATCAACCGCGGTAACCGCACCATTCCGGCGCAGTATCTGGACCGTCTGGACTTTTATATGTTCCAGCCCGGCCACAACTACGAGGGCCAGCCCGAGGCATGGCGTCTGCCGCAGGACTTTATCGCCAACTATCCCAAAAAGCCGATGGTCAACTCCGAGCCTTGCTACGAGCAGATGGGTGCGTCGCGCAACGTCTACTGGCGTTTTACCGCGCAGGATTGCCGCGCGAGCGTATGGTCGTCGATTCTTGCCGGCTCCAGTGCCGGCGTGACCTATGGCGCACACGGCGTGTGGAACTGGCAAACATCGCGCAGCCAGGGTTCGGTCCTGGGCGAGGGCTTTGACATGCCCTTCCGCTGGCAAGAGTGCCTGCAGTTTGCGGGTGTGTGGGACTTTGGCGCGATCGAGCACGTGCTTGCCGCCCTAGGCGCTACGGCTGCCGACGATGCACTTGCCGTGGTTCCGGCGCAGGAGCTCCTCGACGACGCGCGCGAGTCCATCCGTGTGGCGCGCGTTGGCGATCGCATCGTCGCGTACCTGCCGCGTACCACGGCGCTCAAGTTTAAGCTCGACGGCGCGCGTGGCTGGACGGCGACGGTCCTCGACATGGAGGACAAGCGCATCGCAAAGCTGCCCGTCCGTGACAACGGTGACGGCACCGTGCGCGTGGCGCAGCATCCCTTTGAGCACGACGCGCTGGTGATCCTGGCCCCCGGGCGCTAACGGCTCTTCTCCAACATTTACAACCCAGTCCCTTTCATTAGGCTGCGACGGAATGGTTCCTGCATGACGGCTTCAAGCTGCCAAGGGGAGCCATTCCGTCGCACCCTTTGCTTACTCATTGGGTACTCATTGGGGACGTACTTAAATGAGTGGCAGTTGGGGGATACTCCTTGCCGAGTTGGAGCTTGCGCGCGCCCCTTCTGGGTCATGCGGCTCAAAATCGCGGCGTCATGCGGACGGCTGGGGTCGAATTTGCAACATTTCGAACTTGGCTTCGATATTGAGATTGGTTCTTTATTAAAATGGTGTTCCGGACAACAAAGCGGGTGGGGGTTACCATGAGGGACCTGGGAGACACAACCGCATATTTGCGCCGGGGCATGCGGGAGATTCTGTGCCTAGCGCTGTTCTTCTTCACGTTTTTGGCGTGCGAGTATTTCTTTGATGCGCGCATGGCCGAGTTCGTGCCATCGAGTGAGGTCGTCATCTACGAGAGCATCGTTGTCGGCGCGAGCGTGATTGGCTTTTTCGTGCGCCCATTTCTGTACTATCGCCGTCCCCAGACGATCGATGCGACGAGCGATATTACGGGCGTGCTGTTGGTATCGGCGTTGCTGCTGATGATTATGGCAATGCGGTTTGAGGTAGTAATTGCCGGCGGCCTGGTGGCGTGCTGCGCCCTGGGCTATTGCGGATCGACCGCCCATGCCAATCTTGCGCGGCGTTTTGCGCAGACGCCCTGCCTGGCGCGCACCGTGGCGGTTTCCTATGCTGTGGGCATTTTGGTGCAGGTGCTCAACCATATGGTGATGCCTGCGGGCATTCCCCAGCAGTCTGTTCTCATTGCCTGTGCGATTGCGCTGGTGGGGCTGCTTCACGGTGTCCGCCGCGCTAAATTGCGTGATGAGCCTGCGCCCGAGTTCGAGGTCGAGATTGCCGAGCTATCGGTCGATGCGTCGGAGCGTGGCGCCAGGTGGCATGATGACCCCGAGGCAAAGGCGGCCTTTCAGGGTGCCGTGGTGCGTCTGACGGTGGCGACCGCTTGCCTCACCGGCGTGTTCGCGGCCCTCAATGCCGGCCTTACGACCTCGCATGCCGCTGGCGCTATCGATCTGGGCGACTGGCCGCGCTTGCTGCTGGTTGTGAGCGCCCTTGCCGCCGGCGTCCTGTATGACCTGCGTGGGCGTTCGTATATGAATATCATCATGACGTGCGCCGCCATGCTGTCCACGCTCTCGTTCTTTGTACTTATCACCGATGGCAACGGTGGCAACACGCTTGCCGCCACGATTATCTTTTACCTTGGCACGGGTTTTTCGTGGTGTTCTTCACCGCGAAGTTCGCCGCGATTTCGATGTATGCCCGCTGGGCGTATCTGTGGCCGTGCATGGGCCGTGTTATCAACAACGTTTGCTCGATGCTCGTGACGGCTCCGGCAGTGGCGATTATCTCGAGTCAAAACGTGCTGGCGGCAGTGAGCGTCGTGCTCGTGCTGTTTGTCGGCATCGCGATTTCGCTGTTGGGACAGTTTGGACAAGACGGTGAGGGCGAGGCGACGCGCGGCAGGCTGGCGCTTGCCACCGACGATCTTGGCGTGAGCTGTGAGCCCGGCCAGGCCGACACGGTGCCCCTGGAGGCGCCGGAGCTTTCGTTTGACGATCGGCTCGATGGCTTCGTTGCCGCCTTTGGGCTCACCAAGCGCGAGCGCGATGTTCTGGAGGCACTGGTCGTTTCGGACGACAGCGTGCAGGACGTGGCGGCGGCACTCTTCCTTTCGCGTTCCACGCTCTATCGCCACATCGCTTCGATTAACAAAAAGACAGGTGCCTCCTCGCGCGTAGCCCTCATCAACTTCTTCTGGTCCTGGACACCCCAAGACTAGCTAACCACCACAAAGGGGACAGGCACCTTTGTGGTGGTTTTTTACCTGCAAAAATATGAATATGAGACATTTGTCACCTGCCGTTTTGGTGCTCAAAGGCATATGAATGTGATGCTGAGCAGAGCAGAACGGAGGGGGTGCACCTATGGCGTCTCGGGGTTGCGCGTCTAATAAAATTGCGGGCGCGCTTATCGCCGTGGTGGTCTTTGCCGCGGCGGTGACACTCATGCGAGTTTACGTTGCCGGCGACCATGGCGCTCAGGGAAAGACTGCCGCGCAAGTGTCGCTCAACGATTGCGCTGCCGTTCCGGTGGCGGTCAAGCTTATCGAGGACGGGGAGGCGCGGACGGCCTATGAGACCGACGATGCCGAACTGGTCGCATCGACTTTTGCCGCGCTCGATGGCTGCACCGTGGGGGATGCGGTGGATGAGCGGACGAGCGATGCCGGCCGAACGCTCGTCTTTGTCTATACGGATGGCTCGGAGCAATCGGTAGAACTTGAGGGCAAAAACATCGTGCTCGATAAGACGGCGTATCGACTTAACGGTGCCGATGAGTTATGGCGGCAGCTTGCCGCAATCAAAAACAGCTAACGAAATTAGGGATGTACGGGATGAGTGACTTGAGATTCTGCCCGGCGTGCGGGGCGCAGCTGCCTCGGGTCGCCGGCGTGCCGGTGCGATTTTGCCCGGGGTGCGGCGTCCGACTTGAGGGCGTTGTGGGCTACTCGGGCGCCGTGGGGGCTACAGATGGGGCGACTGCCGATGACGATGCGGACGAAGGCGGCGACCCGAGTGTGGACGCGCCGGCCGATGCGCCGGTGGAGACTGCCGGCGTCGCGTCGTCTCGTGACGCAGCCACGACGGATGCGCCTCACATCGGTGACCTTGAGCTTCATGCCGCATGCGATACCTCTGGCGGCCAGGCACTCGCGCAGGTGGTGCTGCCGCGGGGCTGGCATATCGAAGAAGCGCATCTTGAGCGCAGCGGCAGTTTCGACTGCCCGATTTCGGTTGGCGTGACGGCGGCGGGTCCGATGGGTGAGCGGATTATGTACCGCTCCGAGCTCTGCTACGTGGATGCGGGCGCCGTTGCCAAGCGTATCCCCACGCAAACCGAACGCAAGGTGTTTGTGCACGTGGAGGCAGCTTGCGACGAGCTGGCTCAGGCCTGTGCAGCACGGCTGGGCGCGCGGGCAGAGGTTGTTGCCGAGCAACCGTACCCATCGAGCGCGGCGGTCGATATCGAGCGCGAGCGTGCCCGCGTAAAGCGCGAGGCGGCAAACGACTTTGCAATCCAGGGCTTTTCGATGGAACCGAGTGATGTGGTCTATGAGTGCCGCATGCGTCGATATCGGCTCACGGGCGCTCCGGTGCCCACCGAGCTCGCGGTGGCGGCCAAAGTCGAGGGCTATATGTTTTCAATCGGAGGCGTCGCGGGTTCTATGGGCAAAGGTGTTGCCGCTGGGGCCGAGGCGCTGCTGGGCGCGAGCCTTTCGAGTGGGCTGATCGGCGGTGTTTTGGGCAAGCGCCTGCGCGAGCGCCAGGCGGCGGCAGCGGCGGGACAGGGCGTCGCGCAAGAACAGCCCACGGGTCGAGGCGGTTGCCCGGACGGAGCGTCGTTCGAGCTGGGTGCGGCCGACCTGCTGCAGTGGCGTATCAGGGACAGCTTCTGTTTGGTTGCGCCAGAAGGTCGCTTGGACGAGGCGGCCTCCACGGCGCTTGCATCAATGGCGTCGACTCTGCGGCTCAATCCGGCGATTGCACGCGAGGCGTCAGCTCAAAAGCAACAGATGGTGCTTGAGCAGCGCCAACGCACGCAGATGAACATTGCCCAGCAGCAACAGCAGTTTGCAGCCTGGCAACAGATGCATGCCTCGCAACAGGCGGCGTTCGACAGCTACCAGCAGGCGTGGTTCGATCGCAGCGACCGTCAGCACGCCGCGAATATGGCTGCCAGCGCCGCCAATTTTTCCAGCGCGGGCGTGGGGACGGGCGCCGCCTCGTATTCCGATGCCATTCGCGGGGTCAACCATTACGCCAGACCCGACGGCACCGATGTCGAGGTCTCGGTGATGGCCGACCAGGCCTGGGTCAACGGTTCGGGCGATGTGATCGGTACACGCGATGGTTTTGAACCCGGTTTTGGCTGGACGGAGCTGCCTCGTCAATAGCGTGAGGCGGGTTATGTGTGAATCGATGCCGGATGTGTTTCTCGGCATGGTGATAAAGAACGGGAAAGGAACAATGATGAGGGAGACGGTACTTTCGCGCACGGCATTTGTCGCGGCGGCGGGAACGGCGCTGCTGACGCTTGTGGGGTGCGGCGGACAGCGGACGCAGGATGCGACGGGTTTTAACGACGACCGCCCGGTAAAGGACAAGATGGACGCGGGTGCGACGTCGGGCGATTCCGGCGACGCGGACCGCGGCCCGGGCGCGGACAGCGGCTCGGCGGATGCGTTCGATACGTGGTCGGATGATTGCTGGGATGCGCACCGCAACATCAGCATCGCGGCGCTCCTCGAGCTTAAGGGCTGGCAGTTGCAGGAGTTTGCCTCGCAGCAGGGCTATACCTGGCAAGACGCGCTCGAGATGTACGAGGACGAGGCGGGACACGTGCTCGGCGTCTGCAATATCAGCAAGGACGGCGCGACCGAATGGCTCGGCGAGGACGAAATCGGAAAGCTCGACAAGGGCGGCACCGGAAGCACCGTGATGTTCACGCTGCAACTTTCGGGCTATTCGAGCTGCGAGGATGTTATCGCGGGCTTTTCCGTGCCGGTCGAGGACCGGGCGCAGATTACTTCGGGCTCATGGATCGCGTGCGTATACGGTTCCAACATGGCGCGGCACGTTGCCATGGCGAGTCCGATGGAAAACGGTGACTACCGCTTGGATCTCATTACCGAGGAGGCTATCAAGACCGGTAGGTTTACCCAGGGCGGCGGTGCTCCGACGATAGACGAATTTTGGCAGGAAAAGACTGGACGCGCGCTCGGCTAGGTGCGACGTGGCCAATACCATAGCGAGGAACGAACATGATGAATGAAGTGACGATGAACCGTGCGGCCTTTGTGGCAGGCGCGGGTGCGCTGGCTTGTGCGCTGGCTGGCTGCTCGGGCGGATTGGGCGGCGCGGGCGGTGCCAAGAAGGCGACCACGGCGGACGCCGCCTGTGTAGACGACAACGCTAACGTGACGGTCTATGCTGCGATCAACTTGGACGGCGCCGACCTGGTGCGCCTGCTCAAGCATCAAAACTATGAGTGGCAAGGCGAGAGCGTGGGCTACGGTGCCGCCGATGACGCGGGACTTTTCGCTTTTACCTTTTCTAAGATTTCGGATGACGTGGACGAACTTGCGAACAGCGCGATACCGCTTTCGGAGTCCGAGTACGAGGAACTTGAGCCGGGCGGCGGAGACGATAGCGTGGCGATTTTGCTCTCGGTGGGCGGCTATACGACGGGCAATCGTGCGCTCACCGGCGCAATCGGCGATGCGGCGATAGTGCAGGAGAAGTGCACAATCGACGATTCCGTGTATTGGCTGGTCAAGGCGCTCGACGGCAGCCGTTACGTGATTTCGGCCTACGACACCGAAGATGATGGCGACAGCGCGCATGACATCTATATCTATAGTGAGTCTTTTATTCACACCGGTTATCTGAGCGGCGGCGACCAAATCGATATTGACGAACTCTGGAGCCGCCTGACCAATGCCTCGTAGCGCACCAAAACCACCACAAAGGGGACAGTGAGGCGGGGCTTTTTGACCGCCTGATGGGTCGAGCGTCACAACTCGTGCGTTACAGCAGCTCGCCGTGGCGGGCGATGTAGCGGCGCTTGGCCAGTTGGGTGAGCGCGATGTAGGCGGAGACGATGCCGATGAGCAGCGCGAAGAAGCTCGTCGGCAGCGGCATGAGGCCCAGTGCATCGGCGATGGGGCTTGCCGGCAGCCAGGTGACGAGCGCCAGGCCCAGTACGGTGAGAACGCACAGTGCCGGCGCGGCGTGGTCGCGCAGGCTCGGCAGGCGTGGGGAGCGCAGCATGTGGATCACGAGCGTCTGCGACCACATGGACTCGACAAACCAGCCACTCTGGAAGAGCGCCGCAAAGGTCGCCATACCCGCGACGTCGCCCGCGGCGGCAAGCTCGGACCAGCTTGCGCCCACGGCGGCGGGGCACACCACAAAGAAGAGCGCGGCGAAGGTCACGATGTCAAACAGCGAGCTCACGGGGCCCAGCTCGAGCATAAAGCCCTTGATGGACGCAGCGTCCCAAGCGCGCGGGCGGGCAGTCCAAGCGTTGTCGACGGTGTCCCACGGCAGTGCGATGCACACGATCTCGTAGACCAGCGACAGCAGCACCAGCTGCAGAGCGCTCATGGGCAAAAACGGCAAGAACAGGCTCGCAGCGGTTACGGACAGCACGTTGCCAAAGTTGGAGCTCACCGTGGTCTTGAGGTACTTGAGCAGGTTGCCGTAGGTGCGGCGGCCTTCGATGATGCCGCGCTCGAGCACGCCCAGGTCCTTTTGGAGCAAGATGATATCGGCGGATTCCTTGGCGATATCGACGGCGGAGTCGACCGAGATGCCGCAGTCGCTCGCACGCATCGCGGCGGCGTCGTTGATGCCGTCGCCCATAAAGCCCACGGTGTGGCCGAGCAACTCGCGCATGACGCGCACCAGGCGCGCCTTCTGCAGCGGCGAGAGCTTGGCGAAGAGGTGGGTGTTCTCGGCGCGCTCGGCAAGCTCGGCGTCGTCGAGCGCATCGATCTCGGAGCCCAGCAAGACGTTGCTTGCGTCGATGCCGATCTGCTCGCAGACGGTGGCGGCGACACGGTCATTGTCGCCGGTCAGGACCTTAACGGCGACGCCCTTGGCCTCGAGGGTGGCGACGGCGCCCGCGGCACTTGCTTTGGGCGGATCGAGGAAGGCCAAAAAGCCCATCAGCACCATGTCGCACTCGTCGGCGATGCCAAACTCGCCCACGCAGCGCGGATCGGTCTTCTGCGCCACAGCAATCACGCGCAGGCCCTCGGCGTTAAGCCCAGCGACCTGCTTGCGAATCTGGGCGAGCTTCTCGTCGGTGAGCGGCTGAGCGATGCCATCGACCTCGACAAAGGAGCAGATCTCGAGCATTTCCTCTGCAGCTCCCTTGGTGACCATCTGGGTTTTGCCTTGGACGTCGGCGACAACTACGCTCAGGCGACGGCGCGAGAAATCGAAGGGCACTTCGTCGACCTTGATATAGCGGTCGCGCAGGCTCTGGCCCAGCATGGAATCGGGTACGACGGTCGAGGGCGTCACATCGGCACGGTCGATTACGGCCAGATCGATAAGGTTCTTGAGGCCGGTCTGGAAGAAGCTGTTCAAAAACGCATGGCGCAGCACGCGTGCGTCCTCGTTGCCATCGGTGTTGAGATAACGCTCGAGCACGATGCGGTCTTCGGTGAGGGTGCCGGTCTTGTCGCAGCACAGGACGTCCATCGCGCCCAGGTTTTGGATTGCTGGCAGCTCCTTGACGATAACCTGGCGACGGACGAGGTCCTTGGCGCCCTGCGACAGGCTCGTGGTCACGATGACGGGAAGCATCTGCGGCGTGATGCCCACGGCCACGCTCGTGGCGAACAGCAGCGCATCGATGACGTTGCCCTTGGTGGCGGCGTTGATGGCAAAGACGACCGGCGCCATAACGAGCATGAGGCGTACGAGCAACATGGAGACGCTCGAGACGCCGCGGTCAAACGCGCTCTTCTCGCCGCGCCCGTTGAGCATCTTGGCGATGCCGCCCAGGTAAGTGTCCGAGCCGGTGGCTACGACAAGTGCCATAGCGGTGCCGTTTTGCACGGAGGTGCCGGTAAAGACGATGTTTTTGCAGGCAGAGAGTGGCAGCGCAGAGCCGTCGGCGCCCTCGACGACGGTGATGGCAGCGGTCTTCTCGACAGCCTCACTCTCGCCGGTGAGTGCGGACTCGATCACAAACAGGTCGCGCGCGGTGATGATGCGGGCATCGGCCGGCACCATGTCGCCGGCAGAGAGGCGGATCACATCGCCGGGGACGAGCTCGTCGAAGGGAATCTCGATGCGCTCGCCGCCGCGCAGGGCACAGCAGGTGTTGGAGACCAGGTCCTTGAGGGCCTCGGCCGCATTGCCGCTGCGGGCCTCCTGGATAAACTTCATGCCGCCCGATACCAGCAGCATGATGCCGATAACGATGACCGTGGAGGGGTCGCGCTGGGGCTCGGGCACGGCGAGCACGTCGATGTAGAGCGAGACCAGCGCGAGCGCGGCGAGGATGCCGGCGAAGGGGTCGATGAACGCGTCGGCGATGCGGCGGGCGAGCGTCTTGGTCGGTGCCTCGATGGTGTTGGGGCCGGAGACGTCCAGACGCTCGGTTGCCTGCTCGGCGGTGAGGCCGTCAGCGGTGGCGTCGAGCAGCACGAGGGCATCCTCGGCGCCGTGGGTGGCGGCGAATATGGTGTTCTTGGACATGCCGGTATGAGCGGCGGGGCGCGCCGTGCGGCGGCGCTTGGAGATGGCTTCGAGTACCGTAGCGGTTTTGAGCATCAGCATAGGGTCCTCCTTGTTGAAGGGAGTTAGCGTACGTGTCGTATTTGCTTCAAAAAACCTAGGTGTCGCTCACGTCAAGCTCGCGAACCGCCACAAAGGGGACAGGCACCTTTGTGGTGGTTTTGACGATCGGCTGTTGGCGCTTATGCGCGTGCGGAATCCTCGCGGCGTGCCGAGGGCGACATGCAGGTTTTTCGACTATGACTGCCTTCCATGGCACACCTCCTTAAGGCCGGGCGCGGCGCGCTTTGGGTATCTCGTACCCGTTACAATCCGTCCGTATTCTTGATGAGGGGGTTTGTCGTGTCAACCCCAATGTTTGGAAAACCATTGCCCCTGACAAAGCCTTTACAGAACGCCGTGGCCTCAAAGCGCGCCCGCACCGACGCTTCGCCTGCGCTAAACTGGAAGGCACGTACGCGATTACGAGAGGAGCCCGCATGGAGGCTTACAAGCAAGAGTTCATCAAGTTCATGGTTGAGTCCGACGTTCTTAAATTCGGCAGCTTTACGCTCAAGAGCGGCCGTCAGTCCCCGTTCTTTATGAACGCCGGCGCCTATGTGACGGGCTATCAGCTCAAGAAGCTGGGCGAGTATTACGCCCAGGCCATCCACGATAACTTTGGCGACGACTTTGACGTGCTGTTTGGACCGGCCTACAAGGGTATTCCGCTGGCCGTCGTGACCGCAATTGCCTACCACGAGCTGTACGGCAAGGAGGTCAAGTACTGCTGCGATCGCAAGGAGGCCAAGGACCACGGCGCCGACAAGGGCAACCTGCTGGGCTACGAGCCCCAGGACGGCGACCGCGTGGTCATGGTCGAGGACGTCACCACCAGCGGTAAGTCCATCGACGAGACCTATCCCAAGGTCAAGGCTGCTGCCGATGTCGAGATCAAGGGCCTGATTGTGTCCCTCAACCGCATGGAGGTCGGCAAGGGTGGCGTGACCACCGCGCAGAAGGAGATTGAGGCCAAGTACGGTTTCCCCGTCGCGAGCATCGTCTCCATGGCCGAGGTCGTCGAGACCCTCTACAACCACGAGATCGACGGCAAAGTCGTCATCGACGACGAGCTCAAGACCGCTATCGACGCCTACTACGAGCAGTACGGAGCTCGTTAGTTACGGCGTTTTACCAAACGCCGTAACTGCTCGACGCTGCAAACCCGCCAGAGCGGCAATCTGCCTTTCAACTTCGGCGGCATGACC
>OGZW01003707.1_pt1 | contig 11131 bp, 9 predicted proteins | sample 1577001 | NCBI WGS metagenome assembly OGZW01 (sample SAMEA3541519, study PRJEB24748) | human gut metagenome | biome: human gut; feature: human-associated habitat; material: faeces | place: China | collected 2012
CGGTCTGGTGCCTCCCACCCCCGGCATCCTGGCCATTGCGCTGATGTTTGGCAGCGATTTGGGTATGACCATCGTCTGGGGTCTGGTCATCAGCTTCGTGGGCTTCTTCGGCACCTACTTCCTGCTGCGGAAGTGGACGGAGAAGGAGTGGATCGAGCCCAATCCTGAGTTCGTTCGTGGCATGGAGGAGACCGGTTCCGACAGCGTGGATGACATCCTCATCAAGGATCCCGGTCTGCCCCACACCGGTGAGGGCTTCCTGCCCCTGCTGCTGCCTGTGCTGCTGATCTCCGTGTCCTCCTTCGCTCAGATGTATGCCGCCGAGGGCAGCGCTATCTACACCATCTGCACCACCATCGGCAACAAGGTCATCGCTCTGTCCATCGGCCTGCTGTACTCCTTCTATCTGGGCTACAAGCAGCGCAAGATGGTGCTGGGCGTGTACGCCGACACCTACAATGAGCCCAAGGCAAAGCTGGGCGAGGTCATGCTCAACAAGTGGGTGGCCCGTGGCTTGGTGGTTTGCCTGTCTCCTCTGCTGATCACCGCTATGGGCGGCGCCTTCGGTAACGTGCTGAAGAATTCCCCCGCTCTGGAGCCCCTGTCCAAGCTCATCGCTGACAGCCCCATCCCCGCCATTCTGGTGCCTTGGGCCATCGCCGCTATCATGATGACCTCCGTGGGTTCCATGACCACCGCCGGCATGACCGCAGCCGCCATCGTGCTGCCCATGATGCCCGATCTGGGCCTGTCTTCTCTGGCCGCCGTGCTGGCTATCGGCAGCGGCACCCTGATGGGCAACCACTATAACAACTCCGGCTTCTGGGTCATGGGTCAGTTCTTCCACCTGAATACCAAGCAGTCCGTGAAGTACGTCACGGTACCCTGCGCCGTGGCTTCCGTGATCTGCCTGATCGCCGTGGTCATCCTTAACGCCGTAGGCGTCTTTGGCTGATCTCTGCGTAACTGAATCAAACGTGCATTCCCAGCCGGGGACGCTCCGTTCACCGGGGCGTCCCCGGCCACTTTTTTCCGGGGGACCGGAACCATAGAAAGGAGAATCCTGTCATGAGCATGAACATCCGTTTTGACAACAAGGTGGCCGTCGTCACCGGCGGTACCGCCGGCATCGGCTTGGCCTGCGCCCAGCTGTTCGGCCAGTTGGGGGCCAAGGTGGCCATCTGCGGTACCAATCCCACGAAGCTGGCTGCAGCGCTGGAGAAGCTGAAGGCGCAGGGCATCACCGCCTTCGGCGAGACCTGCGACGTGTCCGACGGAGAGTCCCTGAAGGGCTTTGCCCGCCACGCCGAGGAAGCACTGGGCGGGCTGGACATCTGGGTCAGCAACGCCGGTGTCTATCCCCAGTACAGCATCATCGACACCCCGGAGAACGTCTGGGACAAGACGGTGGACACCAACATGAAGTCGGTGTATCTGGGCGCACGCATTGCGTATGAGGCCATGAAGGATAAGGGCGGCGTCATGCTGCTGGCCTCCTCCTTTGCGGCGGTGTTCCCCTCCGTGGGCAGCGGCGTGTATGCCGCCACCAAGTCCGCCGTAAAGTCCATGGTGAACACGCTGGCAGCGGAGCTGGCCCCCTACGGCATCCGAGTCAACGGGTATATCCCCGGCGTCATCGATACGGACATGACCCACGCACTTACCGTCAGCAACGGCGAGGCCATGAAGAGCGCCATCGCCATGCAGACCTTCGGTGAGCCCATGGATGTGGCGTGGGCGCTGGCGTTTCTGGCATCGGACTATGCCCGCTATATCACCGGCACCACGCTGGAGATCAGCGGCGGCAAGATGGGCGTGCAGAACCCCGCCAAGGCGTGGAAGGATAAGGAAACCAGAGCGTAACGCATGAAAGGGAGGGATTTAACATGAACGTACAGAATAAGGTCATCGTTATCACCGGCGGTGCAGGCGGCATCGGCTCGGCACAGGCGAAGCTGCTGGCCCGGAATGGGGCCGAGGTCTGGATCCTGGATCTGGTGCAGGAGAAGATCGACCAGCTGGTGGAGGAGCTGAAGCGTCAGGGCGGCAAGGCCCACGGCGCCGTGGCGGATGTCACCAGCGAGGAGGAGTGGAAGACCATCGTAGAGCGCATCGTCTCCGAGAGCGGGAGGCTGGATGTGGTGGTGAACAACGCCGGCATCAACATCCGCAAGCCCATCGAGGAAATGGTGAAGGACGAGTGGATGAAGATGATGGAGGTCAATACCGCCAGCGTCTTTCTGGCCACCAAGTATGTTCTGCCGGTGATGCGGAAGCAGGGGGGCGGCGCCATCATCAACACCTCCTCCATCTGCGGCCTCATCGGCCACATGAACACTCCGGAGGCATACACAGCCACCAAGGGTGCTATCACCCTGCTGACCAAGTCTGTGGCAGCCCGGTATGGCAAGGACAACATCCGCTGCAACTCCATCCATCCCGCCACCGTGGACACGCCCTTTGTGGCGGCTTTGATGGCGGACCCGGTGAAGAAGCAGGCCCGGCTCAACGAGATCCCGCTGGGCCGCCTGACCTCCGTGGAGGATGTGGCCAATGCGGTGCTGTATCTGGCCAGCGACGAGGCGTCCTTCCTCAACGGCGTGAACCTGCCCATCGATGTCTGTATTCCATGTAACACTTGCTATTCCTTTTGTTCCGTCTGTGTAGCTTACTTCTACTTCTGTCGGAAGTCCAAGATCTGTTGCCGCTGTTCCGTATGCAACTTCTTTCTTATCCAGTTTTGCAACGGACTTAATCTCATACGGTTTCTTTGTAACTGTTACCTTGATAGAAGCTTTCACGCCATCTGGGTTTTTCATATTCTTACCCATTGTCAGTGTTCCTTCCAATGTGTAAGTTCCCGGTGTTGTCTGGTAATCACCTTCTGCCCATGTTACTTCTACTTCTTGATCCAAGTTTCCTGTCACTGTGACAGTTACTTTCTCTGGTAATTCAAGCTTCTTAAATGCAGTTCCTTCTTCTACTGAAATTCCTTCTGGGTTTGTTACACTAAGTACTTTTACACTATTTTTCATTTCAAAAGAAAACTGCTTTGGAAGTGCTGACTGTCCTGCTGCTGTCTTTGCAACAATCTTAACAACGTATGTGCCGTCTTCCAGATCCTTAAGTGTGAACTCTTTTTCTGTCGTATTACCTTTCAGCTGACCATTGACATAAATTTCATAGCTTGCGAAAGTGGAGCCTTCTTTTAATGTCCATGTGAGTTTTACAGAATCATCACTGACCGGAGTCTTTGTAACAGACTCGATCTCACCTTTTGTTGATCCGTCACCCATTGTTGCCACATTGCTGATCTCAATTGCCTTCTCTGATGCAACATCTACACTATTCAGAGCATATACTTTGAAGTTATAAGTTGTTCCAGGTGTCAGATTCTCCAGTGTTACGGTTGTACCACTTACAATCTTTTCAATTCCATTCTTTTCATCAACTACTTTGTATTTTGCTGCTCCCAGAACCTTCGTCCATTTCAGTACAACTTTCTTGCTTTCCACAAGAACTGCTGAACCTGTCTGGTCTTCTACTGTAGGAACTTTCGGTGCTCCAAGTGCTCTGATTGCTGCATCTAATGCTTCTTTCTTTTTAGCTACAGTTTCCTCTGTTGCATCTGCATCATTCATTACCGCAACCGCAGCATTATATGCGTCCATAAATGCATTCCAGTTTGTCTCATCATATTCTGATTTAACAAGTGCTGCTCCTGCCTCAACTGATTCCTGGAGCGCTGCTTTATCAACTGTTGCACCTTCGCCTGGTGAAAAGATCTTTAAGTAATCCAGGTTGACCTGATATTTTCCGTCACGCTCAGCTGCCGCACACTTAATCGTATGCTCATCATTGGCAAGATCTGTTTTAGAAAAAACAAGCTGCTGATTGTCGCCACTACCGGAACCTTCCAATGAATACTTACCCATATTCTCATTATCGATAAAGATATCAAAGCTTGCAAAGTTAGCATGCTTCTGAGAATAAACATCTACGCCAGTTCCAGTGAATGTATATGTAAAAGAGTGTCCCTTACCATTCTCACCATCTCCAGTTTCTGTTTTTGTTCCACCATGTTGTCCATTCTCAGCCCAGGTATACCATGACTCACCCTCCCATTTGATATCATTACTTTTTGTTCCGTATGTATTTGTTCCTGACGCCGGTGGATTACCATCTTCTACGATTGTCTCAACATCTGCCACATCCTGTTTGATTGCAACTGTCAGTTCAATTGTGCCAGACTTTGTAGCATCTGCAGCGGATGTTGCAGTGATAGTAACTGTTCCGTTCTTACTTAAGAATGTTACCAGTCCGTTTGTATCTACTGTTGCAATGCTATCATCTGATGTGCTCCATGTAACTGTTTTATCTGTTGCATTCTCCGGTTCTACAGTTGCTTTTAACTGTAATGTGCTGTTTGCTTTAGATACTGTAGTCATTCCGGATTTGGAGCTTACTGTCACACCTGTCGGTGCTACCAGTGTTGAATCTAGAATTTCAAATGCATCAAGTTCAATCTTTGTACCAGAACTTGCAGCCTGTTTCTCATTGAGAACTTTCAGCTGAAGTGTATGGATTCCTGCTTTAAGGTCATCTTTGCTAAAGTATTCCACCTGACGCACTGTGCTTGCACTATATGTATCAACTACTTTCTGGGACTCGCCATCGATAAATACTTCAATCTTACCTCTGTCTTTATTCGTACAACCAATTACCTTGATTCCTGTTCCCTTAAATGTAAGAGTAACCGTCTCTCCGCCCTTTGGACTATTCAGATATTGAATTGTATCCATATAGTTGACATTTTTATCCTGTGTCCAGTTGCCCCATTCACCTACATATGCGATTCTTTCATCAGCATTGTCAATCTTACCTGCGCCAATCGGCTCTGTTACAGTTACTACTGCACTCTTTTCAGATTCAATTCCATCCACAACTGCGGCCACCTGATATTTCATTGCTCCAAGTGTCTTGTATGCTGTTGTATCTTTATAAGTTGTTGTTGTTAAACCTGTCTCAATGCAGATCACATCACCATCTTCTACCTGACGGTATACATTATATGTTACATTGCTTCCCTCTTCTGCTGTCACAGCGTTCCAGGAAAGGTTTACATTTTCAGCATCTGCACGAAGTGCTGTCAGTCCTGTCGGAGCTGTCACAGTAGCGGATGTCGGAATGTCCTTTAATGTATAACTCTTTCCTGCTTCTGTTACGAAAGAAATACGGTTTTCCTTTACAGGTGTCACATCAACTACATTTCCATCACTGTCTACCACTGTTGCAAGAGATGCATTCGCTGTCTGCACAACTGCTTCTCCGCCATTCTTAGAAAGGATTGTAGCAGTTTTTACATTTCCATCTGCCCAGTCCATAGATACTTCAAAGTTACCCTGTGCAACCAATCCATCTACACTTCCGTTAGCCCAAGCGTCTGGAACTGCCGGAAGAAGATTGATATATCCTGCATTGCTCTGCAGAAGCATCTCAGCTACACCTGATGTATATCCGAAGTTTCCATCAATCTGGAAATATTTTGGCTCATGATAATCAAACAGGTTTGCATAGATTCCATTCTTGAACAGGTTCTCAATAAGCTGAAGAGCTTTATTTCCATCACCAAGTCTTGCCCAGCTGTTGATTCTCTGTGCCATTCCCCATCCGGTACTTTCATCTGTACGGTTCTGCATGGATACCTTTGCTGCTGCAAACCACTCTGCATGATCCTCTGTAATGAGGTCTCCCGGGAAAAGTCCGAGAAGGTGGGACATATGACGGTGGTTATATCCTTCTCCGAGTGTAGCTCCACTTGCAGTATGGTTAAAGGTTGTCTCTGTATACCATTCTTTGATCTGTCCGCTGTCGCCGACCTCGATCGGTCCTTTCAGGTCAGCCTGGTTTGCTTTCCATGTAGCTACCAGATCTGCATCTGTTCCAAGGACTTCTGCTGCTTTGATTGTATCCTCATATAACTGCCAGATCAGTGTCTGCTCATACGTGTTACCACTTGTGACCGGTCCATGCTCCGGTGAATATGCCGGTGAAGATACCAGCTTTCCATCGCTGTCGCGGACAAGCATCCGATCATACAGTTTTGCCTCTTCTTTCATCATCGGATAGATATTGTCTCTTAAATAAGATGTATCTCCGGTATACTCATAATAAGCCCAGCAGTTCTGCAAGATCCACGGTACTGCTGCCGGTGACCATCCCCAACTGAAACTCCATCCAGGGCAGGTCCATCCGAACGGGTTGTTCTGCGTATGTGCCATGAATCCATTTTCCTCGCCATCGGCACTGGAAACTCCTGCATAAATTGCCGCAGTCACACGCCCCGGTTCTCTCAAAGCATCGATATAATCAACCAATGGCTGTGCACACTCTGCCATGTTGGTAGAATATGTCGGCCAGTAGTTCATCTGTAAGTTTACATTCATATGGTAGTCTGAATGCCACGGAGAATTGTTCGCTCCTACCCACAGTCCCTGAAGATTGGAAGGAAGTGTCTCTCTTACATAACCATTCTCATCTGTAGTTGTCTCTCTGGAAGACTCAATTGTCATAAATCTTCCATACTGGAATAACATAACTTCCAGCTGACGTCTTTCCGCTTCTGTTGCAGATCCTGCCTTGTATGCAGAAAGAAGTTCGTCTGTTGGCTTTGTTGAAACTGTCTGTCCAAGATTCAAATCTACACGGTCAAAGATGTTCTGATAATCACCTATGTGATTCGCTTTCAGTTCTTCGTATGTCTTCGCTGCCGCCTGATCTACATACCATTTCACACGACTTGTCAGTTCATCCGCAGATTCGCCTGTTCTATAGGACGGATATTCATCCTTATAATCTGTTCCTATAGACGTGATGATGGTAACCTCACTTGCTCCGGAAACACTTACTTTTCCATTCCCATCTTTCACAGTACCGGCATTGTCAGTAATAACCTGTGTCTGGGATGTGAATTTCATCTGATTGTCTTTAAGCTGTCCGTTGATGGAAATCAATCCATTTGATACTTTTGTATCCCAATCTCTCTTATAGCTGCTATCACCAATCCCATTAACAGCATCCCCTCTGTTATTATCCGGTTCTACACTTACATCCAGACTGATCTTCTCAGAACCGTCTGCTGTGATATGAGTAACAATAACATTGTCCGGATAGCTTGTGAAGTTCTCTCTTGAATAATGGGTACTTCCTTTATCATAATTAACACCGGCAATTGCTGTATTCAGATCCAGATCACGAGTGTAATTTTTCACATCGCTGTTGGATGATACATTCTTAAAATCGATATACATATTTCCAAAACTCAGATAATATCCATATCCATTTGTTCCGTTATCATCACTTGCACCTATCAAGTTTCTTTTTGCAAGATTAGTTGCAGAATTATCCTGGCCATTCGCAAAGTACTCATGGATTGAATTCATTGTCGCTCCATTATTTCCTTTATTCTCCAGATTACCTCCATTGTAATTCTTTCTACTCTCACTTGGTCCTCCTGACCAAAGTGATTTTTCATTGAGCTGGATACGTTCTCTGGTAATTCCACCAAATACCGTTCCACCGATTCCTCCATTACCTATAGGAAGGGACTTTTCCTGCCATCCTTGGTAATACTTGGTAATATCTGCCGGGCTCGTATACCATAGCTTCAGATCATTATTACCGGTCTGCTGCGTTACGGCCGCTGGTTCTGCATGGACCTGCGTTGCCATATACGGCATAGATGTCACAGCTACCGCTGCTGCACAAGCACTTGCAAGCACCCTCCATTTCATTTTCCTTCTCATAATTTCCCTTTCTGATACATATTTGATGTATCTTTTTTATTGTCTTAAGATTCATCTGTTTTTGGACAGACTCCACCTAGTGACTGATTATTCTCATTGTAAATTTTTTCTATTCATTGTGCTTGTTTAATTCATCCTTTATAGGTGCCTTTTTTGTCAAATTCGGAACTCCAGTATTCCTTTTCATTTATGCTATTTCTTTTTCATTGCCTTGTAACCAATCAGTACTGTCCACTGCTCGCTACAGTCGTCCCATATACCAGACAATTCTTCCCTTCACATCATCCATATCAACAACTCCAAACGCTCTGGAATCGTCGGACACTTCTCTATTATCTCCCAGTACGAAGATCTGGTCATCACCTACCGTCAATGGATAGCTTACTTGATTGTTTTCCTCAGTCAGTGTCTCACCAAGCGTTCCTTCCTGCTTTTCTTCTGCTCCGTTCACATACAGCTTGCCGTTCTGTATATTCACAGTATCCCCGGCCACAGCCACGATTCGCTTCACAAACTCTTCTCCATCCGGTCTTTTCAAGACAATCACATCTCCGGCTTTATAATCACTGACTCTTTGGTTATACACAACCTTCTCACCACTGTGCAATATCGGATACATAGAGTTTCCCTGCACTGTTGAAATTCCCATCAAAGCATAGAATAACACCATAATAAGTACGATCAGGACAACAAATTCTAATGTTATCACTGCACGGTATTTGCGCATCTGTTTCTTCTTTCTTCTTCCGATCGAAGTTGAAAACCTTATCTGTTCCAACGGATTCCCAAGTCCGATACTCTACTCATTAAAATACGGTAATTCCTTGCTGCATGTCAATGAGTTTCACTAAAAGAAACAGCAGCCGGAACATTGCTGCCCCGGCTGCCATTTCATCCTAGAATTTCTTCTAATTTAAGAATTTCTTCTAAACTTTTGTTTTTACTTCACGATCTTTTCATTCCCGCTTATTCCTGTATCACCGAATTGTCTTTTTTCGCATCTCCTGAATACAGGTCATCCAGCTGATCTTCCAGATCTTTCTGCTGCTTTTTCAAGTCTCGATTTCTGACACCGAATACAACGATTACTGCCAGCAATATAAGCAATGCAAGAAGGTCCAACCAGCAAAAACCAAATTTGGTATGTTCAAATAAATATGCCATATATCTCCCTCCTATACTCTTGCGGTCTGATCATTTCCTGAGTTCTGTTCTCCTCGAATCTCCTGAATCTTATCTGCCAGCTCTTTCTCAAAATCATAATCACGCTTTTTCTGATTGTTATGATGCACAATAATCATAATTACTAAAATCACCAGGGCAACTAATGCTGGAATATCCCAGGCATGTAAGCCAAGGTTATGAACAAATTCAAAATAACGCATATCGCTACCTCCTAGTATAATAATGATGTAGTCAATCAAGACTACATCATTATTATACTAGGGAGGTGATGACCGTGGAGAAAATGAAAACCGGCTTTGTAGAGAGAATCGGCGACACGATTTTCGTTGTCAATGCAATGCCCGCAGAGAACGCAAAGCACACGCAGGAGGAGCTTGTAAAGGCTCTGATTGCAAGAGAAGCAATGGCTTTGCAGGAAGCAGATGTTGCCTGATTGACTTTACGCACAACTATACGCTTTGGAGATTTTTCAAAAAATATCTCAAAACCACTTGACAGAATGTCTGGTTTTCTACTTTCTTGCTATCGTGAAGTTTCGTTGTTGTTCCTTCTTCATAATAGTTTACTGTGTAAGCAAGATCCGCTCTCTTTGTGTAGTAGAATGTGATCTCATTCTTTCCTGTTGTGATCTTTACATTTTTTGTTTCAGCATCTACTGTATATCCGTCAATTGCTTCTGCAGCCGGTAATAAGAGCTCTGCAGACAAATTCACTGCACATAGTACAAATTATTATAAAGCATCGAATCAGGCGAAAGAGATTCTAGATCAGATTGATGGAATCCTTGCGAAGTCCTATCAGATCTCCCCTGATTCCAGCTCTTATTTTTCTGAAATTGAAGCAATGCTTAGTGAATCGGATATGGATGTGAACTTAAACTTTTCTATAGAAATTAATTCAGCTACTCTTAATTACACTACTACTGTTGACGACTCACAAGCTCAGGAAGTGGATTTAACACTGAATGACCCATGGACGACTTCCTCCGGATTCTATACGATCACATCCTGGAAGGAAGTAGCAACCAATGCGTGGGATGCCGACAACTCTATGAAGCTGATTCAATAAGTAGGTGCATCCGATGTGTTTATCGTCGCCGGTCTTCCATGCTCCATGCGAATCAATGGAATTATCACTAGAAAAAATGGGGAAAATCTTCCCCCTGCCGATACGAGTAACATTGTATCTCCAATCTACCAGTTGGCCGGAAATCGTGATGTGAATGACTTCGAACAAAGCGGTGACGACGACTTTTCTTTTGCTATCCCGGGATTGTCACGTTTCCGTGTCAGTGCATAGAAGCAAAGGGGTGCGCTGTCCGTTGTGATTCGAATCATTTCCTTCTCTCTACCAAATCCGACTGAGATTGGAATCCCGCAACGGATCATTGACTTTTCTAATTTTTCTAAAGGTCTTGTCCTTGTAACGGGAACTGCCGGAAGCGGAAAGTCTACAACACTCGCTTGTATTATTGATGCGATCAATCATCATTATAGGAAGCATATTATCACGCTGGAGGATCCTCTGGAATTCCTTCACAGACATGACTTAAGTATCATCAGCCAACGTGAGATCAACGTCGATACAGAGAGCTATGTGACTGCTCTGCGTGTTTCTCTTCGCCAGAGTCCCGACGTTATCCTACTTGGGGAGATGCGCGACTACGAGACTATGCAGGTCGCAATGACGGCGGCTGAGACCGGACATTTGATCTTCTCAACATTGCATACGATTGGTGCTGCCAGCACAATTGACCGTATCATTGACGTATTCCCGCCAAACCAGCAGCATCAGATCGCAGTGCAGCTATCTATGGTTCTGCAGGCCGTTATCTCACAGCAGCTTGTACCGACGATTGATGGGAAAATGATCCCTGTCTTCGAGATTATGACTGTGACACCTGCCATCCGAAATATGATCAGAGATAATCAGGACCACCCGTCCAACGCAACATCATAAACTTAAGGAAAAAATAGAAAGGAATCTGTTCGCAGGTTCCTTTCAGACTGTAGACAAAGCCCTGCTTTTGCAGGGTTTTGCTATTGTTGGAGCCGCTTTTCTGATATAATAAATATCAGAAGGGCGGTGTTTTTTATGATGACGAAAAATACAGATAAAAAAAGAGAACAAATGATGATGTT
>OGZW01003713.1_pt1 | contig 11122 bp, 9 predicted proteins | sample 1577001 | NCBI WGS metagenome assembly OGZW01 (sample SAMEA3541519, study PRJEB24748) | human gut metagenome | biome: human gut; feature: human-associated habitat; material: faeces | place: China | collected 2012
CTTAACGCAATCAACGTTCTTTCTTTTCAAAAGACTCAAGTAAGTGCATTTCTATTCAATCATTTAGACAATTTCCACCAGCATGCCCTCTCTATAAAATATCATCAATATACTTCTCTTACCTATAATTTTTTTATTGACCTTATTCTATCACAAAATATTTATTTTACAATCCAGAAGACTTCGTAAAAGACTCTAAATAAACAATCATTTTCTTTAAATTCTTTCTAAAATCTTTTCGATTTGCTTCATAACCATAAACATACGTATTCTTATCATCAAAATATACTAAATGAATAAACTTCAATCCAGTTTTTACATAACTTCCCTTATATTCATAACATTTAAGTCCACTTTCTAAAGCTGGCATTTTAACTTTTAATGATGAAACTCCTGAAGCCTCTAATTCACCTTTATAAAGTTCAGATAATTGATCAGTATCGTTATCATATTCATTTTCTTCTACTTTATAAAATAATATTTGATTTTCTTTAGTAAAACGTGTAACTCCATCATTTGGATTACCCTCACTTAATTTAAAATCAGAAGGATAATAAAAAGAAACACCTACACCTGCCTCATATAAAACACCATCTTTATTTGCTGAAACAGTTGTATCTTTTCTTCCACAAGCAACTAATGAAACAACACAAACAAAAACCACCATTAATTTTATTATGCTTTTCATATCATCACCTCGTCTTCTTATTATTCTACACGACTTTATTGATTTTGACAACTCTATGGAAAAGACCATTTTGTTCTTCATTTTGTTCTAAAAAAAATGCCAGTTTAAACTGACATTAATTGCTTTTATTTCTTATATCATTCCAAAAACCAGGAACATTATCAGAAGCATTAGATTCACCTTTAATATAAGCACAATACAATTGTACTTTAACATCTTGTTTGGTAGAATCCTTTACACCTTTCATACGATTATAGTTAATGCCATTTTCAGCCTTTGTATACATTGCACGCCCCACTTCTTCTTTAGCATTTGCTTCTCCGCTTTTAGACCATAAATATTTATGAGACCATATTTTACCATCATAAAACCATGGCTTACTATCTTTTGTTTCTTGATAGATAACACAGTAAACATGATACATTTTTTCTTCATCTGCACTTCCTTTATAAGAAGTATGCCCCGCTCCAAAAATCAATATATATGGATTTTTTTCCAATCCTGCTTTTGATTTTTGTATTTTTTCTGACTTGATTCGATAATATATTCATTATATTCGGATTTGCTTGCGCCGGGATCTGTAAGCAATGCGAAAGCAGTAAGAACTGTGACAACTGATTGAGCAAGCATACATGTAAAAATATTCTGCCTGAATAACGTACCACATATCCCATTCAATATACTCAATCCGAAAGAAATTTGGCATCCAATATATAGCCACTTCCAGTCGCCGGCGTATTTTTTAACATATGTCATAAATAACATATCCCATGAATATCTATGAGATTTTTTCACTCTGTTTGCTCTTTCAATATTAGTTCCGGCTTGTACTATATAAAACAAGATTATTCTACTGCAAACACTTGAAATGACGCATAAAAAAATCAATAGACAAATACTGCCCATATAATCACCACTTTTGTTATCCTATCTAACAGCTTCATTATACGGTTTTCTTCGCATCCTGTCAAAATATTTCTGTGGGCATGCGGTTTCTACTGCATGCCGTTGTTCTTTCGTTTTGGCGATGGCAATTCATCGAACATTGCCTCAAAGAGCTCTGTAAGAAACACTTTGCTATCAACTTCATCCACCAGCAGCATTTCTTTCGCTCCCTCATACGGGAGCTCACAGATTGCCGCAGGCATAAGTTCCAGAGCGGATCTTGTTTTCTTTACAAGCAGTCGATCATCATAGATTCCACCGACGATTTTACCTCGGTAATAGAGGATAAATTCTCCCATCATAGGACGGTAAGAAATATCGTCCAGATCGGATAGCTGTTCCAGAATGAAATGAAGATACTCTTTACCGGATGCCATTTTTTCCTCCTGTTCAGAACAGTTGCCCCGTCAGCTTCCGCTTTTCCTTCTTCGGAAAAGTCGCTTCAAATCGTTCAAAGCCCTCCGGGTCTTTCTCACAGACAAAATATCCCACTGGGTCTTTGTAGGTGCCGGAGATACCGTCCAAAAAACCGGGCGTCAGCTCCTTGATGAGAAAATAATCCGCTTCAGGGTCGTCGGCATAGCGGATACCCTTTATTTTGGCAGGCACAAAGCCGGACTTGCCGTAAAAGTCAATATTGCCGGTGATGGCAAGTGCTCCTGCACCCATTTCCTTGGCTTTTTCCATGGAATAGTCCAGCAGCTTCTTTCCGTAGCCCTGCCGCTTGTATGCGGGCGCAATGCCGATGGGGCCGAAGGTCATGATCGGCACCTTTCTTCCGTCATCGCAGTCGATTTCCGACCACACATAGATGACCTGCCCGATCAGCTCACCGTCCAGCTCCATGACGAAGTCCAGCTCCGGCACAAATGCCGGGTCATCCCGATAGCAGTGCAGCACATAGTACTCCATGCAGCCGGGGCGGTAGACATTCCAAAAGGCCTCGCGGGTCAGGTTTTCAACATTGCGATAGTCATCTTTGGTTTCCAAACGAATGGTGATCTTCTTTTCTGACATGGCGTTTCTCCTTATCTCTTGTCAATAATTTTGTCGATCAGCCCGTAAGCAAGGGCTTCCTGCGCCGACATGTAGTTGTCGCGCTCCGTATCGGCGGCAACCTGTGCAAAGGTTTTTCACGTATTCTCGGAAAGAATGCGGGTCAGCCGCTGTTTGGTTTTCTGCATTTGTTCGGTCACGATCTGAATATCCGTGACCGGGCCGTGTACGCCGTTCCCAGCGATCAGCGGCTGGTGGATCATGTTTTCCGCATTCGGCAGTGCGATCCGCTTGCCCTTTGCGCCGCCTGCTAACAGGAAAGCGCCGAAGCTCGCGGCCAGACCGATGCAGATGGTGGACACGTCGCACTTGAGATACTGCATGGTGTCGTAAATCGCAAACCCGGCCGTGACCGAGCCTCCGGGGCTGTTGATGTAGAACTGAATATCCTTGTCTGGGTCTTGTGCTTCCAGAAACAGCATCTGCTCGACGATGGAACTGGCGGATGCGTCCGTTACTTCCTCACCGAGAAAAACAATTCGGTCGGAGAGGAGCCGGGAAAAAATGTCGTAGCTACGTTCGCCGCGACTGGTTTGTTCGATCACATAGGGAATGATGCTCATATATGTTTACTCCTTGATTTCTTTTGGTTTCATACAAAACAGGTGAATGCCAAGCGCCGCATTGAAGCCTGTTGCAGCAAACACGCTGAAACGCTCGACCACGCCGAAATACTCGGCAGGGACGATTTTCATACCCATTGCGCCCACAAGCATCATGGCCAATGCGACAGCGGCGCAGACACCATAAGAACGACAGTTTTTGCTCTTGGCTCCTGCGACGATGATCATGGTCAGTGATACGATGGACAGCAGCACCACCAAAGCGGTTGTGACCATGTGCATCACATCCTGAAAGGCCCCGGCATAGCCGCTGCTACTGAGCGGGAACATCCGATACCTGACCGCCGAGATCCACTCCATGATGGCGAACAGATAAATGCCCGAACGGAGCAGCTTGGTTTTCTGTCCTTGGATGCCGATACAGACGACGGTCGCGCAAACGACCTCGCACGCATTGTAAAGGGCGCTCAGCTGATTCCAGAGTGCCAGCGATGGCGCATTGGCGGCACTCAGGTCGCTGACAGCCTGTGTCATCCAGTTATAGCCGGGATAGGTCAGCGGCGCAAACACGACCGCCGCCGTGTACGAAAGAAAGCTGACAACGCCCAGCAGCCCTAATTTTTGAGTCAAAGATCGCTTCATTTTATCGCTCCCTGTGCTTATCAAGTTTGGCTTTCCCAAAAGCACCGATAGGGCTGAAAGCCTGCTGCCGCATAGAATTTCTGCGCCGACTCATTGAATGTCCAGACATCCAGTGTCACCTGATCAAAATCTCGATGTTTTGCTTGCGCTTTGCAAATGTCAGCAAAAGGATTGAATCGACACGGTGAGATGTGCCGCATGGGCAGCGCAAAGATCACAAGCCCGATCCACGAAAAGGATACCTTCAGATTCATAAAGCAACACCGGCTTTCACAGCAAATTCAGGCAGCTTTGCGGGCTTTCCATAAATGGCAATCAGCGCGCGGAACTCCCGGCGGAACGCCTCACGCAGCTCTGCCTCCGTCAGGTGCAGATGATCCGTATTGGCGAGGATCGCCAGTCCGTAGGTAAAGTAGATCATATCCTGATGAAAGCGGCGGGCGACGTTCTCCGCATATCCAAATTCATCGACAATCACGCCGATGACCTCCTGCATCAGAACATCGCTTTGATATGCCCCTGGCTGTTCGCCCTCCAGATAGAGCCAGCGGAACAGCTGCTTTTCCTCGGCGGCGAATTTGACGAAGCCCATGCCGTAGCTGCTGTAGCGGCTGTCGCTCCCCTCGTGGGCGCGCAGAGAATCCCACACGCGCTGTGTGTGCAGTTCGATCGCACGCTGCGTCAGCGCGGCCTTCAGTTCGTCCATGTTCTTGAATGAAAAGTAGATCGGCTGCGTGGAGCAGCCCAGTTTTTTGGCGACGCTGCGGGCATTGATGGCGGAAAAGCCATCGTCACGCAATACCTCCACCGCAGCGTCGATGATCTGTTCCTTTGAAACTTTTCTGACTGCCGGCATAAGCACCATCCTTGTATAATAACACTGCGTTATATATAACGCAGTGTTATTATATCTTGTGGGACGTGATTTGTCAAGCGGCATGTTATTCTCCTGTTTCAATGGAGAAAACCCGGAAGTTCCACCCGGCATAGCTTGACACCGCCGCGGTAAAGTGCAATAATAACGACAGTCATCCCATGACCATAGAACATTCATTGTCCTATAAAGAATGCAGAACATGGGAGTTCAACACAAGGGAGGAATGTATAACATGAAACGAGTGATCGCACTGCTGCTGACGCTGGTCATGCTGCTGGGCCTGGTGCCCACGGCTCTGGCCGCCGAAGCCGCCGCCCCCGACGGGACCGTGGTGAAGGCGGAGGAGGTCAGCGGCACCCCCCGGCTGGACGCCATGGCGGAGAACGACTCTGCGGCGGAAACCACCCAGCCCACCGGGCATCAGCCCGATGATATGGTGACCATCCTCGTGGAGCTGGAGCGCGCTCCCGTGCTGGAGGGCTTTGCCGCGAAGAAAACGGCTTCCACCAGCTCTGCCGGTGCGGAGATCGCCGCCTATCTTGCCGGCGGCCGCGCGGAGAAACAGGATGCCGCCATTCGCCGGGATCAGAAAAAGGTCTTTGCCGAGATCCAGGCGGCCCAGCCCGCCGCTCTCCAGGCGGAGGGCACCTCCACTGCCGGCGCCCCTGAGCTGATGGAGCAGTGGACGGTGCTCTTTAACGGCATGGCCGTCCGCGCCCCCTATGGCATGCTGGATACCATCCGCAGTCTGAAGGGCGTGAAGTCCGCCCATGTGCAGCATGTTTACAGTCAGCCCGCCTCTCCGGCCACCAATGCCGGTGTGGCAGGCTACAGCTATGACATGGTCCACCTGCAGGAGGTCTGGAACAAGGGCTACACCGGCAAGGGAATGCTGGTGGCCGTGGTGGATTCCGGCCTGGACATGGAGTATTCCAGCTGGTGGAGCGATGAGGAGGGCGCCAACGTCACCGGTCTGCGCCGGGTCCACGAGGCCTTCCGGGACGACTCCTTCTACTCCCAGCTCAGCAACAGCGACCTGCGCTATACCAAGGAGTCCCTGCTGGCCTTCCTGAACGGCCGCCAGCTCAATGCCAATAGGCTGAGCCCCGCCTCCAACGAGGCCATGTACAAGACCCGCAAGGTCCCCTTCGCCTTTGACTACGCCGGAGACGCCGACCCCTATACCGGCGAGATCATCAGCGGCGACGTCAACGTCCGCAACAGCGGCAGCAACCACGGCACCCACGTCTCCGGCACCGTGGCGGGCTTTGTCCAGAGCCAGGAGGGCGAGGTCCTCTTTTCCGGCGTAGCCCCCGATGCCCAGCTGATGATGATGAAGGTCTTTGCCGACGGCGGCAACTCCGGCGCCACGGAAAGCGCCATTCTCAACGCCCTGGAGGACGCCATGACCCTGGGCGCCGACGCCGTGAACCTGTCTCTGGGCTCCGACAACGGCTTTGCCTATGACGACACCGCCATCCACGGCGTTTATGCCCGGCTGGAGCAGGCCGGCGTCATCCTGATGACCGCCGCCGGCAACAGCGAAAACTCCCCCGCCCAGGGCAATGAGCGGGGCGGCCTGAACCTGGCGGAGGACCCGGATATCTCCATGATGTCCTCTCCCGCCGTCTACCCCTCCAACCTGGCGGTGGCCTCCATCAACAGCACCATCAACATGCAGAGTGTGCTGAGCTGGAACGACGCCCAGGGCCAGAGCCATACCGTGCCCTTCTCCGACCCCAACGAAGTGGCCATGAAGGGGAAGTTCCCCGAGAGCCAGAGCTTCGTTGTGTATGACGCGGGCTACGGCACCTACATGGACTACTACAACGCCGGATTCAGCAACGGCTACAACGGCGGCAAGACGGGTATTGCCCTGGTCAAGCGCGGCAGCGCAGACGGCAGCACCCTCTCCTTCGCCGACAAGATCAACAATGCCAGCAGCTTCTCCGGCACCAACTACATGGGCGAGAGCTACGGCGTGCTGGCTGTGCTGGTTTATGACAGCGACCCCGCCGCCACCACGCTTATCAACATGAACACGGACAACACCTCGCTGACCTCCGCCTTTATTTCCGGCGTGGACGGCGCGGCCATGATCGATGCGCTGAACGCCGGGCAGGAGGTCCGCATCACCGTTCACCAGCAGGACCAGCTGTCCGACTGGGAGGAGGGCGGCCAGATGTCCTCCTTCACCTCCTGGGGCAGCGGCTCCGGACTGGAGCTGAAGCCCGAGATCACCGCCCCCGGCGGCAACATCTGGTCCACCGTGATGGACAGCAGCTATGTGGAGGGCGCCGGGAAGTACGATGACTATACCGGGTCCTACAGTCTGATGAGCGGCACCTCCATGGCGACGCCCCATATGGCGGGCCTGGCCGCGCTGGTGGAGCAGTATGTCAAGTCCCAGCATCCCCAGCAGGACGCCGCCGCCAGCGCCGACCTGACCAACCATCTGCTGGTGAGCACCGCCGTGCCCCAGCAGGAGAACGGCGTATACGTCTCTCCCCGCCGCCAGGGCGCCGGCCTTGTGAACGCAGCCGCGGCCATTTCCACCCCTGCCTACATCGATGTGGACGGCAAGCTGGTGGGCAAGCTGGAGCTGGGCGACGATCCCGGCTGGAGCGGCAGCTATGATCTGGACTTCCGGGTGGAGAACCTGGGCAGCGACACCCTGAGCTACAGCATGAAGGCCGTGCTTCTGCGGCCGGATACCGCAGAGCAGGACGGCAAGACCATGGTCCTTGCCAGCGATGTGCTGATCCGTGAGGTGGATCTGGGCAGCGTCAGCGTGCCCGCCGGCGGCACACAGGTCAGCCGGACCGTTTCCCTCACCGCTTCCGACATCGCCGCCATCCGCGACCTGTTCCCCAACGGCAGCTATGTGGAGGGCTTTGTGATCCTCACCGCCGCCGACGGCTCCGCGCCTCAGATCGGCATGCCCCTGCTGGCCTTCCTGGGCGACTGGACCTCTGCCCCCATCCTGGACCGCGCCAACTGGTTCGACGAGCCCCAGGACGGCGAAAACGTGATGAACAACGACTGTACCCTGGGCGTCAACGTGGTGGGCAGTACCATCCGCAGCGCCGGGGAAGTGGTGAACTTCCTGAACCTGGGCCAGAACATCTTTGATACCGACATTGCCGCCGAGAGCAAGCAGACAGTTTTCCACCAGGAGAACTTTGCCATCTCCCCGGACGGCAGCGGCTATTTCGACGCCATTGACGACCTTGAGCTCTATCAGCTGCGGGATGCCAAGCTCTTTGTCACCGAGGTCCGGAACAAGAACACCAACGAGCTCTATTTCCGCACCTTCAACACCTATGTGCCCCGCAGCGTCTATCAGGCCGGCTACGGCGTGGTCCTGCCCATGTCCCTTTACTACTTCACGGATGCCTGGGACGGAACGGACCTGAACGGCGACGTCCTGCCCAACGGCACCCAGTGCGTTTACACCATTACCGCCTATGGCGAGGGTGACTACGGCGACACCGTGGACAATGAGGAGCTGGGCCGCCCGGTGACGGACTTCGAGTCCTTCGTGGACGGCAAGGAGCCCACCTTCAACGGCCACAAAATGGACAAGACCGGCGACGTGCTCTCCTTCGACGTGCTGGTGGACACCCAGGCCCCCAAGCTGGAGAACAACGCCGTGACCTTCTATCAGAAGGATGGCCGCACCTATATGCAGGGCACCGTCTATGACGAGGACGGCTCCCTGGCCTCCGTGGCGGTCCACGCCCAGGTGAGCCGGACCTATACCGACTCCACCGGCCGGGAAATCACCGAGTACAACATCGATCTGCTGAATCCCCTGTATTCCCAGAGCATTTATGACGCCGATACCCACACCTTCACCTTCACCGCAGATGTGACGGAGTATCGCGGCAGCTACAACTGGACCGGCAACGTGTATCTCTCCTGCGGCGACTATGCGGCCAATGACCGCACCTATGCCATCAAGGTGGACGCCTCCCAGGGCCTGACCCTGTCCCAGACCTCCGCCCGCCTGCACCCCGGCCAGAGCTTTGACCTCAGCGTGAACAACAACACCGGCTCCACGGCGCCCATCACCCGCACCTCCAGCAACCCCGAGGTGGCCACGGTGGATGAGTTCGGTCATGTGGTGGCTGTGGCTCCCGGCCAGGCCATCATCACCGTGTCCAACGGCACCTACTCCGCCCTGTGCGTCATAGCGGTGGAGGCCTCCTCCACGGAGGTGAAGGACTTCAAGCTGTCCATGGACCACTTCTCCGGCCTGAAGCCCAACGGCGCCATCACCGTCCGGGTGGTGGACCTGCAGCCCGCCGATGTGGAGATCTATCAGAATCAGTGGCTGGTATATGAGGACGACGAGGACTGGGCGGGCCTGGTCAGCGTCTCCCAGAACAGCAGCGACGCGCTGGAGGGCCTTATCGACCTGAACTATCAGGCCTCCGCGGACAAGATCCCCTCCGGAACCGGCCATCTGGACGTCACCATCAACGGTGTTACCCGGACCATGACCTTTGACTGGGAGGACGTCTATCAGACCTCCGACCAGGAGGACCTGCAGTCCGACGCCTACTACAACGAGCAGACCTATTACGTCACCGCCGGTGAGACCGCCAGCCTCATCGCCCGGTACCGCCAGACCCACTCCTTCTCCGATGTGAAGCTGTACACGGCCCAGGGGTATGTTTCCGGCGGCAGCGACAATCCCACCACCGCCGCCACCGGCCTGGTGCTGGACGGCCCGGACTTTGTCCTCTCCGGCAGCGAGCCCTGGCGCGGCAGATTGGTGAACACCGAGGGCTATGCCCTGCCGGAGTCCATCCATGTGGTTTACCGCTATGATTACGGCTATGAGTATGAGCTGACGGAAAACGCCATGTACAATGGCTATACCTATGACCGTACCACCGGCGATATCGTCGTGTCCGCCCCCTACGGCTCCTCCACCACGGTGGTGATCCGGGCAGACGGCACGGAGAAGGCCGGTAATCCGGCGGGTGCCCTCTCCGGCGTCACCTATGACCGTCCCGACAGCACCTACGGTCCCTTCAACTGGACGGTGACGGAGGGCGGCGGCAAGCTGGAGACCGCCGAGGACGTCAACGTTAACGGCACCCGCAAGAACGTTGCCTATTACACCCCCTCGGAGCCCGGCGTCAGCTATCTGACCGCCACCACCAAGGACGGGCAGTATCATGTGAACTTCGCCGTGGTCTGTCTGCCGGTGCAGGCCAATACCCTGCGCCTGGATGATACCCGGGCCACCCTGCATCCCCTGGAGACTCTGGCGCTGAACGCGACGCTGACTCCTACCCCCACCCGGGCGGAGGACGCCGCGCTGACCTGGACCTCCTTCAACCCCGAGGTAGCCACCGTGGATGAAAACGGCGTTGTCACCGCCCACAAGCCCGGCTACGCTTACATCAAGGTGTCCACCGATATCAACACCAGCGTCACCGCCTACTGCGTGGTGGAGGTATTGCCTGGTCAGGGCTATACCGTGACTCTGGACGCCAACGGCGGCATGGTGAAGCCCGACTCCGTCAGCGTCCAGTACGGCATAGCTGTGGGCCAGCTGCCTGTGCCCGTCCGTGAGGGCTATACCTTCGACGGCTGGTATGACGAAAACGGTGCGCAGTACACCGAGGACACCATATATGCCATCGCCGGAGACGCCACCCTCACTGCCCGCTGGACCGCCAATATCTACGAGATCACCCTGGACGCCAACGGCGGCGTCACCGACGTGGCCCTGGTCCAGGTGACCTTCGGCCAGGCCGTGGGCGCCCTGCCCACACCTACCCGGGAGGGCTATGTGTTCCTGGGCTGGTTCGACGAGGTGGGCAGCCGCTATGATGCTTCCACCGTCTACAGCACAGCCGATGGTGTGACCCTCACCGCCCGCTGGGGTCAGGAGGACAGCACCTTCACCATTACCCTGAACGCCAATGGCGGCAAGGTGGAGCCCTCTGCTCTGGCGGTGGTATACGGTCAGGCTGTGGGCACCCTGCCCGTACCCACCCGGGAGGGCTATACCTTCGGCGGCTGGTACGACAAGGACGGCAACCGCTACGACGCCTCCAGCGTGTACAGCGTCAAGGGTGACACGACCCTGACGGCCCGCTGGATCGAAAACAGTGTCCAGACCGGCGACGGGTTCCCCATCTTCCTGCTGAGCGGCGCGATGATGGCGGCTGCCGCAGGCGCTGTGATGCTCCTGCTGAAGCGGCGGAAGCTCATGGGCGAATAAACAGACCGGAAGTGCTTCTGCACAGGCTGTTATAAAAGGCTCTCCGGCACATGTGCGCCGGTGAACGAAGGCAAATCATTCCCGACACTGGAGAACAAAAACAATAC
>OGZW01003714.1_pt1 | contig 11121 bp, 9 predicted proteins | sample 1577001 | NCBI WGS metagenome assembly OGZW01 (sample SAMEA3541519, study PRJEB24748) | human gut metagenome | biome: human gut; feature: human-associated habitat; material: faeces | place: China | collected 2012
AGATGATGAAGGCTGAGGGCCTGAACATCATGTACGGCCCTCAGGTCGATGTGACGCTCGTGGAAGACGGCTGGGAGGACGAGCTCGCCCCCGGCGGCCTCATGCTGCTGAACACGAAGCGGGCCCTTGACGACCCGCGCATTCTGGGAATCGACGCCGACGGCATCTCCGCCGCCGTGCTCGGCCGGCCTATTCCCAACACGGTGTTTCTCGGGGCCATTCCCGCGCTTACGGCGGCCGTGACCATCGAGGACATCCATGCCGGCATCTGCGCCACCATGCCCGAGAAGCTGCACGCGAAGAACTTACGCATCGTGGATGCCGCCTTCGCCGAGGTGGCCTCCCGCGAGATCGCCGCCACGCGCGACCTGGTGGCCGCCGAGCAGGCGGCGACGGATGTGACCGCCGTGCTTTCCGAGAAGGACGCCATGTTCTCGCTGGCCGCCGAGATGCTCGTCGAGGGAGAGGGGAGGGATTTCGATGTCCGCGATTGCTAGTCAGAGCCGCCGCCCCTTCACGCCCACGTTGCGCGAGGGACTCGCCGCGCGTCCGAGCCGGTTCGCCCGCTCCACCTGCTTTGAGGCGGGACACCTCACCTCGGTGAATGCCGGGTGGCGCAGCGTGCGCCCCGTCATCGACGCCGAGCAGTGCACGCTCTGCCTCAACTGTTATATGTACTGTCCCGACGGCACCATCGCAAAGGTGCGCGACGACGAGGGCGCCTGCGTGGCCGTCGTCGTCGACTACGATTTCTGCAAGGGCTGCGGCGTGTGCGCGAAGGTGTGTCCCGTGCCCTGCATCGCCATGGTGGACGAACATGCGGGCGAGAACGAGGGCGCTTCCGAGACGGCCGAGACCCTGGACGAGACCTCGCCTTCGGCCGAGATGGGCCCGGCGACGGAAGGAGGCGCGGCATGAGGAAGTTCCTTTCCGGCAACGAGGCCTTCGCCGAAGGGGTGCGGCTCGCCCGGCCCCAGGTGATCTCCGCCTATCCCATCACGCCCCAGACCACGGTCGTGGAGGCGCTCGCCTCCATGGTCGAGGACGGCAGCCTCGCCTGCGAGTACCTGCACGTGGAAAGCGAGCACACGGCGCTCTCCGCCGCCATCGGCGCGTCCGCTACGGGTGCGCGCACGTTCACGGCCACCTCGTCCCAGGGGCTGCTGTATATGGCCGAGTGCCTCACCTACGCCTCGGGCGGCCGGTTCCCCATCGTGATGATGAACGCGAACCGCGCGCTCGCGCTGCCCTGGAACATCTACGGCGACCAGCGCGACTCGCTGTCGCTGCTCGATCATGGCTGGATCCAGGTGTACGCCGAGAACAACCAGGAGGCGCTCGATCTGGCGCTCATGGCCTATGCCGTGGCGGAGGATCCGCGCGTGAGCCTGCCGGTGATGGTGAACGTGGACGGCTTCGCGCTCACCCACACTTACGAGTCAGTGGAAGTTCCCACCGCCGATGAGGCCGACGCCTTCCTGCCGCCTTACCGCACGGCCAACAAGTTCGATTTCGAGAACCCCGTGAACATCGGCTACTCAGCCGGCCCGGTTTTGAGGAGTTTAATCTTCTGGTGAATTGTTCTTATGGTACGAAGTTTCAGAATTTTGTTGAACATCTGGTTGATATTGAGACAGATTATACATACAAATATATGGAAGCGGTCGGACTTAAGTTCAAGGAGGGCAGACCTTTGACAAAGGATTTCATGCATATTATGAATACCGCACTTTTTGAGAGTTTTTTCGAGGTAGTAAGACACAATATGTCTAAGGAAGAGGCAATGGAGTATATTGATCTGCTTGAAAAGTATCACAGTGCAGGCTGGAGCGTAATATACGATGAATGTAAATAATAATATATGGCTGTTAGTAATGGCAGCCTTTATTTAAAGGCACCGGTTAGCAATATCTTACTCTGAATAGTGTTATATAACGAAGCAGTAAAGCAAGGAGGATAATTATGGCAAAGAAAGAGGAAAAGCCAGATACAATTAAGCAGTTGTTTGGATATGCCGGTAATTACAGGTATCTGACAATTGCGTCATGGGTACTTGCTACGATAAGTGCTTTCGTTGCACTTGTACCATTTTATTTTATATGGAGATTAATTAAAGAGGTGCTTCGTGTTGCACCTGATTATGGCAATGCGCAGAACCTGTCTGTATATGGCTGGAGTGCCGTTGCATTTGCAATAGGAGCAATGCTTATATACATAGGTGCATTGATGTGTTCGCATCTGTCAGCATTCAGGATTCAGGCCAATATGCGCTCTAAGCTTATGAGGCATATACTTACACTTCCACTTGGATTCATGGACGAAGAGGGAAGCGGTAAGGTAAGAAAGATTGTCAATGAATCAAGCGCTGCGACAGAAACCTATATTGCACACCAGCTTCCTGACAAATGTGTTGCGACAGCCACACCAGTCGGGCTTGTGCTTCTTCTTTTAGTGTTTGACTGGCGACTTGGACTTCTGTGCCTTATTCCGGTTGTAATCGCATTTGCAGTAATGAGCTGCATGATGGGCGACAACATGAAAAAGAAAATGGCAGAGTACCAGAATGCATTGGAGGAAATGTCGAGCGAGGCGGTTGAGTATGTGAGAGGAATTCCTGTTGTCAAGACATTTGGACAGTCAGTATTTTCGTTCAAGAGATTCAGGGATTCCATCAAGAAATATGAGAAGTGGACTGTATCTTACACAAAGGATTTAAGAATCCCGATGATGGGTTATACTGCAGCCATTAATGCAGTATTTGCAATACTTATTGTGGGAACATTCCTTTTCGGCGGAGTTAAGAGCGGCACGGTAAACAACACATTTTTACTGAATCTGATGTTTTATATAATTATTACGCCTATTATTACAGTCACACTTACAAAGATGATGTATGCAGGCGAGAATACAATGGTTGTTGAGGACGCACTTTCGCGAATTAACAGTATTATAGAAAGAAAGCCGTTAGAGCAGACCGCTGATAAGAAGCACCCTGCAGATACATCTATCACATTTGAAAATGTTTCATTCAGATATCCGGGTGCAGCAAATGACGCGCTGCATGATGTCAGTCTTAAGATAAATGCGGGTGAGCAGGTCGCATTTGTCGGACCTTCCGGTGGTGGAAAGACAACACTTGCAAGGCTTATCGCAAGATTTGCAGATGTCACAGAGGGCAATATATTAATCGGCGGTGTAAATGTTAAGAACATTGATGAGAAAGAGCTTATGGATACAGTATCTTTCGTATTTCAGGACAGCCACCTGCTTAAGATGTCTATACTGGATAATGTCCGTATGGGTAATAAAAATGCTACAAGACAGGAGGTTATGGAAGCGTTAAAGAATGCACAGTGCGATGATATTATTGAGAAGCTTCCGGACGGAATAGACACTGTAATCGGTTCTAAAGGAACTTACCTGTCAGGCGGCGAAGCTCAGAGAATTGCTATTGCAAGGGCAATGTTAAAGAATTCTCCTATACTTATACTTGATGAAGCAACTGCATTTGCTGACCCTGATAACGAGGCAAAGGTTCAGGCAGCATTTGAAAGGCTTTCACAGGGAAAGACAGTTATTATGATTGCCCACAGATTGTCGTCAGTTACTGGTGTTGACCGTGTATATGTATTAAAGAATGGTCAGATTAACCAGAGTGGAAAGCATAATGAACTGGCAGAGTCAGGCGGATTGTATGCACATATGTGGGAGGAATATAATAAATCAGTAAACTGGAAAGTGGGTGTGTAATATGAAAGAAAAGCTTATGCATAAATATGCCCTTTCAAGTCAGGGCGCTCAGGATATGATTAAGGCATTCATATCAGTTACAATATCTGATTTGATACTGATGATACCTGTGTCTTTATTGTATTTTCTTGTTAAAGATTATACGGAAGGAAATCTGGCAGGAAGAGGCGGATTCTATATTGCCGGAGTTATTATCACACTTGCATTGATTGCGGTATCAACATATATCCAGTATAATGCAACATTTTTATCAACATATGTAGAGAGTGGTGTAAGACGAATTACACTTGCTGAGAAATTAAGGAAAATTCCGCTTTCATTCTTTGGAAAGAAGGATTTGTCTGACCTTACAAGTACTATCATGGCTGACTGCGCACAGATGGAGACTGCATCATCACATTTTATACCGGAGCTTGTCGGAGCGTGCATATCTACAGCATTTGTAGCAATAGGACTATTCTTCTTTGACTGGAGAATGGCAATAGCAGCACTGTGGGTACTTCCGATATCATTCATTATAGTCAGCTGCTCTGGAAAGGTTCAGAGAAAGCTTAACGAAAAGCAGGTGGCACTGAAAATAACGTGTGCAGATGGTATTCAGGAGTGCCTTGAAAGTGTCAGAGATATTCGGGCATATAATACTCAGGAAGAGTATATGAAGGGACTTGATGAGAAAATTAAGGCAGTTGAGAAGCATGCTGTAGCTACAGAACTTGGAACTGCTGTGTTTGTTGGAAGTGCACAGATGATTCTCAAGCTTGGTATTGCAACAGTTGCTTTGGTAGGCGGAGCATTATTAGCCAGTGGAAAGTTAGATGTTATCACATTTTTCATGTTTCTTATGGTTGTATCAAGAATATATGATCCAATGCAGGTATCTTTACAGAATCTTGCGGCAATTATCGCATCAGATGTACAGAGTGCAAGATTAGACGAGATACTTTCACATGATGTGCAGGAAGGTTCGGAGAAGCTTGATAACAAGGGGTATGACATAGAGTTTTCTAATGTAGGATTCTCATATGATACAGGTGATGTTGTATTAAATGATGTATCTTTTACTGCAAAGCAGGGGGAGGTAACAGCTCTTATCGGTCCGTCAGGCGGAGGAAAGACAACAGTTTCACGACTTGCAGCCCGTTTCTGGGACGCTGATAAGGGAAAGATAACAGTTGGTGGAATGGACATATCAATGATTGACCCAGAGACACTAATGTCGCTTTACTCTATAGTATTTCAGGATGTTACACTGTTTAATAATACAGTTATCGAGAACATCAGGATAGGAAAAATGGATGCAACGGACGAAGAAGTTATCGCAGCAGCAAAACTTGCACATTGTGATGAATTTGCTGAAAAATTATCAAACGGCTGGAACACAATGATTGGAGAGAATGGCTGTGAGCTTTCAGGTGGTGAAAGACAGAGAATATCCATAGCAAGAGCGTTCTTAAAAGATGCACCAGTAATACTTCTTGACGAGGCAACAGCTTCCTTAGATGTTGATAATGAAACAATGATACAGGAATCATTATCACAGCTTATAAAGAATAAGACAGTAATGATAATAGCTCATAGAATGAGAACAGTAGCAGACGCCGACAAAATAGTAGTATTAAAAAATGGTAAAGTAGCAGAAAGCGGTAAACCATCAGAACTTATGGCAAAATCCGGAATATACGCAGGTATGGTAAACACACAGCTTACAGCTGCTAACTGGAGTCTGTAACTATACATTTATCAGATAACTTACACTTGATATATGCATGTTGACAGATTGTCACGAAATATAATGTATGTTATAATAACTGACATTAATATAAAGGAAGATTTCTGCAAAAGAAACAAGGTCAGATTATGTTAACATACTCGTTTGAAAACATTGGAAAAGAATCAATATATGAATATTTATACAAATGTATCAAAAAAGATATAATAGAAGGCAGACTTGTTAAGGGTGAGCATCTTCCTTCAAAGAGAACGCTTGCTGTCAATCTTGGAATAAGCACCATAACAGTAGAGAATTCATATGGACAGCTTATGAGTGAAGGATATATATATTCTGTTCCTAAGAAGGGCTATTATGTATCAGATATTTCAGGTGTTGCAAGGATAAAGCCGGTAAAATATGAAGTTCCTGAAATAACCGCAAAGAAGAAGACCGGATATAAATCAGATTTATCATCAAACAGGACAGATCCTGGAAGCTTTCCATTTGCAACATGGGCTAAGCTTATGAGACGTGTTATAACAGACAGGCAGGATGATCTTATGAAAATTTCTCCAGGAGAAGGAACATGGGAGTTAAGAAAAGCGATTGCTATGCATCTGGCTTCATTTCGTGATATGAAGGTAACACCCGGACAGATAATCATTGGCGCCGGAACGGAATATATGTATAGTCTTCTTATACAGCTTTTGGGAAGAGATAAAGTGTATTGTGTTGAAGATCCGGGATATTCTAAGATAGCAAGGATATATGCAAGTAATAATGTGAAATTCTGTTATGCCGGTATGGATGATGAAGGAATGAAGCCGGAAGCTGTAAGAGAATGTATGGCAGATATTGTTCATATAAGTCCTACACATCATTATCCGACAGGTATAACAATGCCGGTAAGCCGGCGTTTTGAACTGCTTGCATGGGCTAATGAAAAGCCGGACAGATATATAATAGAAGATGATTATGATTCAGAATTCCGTATGACAGGAAAGACAATTCCAACCATGAAAAGCATAGATATAAGCGAAAAGGTTATATATATGAATACATTTTCAAGAACACTGACCCCAACAATCCGAATCAGTTATATGGTTCTTCCACCACATCTTGCAGCAACATATCAGGAAAAACTTGATTTTTATGCATGTACTGTATCTAATTTCGAGCAGTATGCACTTGCTGCATTTATAGAAGAAGGATATTTTGAGAAACATTTAAACAGAATGCGGCTGTATTATACGAAACAGAGAGAGGCTGTTCTTTCGGTACTTAAAGAGGATCCGTTCAAATGTGTTGGAAGAGTAAGAGAGGCTGATTCAGGGCTGCATTTTATTCTTGAACTTAATACATTACTTTCTGATAATGAGGTAAAAAGAAAACTTGAGGCAGAAGGCATCCATATAAATGCGTTATCGGAGTATTATCATAATAATACAGATGAATACAGCCACAGCTTTGTTATCAGTTATTCTGATATGAAGATAGAAAACTTCAGAAGTGCTTGCAGTAAAATGTCAGAACTTACACCTTTATGATGATTATTTATGATTGATTGTGAATGAATATAACAGTTGCAAAGAATGTAATAAAGCGGTAAAATCTGTTTATATGATTTGTAAATAATGTGAGAGGGTATTGACAAAAGTATGGTAGACTACAGCATTTTTCCGCTCGATGAAGAGATTAAAGACAAGCTTGCAAAGCTGGAAATAAGTTATGCATTTCAACCTATATTTTATCCGAATGGCATGGATATATATGCATATGAGGCTTTAATGAGACCTAAGAATATTGGTGTTATGGATTTAATTGAAGAGTTCAGGATAAAGAATGATTTGCATACACTTGAGGTCGCAACTATATTTGGAGCAGTACAGTGTTATGCAAAGCGAGGATACCATTCATATATAGCAATTAATTCATTCCCTGCGGAATCATTTACTGCAGAGGAGCAGGCTGTTTTTGATGAATTCTATGCCGATGTTCTGGGAGATAAGGGGATAATAGAGATTCTGGAATACACAGCACTGGACATTGACAAATGGCAGTCTAAGAAGAATTCAATTAACAGAAGCAGATTCAATATTGCACTTGATGATTTTGGAACAGGCAATAATAATATGATGGCAGTTGATATATTTGCACCGCATATCGTAAAGCTGGATAGAAGTCTGATAACAGATATTGAGAATGATGTTGATAAGCAGGAGTATTACTATTATTATAGAGACAGCTTCCATAAAAGAGGCATCAAAGTGCTTGCTGAGGGTATTGAATCAAGAGAAGAGTATGAATTCTTAAGGGATAATGGTATTGATTTAGTGCAGGGATTTTATCTTGGACGACCGGAATAAGATGAATGCCAGTTTATATTTTTTTTATAAATGCTTTATACAATATATATTAACATATCACAAAGTATGTTGTATTATGATGGAGTAAAGAAAACATTTTTTCTCCCTCATATTTTTTTAAAAAGAGCGATGGCAGAGTTAATTTGCCGTCGCTCTTTTTTTGCGCGGACAGCGATGAGAATGTACAAGAAGAAGTGACAGCCATGCTTGCATGGGCTGGGACTTCTTCTTGTATATTCGAGGAGCGTCGTGACAATGCCAGAACGCAGTTCTGGCATATGAGCTGTCCGTGCGGACAGCGATGAGAATAGATAAGAAAATGTGACAGCGATGAGTATTTCAAATTATATATAGCAAACACCGCCATATTAGTGATATAATAATTAATGTTTTCGGTATTTCAGGTTCAGTGATATCTAAGGCAATGAGACTGGAATAATATATAATACAGAATAGGGAGAAAATTATGGGAAAGAAAATTGCCAGAATTATAGGCAGAGTATTACTCGTGGTACTTGTTACTATAGTAATGCTGGTGGGAACTTTATTCATTATGATTAAGAGAATATGCAGCGATTCAGCACCTGCAGCCAGAAATCTTTTTATATCAACAGTTCTTGAATCAGGTCAGATGAAGTTTCTTGCTTCGTGGTTCTGTACAGATGCACAGATTAATGAGGTAATTAATGCTAATAAAATGGAGTCGATGGATTCAGATATTGATACATCTCTTATTAATATATCGTCAGACACAGATACACAGACGGTTGACAATAACGGAGAAGTAGAGCAGTTTGATGGGAATGGAATAAGAATGGTTGAGATTTCAGGAAGGTCATTCTTTGGAAAAATGCTGATTATAAAAGATCCGTCACAGGTTAAGGTCGGAACTACATACCCATGGGGGGATTACGGTAAGGAGCTTCATGAGATTGTAAGCGGAGCAGGAGCTGTTGCAGGAGTTAACGGCGGTCTGTATGTTTCATCAGGAAACAGAGGCGGCTCACCACTTGGAATTGTAGTGCAGGACGGTAAGATTACATATAACAGTCCTTCAGCACTTTCCGGTCTTTACCTAATCGGACTTAATAAGGACAACCTTTTAGTTGTTAAAGATATAGATGGTATGTCGGCAGCAGATTTTGAAAGCTATGTAAATGAAGCCGGGATCAGGGATGCTGTTGCTTTCCAGGAGGAAAGCTCTGATTCTAATAATCATTTTGTTCCACTTATTATTAACAATGAAGCAAGAGTATTAAAAGGTCAGGGAAGTGGGGCTAACCCTAGAACAGCAATCGGACAGAGAGCTGATGGAGCTATACTTCTTTTAGTTACAGATGGAAGAGGTGCTTCAGGACATCTTGGTGCAACTGCGTCAGACCTGATATCAGTCATGCAGGAATATGGAGCAGTCAATGCAGCCAACCTTGACGGCGGAAGTTCTTCAACAATGGTATATAACGGTGGCTATGAGATGACAAGCGTAACATTTTATTATCAGAATTCATCATGGAAGCTGCCAACAGCATTTGTTGTAATGCCTAAGTAATTGGAAGGAGAACTGTGTAGATATGAAAAATAATGCTAAGAAGTCTATAAAAATAGGCAAAATCAATATACCATTAAATTACTGGACAGGGCTTGCCGTATATGCAGTGATTCTTCTTATTCTTGCAATCTGTATGATTGCATATACAGGTTCATGCCTTAAGAAATATGAGAATTCACAGTCGGACAAGGTAATGAATGATTTCCTTAATGACTTTACAAAGATGGCTGCTGATAAGACATTGGCTGATAATATTGAGCTTCCAGCTAGCAGTGAATTTGAGGGAAAAGATACATTTGTCAATATGTACATGTCCGAATTAGATGGTACAACTGACTATACATATAAGAAATCAGAGGGCAGTTATAATACAGAAGAGCCTATGTATGACATATATGCTGATGACAAGAAGGTTGCCAGAATGACTCTGGAAGCTAAAGACCAGCATGTTGTTCTTGGAATACTCACAGTGTTTGACTGGAAGGTTAAATCAATTGAGCCTGTATTTTCAGCAAAGACTAACGATTATACTGTATCAATTCCGGAAGGATATACATTTACAGTTAATGGAATAACTGTGTCAGATGATTACAAGACTGGTAAGGTTACAGAGAATCCTGATTTTGTGAATGTTTCGAAGTATGTAACAATGCCAAAGTCAGTTGAATATAAGCTGACAGGATTTGTCAATAAGCCGGAGATTAAGATATATAATGCATCAGGCAGTGAAGTTACTGCAAATGTAGATGCTAAGGGAAATGTATCTGTAGCTGCAAGTGGCAATTCTGTCGATATGCCATCAGAAAGAAAAGAAGAAGCTCTTAATATGGCAAAAATATGGGATAATTTCCTTACTAATGATTTAAGCGGTTCAGGTCATGGACTTGCAACAGTGCAGCAGTATCTTATCGAGGATTCTTATTACTGGAATCTTGCGAAAGATTATGCTTCAAGTGCAGATATTACATTTATCAGTGACCATACATTGTCAGGAAATCCGTATACAGGAGTGACAGTTGATAATTATATTGAATATAATGATGACTGCTATTCATGCCATATTGCATTTACAAAGAATATGACACTTACCGCAGGTGGTGCGAGAAAAGATGTTATTGATTCGACATTCTATTTCGTGAAATATGATGGCAGATGGGCAATTGCGGATATGATTGCGACTACTAAGTGATTTATTCCATGCAGAAGAGAAGTAGAATATTAAGAAAAATGTGCAGGATGCCAATTAAGGGGTGTCCTGCACTTGTCATATGTGCTACAATAAATATTGAGAAGAATTATCAATAATGATTTGGGCAGATTATTTAGAAAAGGAAAACACACATGAAGTTAAATGAACTTAAGATTGGACAATGTGCAAGAATTACCTCAGTTGGTGGTGAAGGCGCATTAAGACAGCATTTTCTTGATATGGGCGTAATTCCCGGGGCGGAGGTTACGCTTGTGAAACTGGCACCTATGGGTGATCCAATGGAATTACAGATACATGGCTATGAACTGACACTTCGAGTTGCCGATGCAGGAGAGATTACTATTGATCCTATAGATGAGCGTACAAGAAAACACGAAAGGCCAGACCGAATATATAAGTCTGACCATCCGGGACTTGGTGAGACTGGTAAATACCATGCTAAGGGAGATGGAGAAAAGCTTCCTGAAGGAACAAAGCTTACATTTGCACTGGTTGGTAACCAGAATTGTGGAAAGACAACTCTGTTTAATCAGCT
>OGZW01003726.1_pt1 | contig 11090 bp, 5 predicted proteins | sample 1577001 | NCBI WGS metagenome assembly OGZW01 (sample SAMEA3541519, study PRJEB24748) | human gut metagenome | biome: human gut; feature: human-associated habitat; material: faeces | place: China | collected 2012
CATAATCAAGCAAAACGAGGGAACAAAATTGCAACCCGTCCTATGTCGACAAATACGATATGGTCAGCGATATTAAGCCCGGCGGTATCTTCCTGCTCAACTGCTCCTGGAACGCGGAGGAGCTGGACCGTCACCTGCCGGCGTCCATGAAACGCTATATTGCTAAAAACGATATCAAATTCTACACCATCGACGCGACCCACCTGGCCGTGGGCCTGGGCCTGGGCAACCGCACCAACACCGTGCTGCAGGCTGCCTTCTTCAACCTCTCCGGCACACCGGAAGAAAAGATTGTCCGAATCCACTCTTCTTCCGGTACCACCGGACTGCCGGTCATCATTCCATATACTCAGAAAGATGTAGACGACTGGGCAATCATGTTTCAACGCTGCTATGAATTGGCCGGTCTTACAAATCTGGACCGTATTCAGATCACACCCGGATACGGACTCTGGACTGCCGGAATCGGATTTCAGGCAGGTGCCGAAAGATTAGGAAGCATGGTTATTCCTATGGGACCCGGAAACACCGACAAACAGCTTCAGATGATGATGGATATGAAGACAACCGTTCTCGGTTCTACTTCCTCTTACGCCCTGCTTCTTGCAGAAGAAATCCAAAAAAGAGGAATCAAAGACAAGATCCATCTGAAGAAAGGAATCATTGGTTCTGAACGCTGGGGTGAAAAAATGCGCCGGCGCATCACGGAAGAACTTGGAATTGAACTCTATGATATCTATGGCCTGACGGAAATCTATGGACCGGGAATCGGAATCAGCTGTTCCCATGACTGTGGTATGCACTACTGGGATGATTATATTTACATTGAGATCATCGACCCTGTAACCGGTGAAGTACTTCCAGACGGAGAACTCGGAGAAATCGTCATTACCACCCTGGTCAAAGAAGGAGCACCTCTTATCCGCTACCGCACACATGATCTTTCCCGCATCATTCCGGGAGAATGTCCTTGCGGAAGCAGATTCCCACGGCTCGATACTATTATGGGACGTACCGATGATATGATGAAGATCAAGGGTGTAAATGTGTTCCCAGCTCAGATTGAAGAAATCTTAAAAGGATTTTCTGAAGTATCCAGTGAATATCAGATCCGCATTTCTCATCTTGACGGAAAAGACACCATGCGAATCTATGTTGAAACAAATGGAACGGTTGACTTCCTTGATCTTGCCAAACGAATCGCAGCTACCGTCAAAAGCCGCATAGGCTTTACACCGTTAGTTAAAGTTGTTGAAATCGGATTATTACCTCGAAGCGAAAAGAAGACAAAACGTGTCATCGATGAGCGTTATGAATAATTAGTGATATATTATAAATGGTGTTGTAAGATCTATATTTCTTACAACACCATTTTTATACTTTGTTATAATCCTAATTCATCAGAGATCGCACACATTTCTTCCAATCCGATATCAATCAGATCCTCCAGCATCAGCCCTGTAAATTCAATACTTTCCATATAATCACGATTGGCACCTTTCGCAAATCGTGCTTCATTAAAACGTTTTATAACAGACTTTCTTTTTACACTTGCAATCTTTTTATCCGGGTAAATCTGCGCAACCGCTTTTAAGAAACCACTCATTGGATCTGCCGCCAGAAGTGCATATTGGATTTTTGTTTTCGCTTTCACGCCACTTTTCGGATTATGTGCACAAATCGCTCCAAATAATACAGGATCATCAATCCCTTCTTTTTTTAAGATTTCTACCGATGTCGGTCCGTGTACACTTAAGTCATGCTCCCAGTCACATTGCTCTTCATCCAGATCATGCAGCAATCCTGCAATTCCCCAATATTCCACCTCGTCCGGCGCAAGACGTTTGGCCAATCCCTTCATAATAGCCTCAACTGCCAGAGAATGTGTAATATAATTCTCACCTTTCATATATTTTGTTAAGATTTCATACGCCTGATCTCTTGTCATCTGCATTTTCTCCATTTCCGTACGAAATATGTATTCTGATATTTTACTCTTCCGGTACAACGATCAGGTCTTTTGTAAAGTCATTCAGAACTTCACATCCATCTTCTGTGATGATTACAAGGTCTTCGATACGAACACCGATGTTCTCATCCGGGAGATAGATTCCCGGCTCTACTGAGAAGCACTGTCCAACCTTGATGATGTCAGTATTAACAGATGATACATCACCAAATTCGTGATCTTCCAGTCCGATAGAATGTCCTGTTCTGTGTGTGAAATACTCGCCAAATCCTTTTTCCTCGATGTAATTTCTTGCAGCAAGGTCAACGTCGCACATTCTATTTCCCGGTTTGGCAGCTTCGATACCTCTTCTGTTTGCTTCAACTACGATATCATAAATTTCTTTTGCACGGTCAGATACTTCACCGATGAATACAGTTCTTGTCATATCCGATGCATAGTTATCTTTAAATCCACCGATATCAAGAATTACACAATCTCCGCGTTTTCCTTTGGAATCATCTGTTACATGATGTGGATCTGCAGCGCCATGTCCGTATGCTGTAATTGGATCGAACGATACATCTTCACATCCGATTTCTTTGTAAATTTCACGCATTTTTGCATTTAATTCTTTCTCAGTTAATCCTTTTGCTACCCATGGAATGATCTTTTCCATAGCAATATCATTTAACTTAGAAGATTTTCTCATAAGATCTTTTTCTTTCTCATCTTTTACCATACGGATATAATCGATGATCGGAGATCCATTTACAAATTTACTTCCTCCGCCTAACTCCTGCAGACGAATAAGGAATTTTGACGGCCATGTTTTATCAATTCCCATTGTCTTATCTTTATCTACATACTTGCTTAAGATCTCTACTCCGTCTTCAATGTCATCATAATAGATAATATCTACGCCAAGATCTGATTCCTGTGGAAATAATTTGTTGATTACCATTTTATGATTTCCGTTCACATTCAGATACAATGCCAGAAGTCTTTCTCCCGGGAAAATCCACTTGCCTGTCAAATAGAAGATCGCAACCGGGTCAGAAACGATCATCTGCGGAACCTCATGCTCCTCCATTGATTTTAATATTCTTGTAAGTTTACCTTGATCCATAATAGAACCCCAACCTTTCTTAAAATGTTGACAGAATCTGTTACTATTTTCGCTGATTCTCACTGACAATTATTATAAACTTTTTGAATATAAAAGTCAATTTATATATACAAATAACAGTAAACGTTAGTGATATTAACTTATTCTTCATTAAAAAAAGAAAATGTCCACACTTTTCAGTGTGAACACTTTCTTTTTATTTGACTTATATTTTATTCTTCATCTTCAGATACAGCAACTGTTTCTTCTACAATATCTTCTACTGCATCTTCTGTTCCTTCATCAAGAGTAATCTCCTGATTCATCTCATCTGCATCTTTGAATTCAAAATCAAAATCGTCCTCAAAGTCCAGTTCGTCTTCCATTTCCATCTCTGTGTTCAACTTGATGTCACGATACTTTCTCATACCTGTTCCGGCAGGAATATGTTTACCAATGATAACATTCTCTTTCAGACCTACCAGCGGATCAACCTTACCCTTAATAGCAGCTTCGGTCAAGACTTTTGTTGTCTCCTGGAAGGAAGCGGCAGACAGGAATGAATTCGTAGCAAGGGAAGCCTTTGTAATACCCATGATGATCTGCTCACCTGTTGCAGGTTCTTTACCTTCTGCTTCCAAAGCTTCATTTACATCCTCAAACTCAAGTCTGTCAACATTTGTTCCCGGAAGGAATTCTGTGTCTCCGGACTCTTCGATGCGTATCTTCTTCAGCATCTGACGAACGATAACCTCGATATGCTTATCGTTGATTTCTACACCCTGCAGACGATATACTCTCTGAACTTCCTGGATCATGTAATCCTGTACAGCACGAAGTCCTTTGATTCTCAGAATATCGTGTGGATTTACACTACCTTCTGTCAGTTCATCACCGGCTTCCAGTTCTGCGCCGTCAGCCACCTTGATACGTGATCCATAAGGGATCAGATATGCTTTGGATTCACCTGTTTCTTTATTTGTCACAATGATCTCACGTTTCTTCTTCGTGTCATTTAAGTTAGCAGTTCCTGCGATTTCTGTGATAATTGCAAGTCCCTTAGGCTTTCTTGCCTCGAAAAGCTCCTCGACACGAGGAAGACCCTGTGTGATATCTCCACCGGCAACACCACCGGTATGGAAGGTACGCATGGTCAGCTGTGTACCAGGCTCACCGATCGACTGTGCTGCGATAATTCCGACAGACTCACCAACCTGTACTGCCTCGCCGGTTGCCATGTTGGCACCATAGCATTTTGCGCAGATTCCGTTACCGGAACGGCAGGTAAGAATGGTACGGATTTTTACTTTTGTATAATGCTCACCGTTCTCGTTGATGCCGTCTTTGATGACACGGGCAGCACGTTTCGGGGTGATCATATGGTTTGCTTTTACAATGACGTTGCCGTCCTTGTCTTTGATCGTCTCGCAGGAGAAACGGCCTGTGATACGATCCTGCAGACTCTCGATCTGCTCTTTTCCGTCTGTGAACTCGCTGACCCACATACCCGGAATTTCGTCCTTGCCCTCGGCACAGTCGATTTCACGGATGATCAGGTCCTGAGAAACGTCTACCAGACGACGGGTCAGGTAACCAGAGTCGGCGGTACGAAGCGCGGTATCGGACATACCTTTTCGTGCTCCATGTGCGGACATGAAGTATTCCAGTACCTGAAGACCTTCACGGAAGTTTGACTTGATCGGCAGCTCGATGGTGTGTCCGGTTGTATCGGCCATCAGTCCTCGCATACCAGCCAGCTGTTTGATCTGCTTATCGGAACCACGGGCTCCGGAGTCAGCCATCATGAAGATGTTATTGTATTTATCCAGTCCGTCGAGCAATGCTTTTGTCAGCGCATCGTCGGTCTTCTTCCAGGTATCTACAACCTCTTTGTAACGCTCTTCGTCTGTAATCAGACCACGTTTGAAGTTTCTTGTAATCTTGTCTACCGTTGCCTGTGCTTCGGCGAGCATCTCCGGCTTCTGCGGCGGCACGGTCATATCGGAAATGGATACGGTCATGGCTGCACGGGTGGAGTATTTATATCCGGTTGCCTTGATATAGTCCAGAACCTCTGCGGTTTTGGTAGCTCCGTGTGTATTGATGACTTTTTCCAGAATCTGTTTCAGCTGTTTCTTTGCAACGAGGAAATCAACCTCAAGCGCAAGCTCGTTACCCGGAACCGTACGGTCTACGTATCCCAGATCCTGCGGCAGAATCTCATTGAAGAGGAATCTTCCGAGTGTGGAGCTTACGTTCTGCTGCATTACAGTACCATCTTCCATCTCTTTTTCGCAGCGGATGGTAATCTTGGTCTGCAGGGTAATATATCCGTTCTCGTATGCCAGGATGGCTTCGTTCATATCGCGGAAGAAGCTTCCTTCGCCCTTCTCGCCCGGACGCTCCTGTGTCAGATAGTAGATACCAAGAACCATATCCTGGGAAGGAACGGCTACCGGACCACCATCGGACGGTTTCAGCAGGTTGTTCGGAGAAAGAAGCATGAAACGGCACTCTGCCTGCGCTTCTACAGACAGCGGCAGATGGACAGCCATCTGGTCACCGTCGAAGTCGGCGTTGAATGCGGTACAAACCAGCGGGTGCAGCTTAATCGCTTTACCTTCTACCAGAATCGGCTCGAACGCCTGGATACCCAGACGATGCAGGGTAGGGGCACGGTTCAGCATAACCGGATGCTCTTTGATGACGTCCTCGAGAACGTCCCATACCTGCGGCTCGAGTTTCTCGACCATTTTCTTTGCATTTTTGATGTTATGTGCAGTGCCGTTGGAAACCAGCTCTTTCATAACGAACGGTTTAAACAGCTCGATTGCCATTTCTTTCGGCAGACCGCACTGGTAAATCTTCAGTTCCGGTCCTACGACGATAACAGAACGGCCGGAGTAGTCAACACGTTTACCAAGAAGGTTCTGACGGAAACGGCCGGATTTACCTTTCAGCATGTCGGACAGAGATTTCAGAGGACGGTTTCCAGGACCGGTTACCGGACGGCCGCGGCGGCCGTTGTCGATCAGGGCATCAACTGCCTCCTGGAGCATACGTTTCTCGTTGCGCACGATGATATCCGGTGCACCGAGCTCCAGCAGTCTCTTCAGACGGTTGTTACGGTTGATGATACGGCGGTACAGGTCATTCAGGTCAGATGTTGCAAAACGTCCTCCGTCAAGCTGTACCATAGGACGCAGATCCGGCGGAATAACCGGAACCGCATCAAGAATCATCCACTCCGGACGGTTTCCGGACTCACGGAATGCCTCAACAACCTCAAGTCTCTTGATGATGCGGGCTCTCTTCTGTCCGGTAGAATCTTTAAGACCTGCCTTTAATTCAGCAGACTCTTTTTCCAGATCGATTGCCATCAGAAGCTCTTTGATGGATTCCGCACCCATACCTGCACGGAAGCTGTTTCCGAACTCCTCTCTGGCATCCTGGTATTCTTTCTCGGTCAGAACCTGTTTGTACTGTAATTTGGTATCGCCTGCATCAAGAACGATGTAGTTTGCGAAATACAGAACCTTTTCCAGAGTTCTCGGAGACAGATCCAGGATCAGTCCCATACGGGACGGAATTCCTTTGAAATACCAGATGTGGGATACCGGAGCTGCCAGCTCAATGTGTCCCATACGCTCACGGCGCACACTGGATTTTGTTACTTCTACGCCGCATCGGTCGCAGATTACGCCTTTGTAGCGAATTTTCTTATATTTACCGCAATGGCACTCCCAGTCTTTGCTTGGTCCGAAGATTCTTTCACAGAACAGACCGTCTTTTTCCGGTTTCAGCGTTCTGTAGTTGATGGTCTCCGGTTTTTTTACCTCGCCATGGGACCACTCCCGGATTTTCTCCGGGGAGGCAAGTCCTATTTTGATGGCATCAAAGCTCATCTGGTAATTTTCTTTTTTTGCTGTTTCTGGCATTTGATTACCCCTTTCCTCGCAAAGCGAAGATCTACAAGTTACATGTCATCATCTGAACTTTCATCCAGATCAAGATAAGAGTCTTCTTCTTCATCCTCTTCCACATCTACCATTTCTTCTCCGTCAAATTCTTTCTTGGAGAATCCATAGTCACCAAATCTCTCGTCCTCTCTGTCAGAGTAACGGTCTCCCTCGATGATGTGGTTCAGGTTGGTATCACCGTAATCAACTGATTCCATAATTTTAACTTCGGTATTGTCATCACGCAGTACGCGGACATCGAGTGCCAGGGACTGCAGCTCTTTCAACAATACTTTGAAGGATTCCGGAATACCAGGCTCCGGAATATTGTCGCCCTTGATGATGGCTTCGTATGTCTTCACACGGCCAACCACATCGTCAGACTTCACAGTCAGGATCTCCTGCAGCGTGTAGGATGCACCGTACGCCTCAAGAGCCCAAACCTCCATCTCTCCGAAACGCTGTCCACCGAACTGAGCTTTACCACCCAGAGGCTGCTGTGTAACGAGGGAGTATGGGCCGGTAGAACGGGCATGAATCTTATCGTCTACCAGGTGATGCAGTTTCAGGTAATGCATGTGTCCGATTGTCGTTCTTCCATCGAACGGCTCACCGGTACGTCCGTCGCGGAGCTGTACCTTACCGTCTCTTGCGATATCAACACCCTTCCACAGTTCTCTGTGATCCAGATGCTCTTCCAGATACTGATATACTTCCGGAAGCAGAATATCTTTATATTTCTCGGAGAATGCATCCCATTCCATGTTTACATAATCGTTTGCCAGTTCCAGGGTATCCTGAATATCTTTCTCGTTTGCGCCGTCGAAAATCGGGGTGGATACGTTAAATCCAAGCGCTGCTGCTGCAAGGCTCAGGTGGATCTCCAGCACCTGTCCGATGTTCATACGGGACGGCACACCCAGAGGATTCAGCACGATGTCCAGCGGACGTCCGTTCGGCAGGAACGGCATATCCTCTACCGGAAGTACACGGGAAACGACACCCTTGTTTCCGTGACGACCAGCCATCTTATCGCCGACAGAGATTTTTCTCTTCTGTGCGATGTAGATGCGGACTGCCTGGTTTACTCCAGGAGAAAGTTCGTCGCCGTTTTCACGGGTAAATACTTTGGCGTCCACGATGATACCATACTCACCGTGCGGTACTTTCAGGGAAGTATCACGTACTTCTCTTGCTTTCTCGCCAAAGATGGCACGGAGCAGACGCTCCTCTGCGGTCAGCTCGGTTTCTCCCTTCGGAGTTACTTTTCCGACCAGAATATCACCGGCACGTACCTCTGCACCGATGCGGATGATTCCACGCTCGTCCAGGTCTTTTAAGGCTTCATCGCCGACGCCCGGAACGTCTTTTGTGATCTCTTCCGGTCCAAGCTTGGTGTCACGGGCCTCTGCCTCGTACTCCTCGATGTGGATGGAAGTGTAAACATCATCCTGTACCAGACGCTCGCTTAAGAGTACGGCGTCCTCGTAGTTATATCCTTCCCAGGTCATAAATCCGATCAGCGGGTTTTTACCAAGAGCAAGCTCGCCCTGGTAGGTAGACGGACCGTCTGCGATTACTTCGCCGGCCTCTACATGGTCACCTTTAAATACGATCGGTTTCTGGTTGTAGCAGTTGCTCTGGTTGCTTCGCATGAATTTGGTCAGATGGTAAACATCTTTTGTTCCGTCATCATTGTTCATGCGGATCTCGTTGGAGCAGGAATAGGAAATGGTTCCTGCTTTTTTTGCAACGACGCAGACACCGGAGTCTACGGCTGCTTTTGCTTCGATACCGGTTCCTACTACAGGAGCATCGGTGATCATCAGCGGTACGGCCTGACGCTGCATGTTGGATCCCATCAGCGCACGGTTCGCATCGTCGTTCTGAAGGAACGGGATCAGCGCCGTAGCAACGGAGAATACCATCTTCGGAGACACGTCCATGTAATCAAACATGTGCGGCTCGTAGGACTGGGTCTCATCCAGATAACGTCCGGAAACGTTCTTGTTGAGGAAGTGTCCTTCTGCATCCAGCGGCTCATTTGCCTGTGCTACATGGTAATTATCCTCTTCATCTGCGGTCATGTAGACTACTTCGTCGGTAACACGCGGATTTTTCGGATCTGATTTGTCAATTCTTCTGTATGGAGCCTCAACGAAGCCATACTCGTTGATGCGCGCATACGATGCCAGAGAGTTGATAAGACCGATGTTCGGTCCCTCAGGAGTCTCGATCGGGCACATTCTTCCGTAATGGGAGTAGTGTACGTCTCGAACCTCGAATCCGGCACGGTCACGGGACAGACCGCCAGGTCCCAGTGCGGACAGACGACGCTTGTGCGTCAGCTCGCCCAGCGGGTTGTTCTGATCCATGAACTGAGACAGCTGGGAAGATCCGAAGAATTCCTTAACTGCAGCCTGTACGGGCTTGATGTTGATCAGAACCTGTGGGGAAATCTCCTCTGCATCATGAGTGGTCATACGCTCACGAACAACTCTTTCCAGTCTGGAAAGACCGATTCTGTACTGGTTCTGCAGCAGTTCGCCGACCGCACGGATACGGCGGTTGCCCAGATGGTCGATGTCGTCTTCGTTACCGATGCCGTACTCCAGATGCATGTTATAGTTAATGGAAGCCAAAATATCTTCCTTGGTGATATGCTTCGGAATCAGCTCGTGCACATTCTTGCGGATTGCTTCTGCAAGCGCTTCGGGATCCTGAGAATACTCTTCCAGAATCTGTGCCAGTACCGGATAGTATACCAGCTCTGTCACGCCCAGCTCCTTGGGATCACAGTCTACATAGTGAGTCAGCTCAACCATCATGCTGGAAAGCACTTTGACTTTTCTTTCCTCAGTCTGGATATATACATAGGGAACTGCGCTGTTCTGAATCAGGTCAGCCAGTTCTGCTGTTACCTTGGTGCCTGCTGTTGCCAGAATTTCACCGGTTGTGGTATCCACAACATCCTCAGCCAGTTCGTGGCCGCGGATACGGTTGCGCAGCAGCAGCTTCTTATTGAATTTATAACGTCCTACTTTCGCCAGATCATATCTTCTGGGATCGAAGAACATCGCGTTAATCAGGCTTTCTGCGCTCTCTACGCTCAGAGGCTCACCCGGACGGATTTTCTTGTATAACTCTAACAGACCCTCCTGATAGTTCTCAGAAGTGTCTTTTGCAAAGCTGGCTTCAATCTTGGGTTCATCGCCGAACACCTCACGGATCTCGTCATTGGTGCCAAGACCCAGGGCACGCAGCAGTACAGTGATCGGTACCTTACGGGTACGATCCACACGAACGTAAAATACGTCGTTGGAATCAGTCTCATACTCCAGCCACGCACCACGGTTCGGGATTACTGTACAGGAATACAGCTTTTTACCAATCTTATCATGACCGATGCCGTAATAGATGCCGGGGGAACGCACCAACTGGCTGACAATTACACGCTCCGCTCCGTTGATAACGAACGTGCCTGTCTCGGTCATCAACGGTAAATCGCCCATAAAGATCTCGTGTTCACTGATTTCTTCTTTTTCCTTATTATACAGACGTACCTTCACCTTGAGAGGAGCTGCATATGTCGCATCTCTTTCCTTGCACTTCTCAATAGAATACTTCACGTCTTCTTCACACAGCTCGAAGTCTACAAATTCCAGACTCAGATGTCCGCTGTAATCGGAAATCGGAGAAATATCGTCAAACACCTCTTTTAAACCTTCATCAAGGAACCACTTATAGGAATTCTTCTGAATTTCTATAAGGTTGGGCATTTCCAATACTTCTTTCCGTCGTGCATAACTCATACGCATGTTCTTGCCGGTGGCAATTGGACGTATTCTGTTTTTTTCCATTGACACTTCACCCCGTTCTTATCATTGATTTCTTGAAACTATTACTTTTCGGTATCTAAGCAAGTAAATCCATTGCATAAAAAATGGCATACTCTAACACAATAGTGCACACTACAATCTAACACAATCCACTCTGTCTGTCAACTGATATTTTTAAAAACAAAAAAGAATGTGCCTTGGCACATTCTCGCGCCGAGGCGCGGTTGCTTCGGCAA
>OGZW01003730.1_pt1 | contig 11084 bp, 12 predicted proteins | sample 1577001 | NCBI WGS metagenome assembly OGZW01 (sample SAMEA3541519, study PRJEB24748) | human gut metagenome | biome: human gut; feature: human-associated habitat; material: faeces | place: China | collected 2012
CGGAGCGTAGAAAGGATTGTGGGAGTGCAACGCACGGAACAATCCGTAGGCATCATAGTTGGGGCCTTTTGACACCCACATCATTGTATAAAAACAGGAACTGCAAATCCATCGAAATGGCTTACAATTCCTTTTTTAACCTTACATCTGTGTAAGTTTTCAGTAATCCCGGACTGGATCGACTGCAAGATCCAGATAAATACATGTCCCTTTTCCCGGCTCGGATTTTGCCGAAATACGATGCCCCAGCATTTCCATGGTCTGTCTGCACAGGGCCAGTCCGATGCCGGTGGCACGGTTCTTGATCCTTCCGTTGTACCCGGTATATCCCCATTCAAAGATACGCGGCAGATCTTCCGGACGGATCCCCATGCCGGTGTCTTCCACGACCAGCGTTTTTTCTTTTTCCGAATCCAGATAAATGGAAATTTTCCCTTTCTGGGTATATTTCACAGCATTGGTAAGCACCTGCTCCAGCACAAAGATCAGCCATTTTTCATCGGTCAGCACATCCGTTTGCAGATCACCCAGCTCCAGGGCAAGTCTGGTCTGTCGAAACAGAACACCGGTCTTTTTCAGTGCTTTTTTGACGATCATTTCCAGGCTGTAATGGTCAAATACCAGATCTTTTTGTCCGCTCTCCAGACGTTGATACTGAAGTGCCGCCTCCACATACTGTTCAATCCGATAGACTTCTCCGGCCATGGCACTGCGATCCAGTTCTTCCTCTTCTAAAAGCAGGCGAAGTGCAGCGATCGGCGTCTTGATCTGGTGTGACCACCTTATGTAATAGCGATTTGCCTCACTGATCTGACAGCTCGCTTCCTGTTTTGCGTTTTCCCACTGTCTTCCCAGAAGCTCTGCAAGATTCTGATATTCTCTTTCTACGGCATCTTCCGGTTTTCCAAAGTGTTCCATTTCCAGATAAACTTCTGCCTCTTTTCGAATCGTTTTTAGCTGCTCACACTTTTTTCTTTTCCGTATTTCATCGATACCTGTCCAGCCTCCAAAAATCAAAATGATAAACACGCTGCTGTAGGCCCACGCTTCTGTCGGTATCGCATAGAGATAAAACAAGAGCGTCTCTATCAGAAACAATATCAGGGCAGCCATAGCCTTTTTCATCTAACCTGCTCCTCCCTGATCTGATAGCCAATCCCTTTTCGCGTCTTAATAAATTCGCAAAGTCCGATTTCTTCCAGTTTTTTTCGAAGTCTTGTCACATTGACCGTCAGCGTATTGTCATCAATAAAATGTTCTGATTCCCACAGCGAACGCATCAGTTCTTCCCTGGAGACGGGTCTTTTTGGATTTTTCATCAATATTTTTAAAATTCCAAATTCATTTCCGGACAGCTTCAGCTCTTTCTCCTTGTAATGCAGAACGGCTTCTGTCAGATCCAATGTCACGTTTCCGACACAGCAGAGTGCTTTTTCCGATACAAATGCATAAGAACGACGAAGCACTGCCTGTATTTTGGCTACAACCACTTCCATGCCGAACGGCTTTGCCAGAAAATCATCTGCTCCCATGTTGATCGCCATAACAAGATTCATGTCATCCCCTGCAGATGAGATCACAATGATCGGTACATCGCTTACTTTTCGTATCTCGCTGCACCAGTAATAGCCATTGAAAAACGGAAGCGTCAGATCCATCAGCACCAGATCCGGTTTCCATTTTGCAAAGTTTTCCATCACACGGTCAAAATCCACCGTGTCAAACACTTCATATCCCCATCGCTCCAGCTGTCGTTTCAGAACACGTGTGATCGTTGTGTCATCCTCCACCAGCATGATCCGATCATGATTCTTTTTCTCATCTTCTTGAAAATCCTGCATATACTTTCTTTCCTCTCTTCGAAAAATGCCCATATATTGCTTTATTGCAGCACAATCCCCGCAATTCTCTCTGTTTGGTATTTGCATTTTTGTTGCAAAAGTCACTATTATTTTTTACCGATTGTGGTATACTAACCATGAAGATATCGAATTCTTCTTCGCATCTTCCGGCATTTCAAAGCCAGTATAACATGAATTACAGATCTGCAAAAGAAAGGAATGATTTTTTATGTTGATTTTTACAAGCGAAAACTTTGAAAAAGAAGTACTTCAATCAGATAAACCTGTTCTTGTTGATTTTTTTGCCACCTGGTGCGGCCCATGCAAGGCTATGCATCCGGTTCTGGAAGAGCTTGACCTGGAAGAAGATTTTAAGGTCGGACAGGTCGATATTGATGAGTACCCGGAACTGGTAAGCAAATATCGTATCATGTCCGTCCCGTTCTTTATTGTATTTAAAAATGGAGAAGTTGCCGGAAAAACGATCGGAGTTCAGTCAAAAGAAGAGCTTCTGGCACTGATCCGCGGCTGATAAATATTACCTTGATTTTGAAAAAGAGGATACTTTTCCGGTATCCTCTTTTATGCAAAAAGTTTTCTCCACAATCTCAAAAATCCGGATCGGATCTGATAATCATCTTCCCGCCAGTCAAACAGACTTTCGTATTCTTCTTCGGTGAGGATGTTTTTCAGTTCCTGTTTTTTCTCATCCGGCACGATGACATTTACGCTGTCAGCAAAGCAGAGACCGGGGTAGAGTACACACCACCAGTTTCTGCCTTTTGCTTTCCCGATGCAGACTCGCAGTGCCTCATAAGTTCCTGCCGGAAAGGTGCAGTCCCCATAGGTTTTCATCGGAAAATAGCACTTTTCCAGATTTACACTCACCGGATAAGTATAGCCCTGTTTCTGGATTTCCTGTTCTGCCACAAGACAGATCGTTTCCCGATTTTCTGTGATACGTTTTTTTGTTTCTTTAACATCTTCTGCTCCGTCCAGAATGTCTTTCATATAATCTACCAGCCGGTCTTTGACTTCCAGTTTCAGTTTCTGGTCTTCTTCGCTGTCGCTGTTTGCCAGCACATGAAAACGCAGGATTTCCTTTGCGATCCCCTGTTGGATCTGATCTGCTGTCTCTTTTGTTGTCTGTTTCTCTATTCCATGGATTGTTTTTGTTGTTTTTGTTTTCTTTGCCGTATTTTCGTTTTCTGTTTTCTTTAAAACATTGAGATAGTTTTGCGGCACAAGTTTGCCATCCTCTTCTTTGAGCTTTAAAATTTTATGTTCCCCGCTTCCGTTGTGCAGACGGTACAGAAGGCTTCCCAGTGTGGCAGCTTCTCTTTTATGGTCTGTGCTTTTCTGATAAAATCCGGTTAAATCCTGCGATTCTTCTTTCTGTTTCTCCTGCTGTTCCAGTGCTTTGCCATCTGCTGTGAAAAAATAGATATTTCTCGAAAAAGCCGGGCGTTTTTCCAGTGCCAGCAATACTTCTCCCAGTTTTTCATCATCCTCTGCCAGATCATCTTCCAGCAGGACACAGCGTACCTGTCCATAATCCAGGTATTTGCTGCTTTTATCCTGCTCTGTCTGCAAAGATTTTTCAAACGGGACCGCACTGTCCCGGATCACTAGTGTATCCGGAAATTCCCGCTCCTCCAGCTCTCTTCCGCAGCTATTAAGACAAAGGAGCACTAAAACACTCAGAATACCCAGGATTGCTTTCCGGGTTCTGTTTCCGTGCTTCCGGTCTGTTTTTTTGTCTTCTTTTTGTTTTATCCTCTTTTTCTTCATACTCTTTCCCTTCTTTCTTGCTCAAAACGCTATCTGCAACAAAGAGCAATGGTCCTAGATATTATTTTTTACTTTTTTATTTGCAGTGTATTTTTCTTATAATTTTCAATAACGCCACCAGCATAGTGATCCCAAGAAATCCCAGGCTCACCAGCTCATACAGCTGTACACTTTTTTCATAAGACGGGCTTACGCACGCCGCAGCACTTGCTGCCGCTGCCATCAGCCACCACTTCCACTTCTTCTTTTTTCCGGGCAGAAGTCGTTCACTGCAAGTCCCAAGAACGGTGAATCCTGATACCAATGCCCCACAGACCATGCCAAGAAAGAACACTGCAAATAAAACATCCCACCGCTGCAAAAAAATCCCCTTAATTTTGGAATTGCTCATCGCAGTAATGACAGAAAATGGTAGGGCACGGATGCCGCCGGCTCCAAAAACAGCCTGTAAAAGAAACAAAAGCAACAGACTTCCGATCAGCATGCTACCTGTTGTTTTCTCGAAAACACTTCTACTTTGCTGCTCTTTGGTTGCTCTTTGCAGAAATACATCAGACCCCAGACCTGCAAAAACAGACAGCATGGCGATACCTGCGATCCATATGCTACCCGGAGCAGATGGCTGCATCATTTCTCCAAGTGTCCCAAACTGTCCGCCTCGGATCGTAAGCACCGCCAGAACCAGAAGAAGCAGCATTACCGGAAAGGTCAGGATCGGACAGAGCACTTCCAGAAATTTTGCCCAGACTTCCAGTCTGTGATCTGCCGCAAAACTGCAGACGGCTGCCGCCGGCAAAATCAGCATCCATATTTTCTGTTCCGGCAGAAGGAAACACTGTGCCACTTCAGCAAACAGACAAAGTAAAAAAAATACATCTGCCAAACCGTAGATCCCATATACAACGGTCAGGATTGCGATTTCCGCCTGGCCTATGCCATCCTTTCTGTTTTCTGCTGCTTTGTTCTCCATTCCTTTTTTTCTGTCTGTGGCAGGATACTCCGGCAGTTTTTTACTAAAATCCAGCATGATCTTCAGATAGAGAAAGGTCAGAGCCGCCGTCAGAATCCATGACCAGATGGAAAATCCGCCCTCCGGGATCTGTGCCAGCAAAGGCAGCAGTAAACCAATCTTCGCAGCCTGCTCCAGGATCAGGATTCTTCTGATCTGTCTTTTTGAAATTTTTCCATTTCTGCCAAACATAATCCCTTCCCCTTCTGACATTTTCTATATTTTGCATCCGGATATTTTACAGCCAAAATGCCAGTGACATTCTTGAGTTTCTGTATTTCAGGATTTTCTGCGAAACCGGATGCGATTTCCCCATTTTGCAAAGATCGGTCTGCGTTTCCGTTTCCTCGCTGCTGCCAGAAACATGGAATCTTTTTCATCTGCCCTTTCATTGAGATTGCCGCCCACATAAGGATAAAGCCAGGGAATTCCGTAACTTTCCTGCTCTGCCATCAGCATCAGCAGAAGAAAACAGCCAAGCATCACGCCCAGAATCCCAAAGCAGCTGCCCAAAAGCAGGATTCCATATTTCCAGAGCCGGAATACTTCGGAGAGCTCTTCGTTTGGTATGGAAAAGGAGCCAAGAGCCGTCAGAGCCGCCACCGTCACCGTGATCGGACTGACCAGATTGGCACTGACCGCCGCCTGTCCGACGATCAGGCCGCCTACGATGCCGATCGTATTGCCCGCCGGTCCCGGCATGCGAAGCCCGGCTTCCCGCAGAAGTTCAAAGGACAGTTCCATCAGAAGGACTTCCGCTGCCGTCGGAAACGGCACGCCGCTTCTTGCCTCCGCCATGGAGCGGATCAAATTGCCCGGCAGAAGCTGCGGGTGAAACGTTGCCGCCGCCACATAAAGCCCCGGAAGAGCAAGTGCCAGAAAAGCCGCCACGTAACGGATCAGCCGCAGAAAAGTGACGATCCGTTCATTACGGTAGTAATCGTCCGCCGTCTGAAACAGGCTGTTTAACGTTGCCGGAAAGATCAGGGCTTCCGGCGAATTGTCCGTCAGCAGTACCACGCGTCCTTCCAGAATTGCCTGAGCTGCCCTGTCCGGGCGTTCCGTTGTCTGATAAACCGGAAATCGCCCTTCTTTCTTTTTCCTTGTCAGATATTCGATCATTCCGCCATCCTCGATGCCATCCACCTCAAATGCATCCAGCCGCTTTCTCATCTCTTCACAGATCGGCAGATAAACGACACCGTCCAGATACAAAAGTGCCGTTGTAGTGGCAGAGTAACGCCCCACCTGTTTCTCTTCCGCTTTCATTTTTGCATTGCGTATTCGTTTTCTTATCAGTGCCGTATTCATCTTTACAGACTCAGAAAATGCTTCTTTGGAGCCTCGCAGACCTTTTTCTGAATCCGTTTTCTGGACACCGCTTCCCGGATAGCCTTTGCTTCCGATCTTGATCGCCCGGTCGTAACCATCCACAAACAGTACTGCATTCCCGGCAAACATGGCCGCCATCGCTTCTTCCAGCGTAAAAAGCTCTTTTGTATCAGAAATCCCGAGGCTGTTGTTTTCCAGCGTGCCGTAGATTTCTTTTGTATCCATCGAAAGCAGTCGGTTTAAAAGTTTTCCGATGACCGAATCCTCCAGCATCAGATTGCTGACCGCCACCTCGATGTAAATCAGAAAGGCTTCTGTTTTCTCCTTTTCTCCAATCAGCAAAGGGCGGAAAAGGATGTCGGCACAGTTTTCAATCTGCTTTTGCACCTCATTTTGATTTTCCGAAAGATGTAGTGAAATTCGCATCCGCCTATCCTCCTGGCTCATGTTTGACTTCTCTTTTTTCACACAAATTGATGCATATACTATTTTGATGTCCTACAGCAGGCAAGAATGACATTCTGACCTTTCAACCCTGGACATCATATTTGATACCTACGGATTGTTTCGTACTCCGTACTCTCACAATCCTTCCAAAAAAATAGGAAAGAGTGTTTTCCTGTTCACTCTTTCCTATTATTTACCAGTTTTCTTTTTTTATACCTGTTCTGTGATTCTTCCCGCATCTCGAAGGCTGCTGATGATCGAACGTCTCTGGTTTTCGATATGAATACGGATCGCACCGCCCGCCTCTGCCTTGTCGTGCTTTTTAAGTGCACTGTAAATCGCCTCGTGCTCTTTTAAAAGCAATTTATGTGTGCCTGGCTCTTTGAGATATTCCATGCGGTAACGATACATCTGCTCCCTTAAATTATTCAGGATCTGCAAAAGACGTTTGTTGTTGGTCGCACTGTAAATGATCTCATGGAATGCCATATCGGTTTCCGCACATTTTACCAGGTCATCGGATTCCAGAGCTGCCTGAAAGTTATCTGCTGCTTCTTTTAATGCCAGTATCTGCTCTTCTGTGATATTCTCACAGGCATCGCAGACTGCCAGTTCTTCCAGTGCGGCACGCACTTCCAGTACATCTTCCAGATCTTTGATCGTGATCTCTGCAACTTCCGCACCTTTTCGCGGAATCATCAGCACCAGACCTTCCAGCTCCAGCTTGCGGATTGCCTCTCGCACCGGAGTGCGGCTCACGCCCAGTTTCTGTGCCAGCTGGATCTCCATCAGTCGCTCGCCCGGTTTTAGTTCTCCTTTTAAAATCGCCTGCCGCAAAGTCTGGAACACAACATCCCGAAGTGGAAGGTATTCATTCATCTCCAGTTGAAAATCACCTGTCATTTATTTTCCTCCGTATCTTTCTGATTTTTCCATATCTTTTATCTGGATACCCTACGAATGGTTTCCTGTGCCCACAATCCAGCCATCTTTACATAGCTGTGGTTACGAACATCTGTCGGATCTTGTCTTCTTCACGCAGAAGTTCGGCCGCCCTTTCTGCCTGCTCACGCTCGTTAAAAATGCCGAATACTGTCGGACCGCTGCCGCTCATCATGGCGTTTACCGCACCGCACTGCATCATTTTATCTTTGATTGTCTGGATGATCGGATAAGCCGGTATGGTAACCGTTTCCAGCACATTTCCCATTTTTTTACAGACTGCTTCCAGGTCTCCATCCTGCAAAGCCCGGATCTGTCCGTCGATATCCGGATGACAGGTAAGCTCGTTGGCTCTCAGGTTGGTGTAAACAAACTTTGTGGACACGTTGATCGGCGGTTTTGCGATCAGAACAAAACATTTCGGCAGAGACGGAAGCGGGGTTAAAATCTCACCGATTCCTTCCGCAAGTGCCGTTCCACGCAGCACACAGAACGGTACATCCGCACCGATCGCCACAGAACGCTCCATCAGCTCCCGTTTGGTCAGCCCAAGCTGAAACATACGGTTCACACCGACCAGAACCGCTGCCGCATCCGAACTTCCGCCACCCATTCCGGCTGCAGTCGGAATGAATTTTCGAAGGTCGATCTCCACACCGGAAGTGACCTGAAATTCATCCATCAGAAGCTTCGCTGCTTTGTAAACCAGATTGTCTTCATTGACCGGCAGAAAACTGACATTGGTCTTCACACGAATCTGCGGTTCTTCCAAAGGACTGAGCCTGATCTGGTCATACATGTTAATGCTCTGCATGATCATGCGGACTTCATGGTAGCCATCTTCCCTTTTTCTTGTGACATCCAGTCCAAGATTGATTTTTGCCATTGCTTTCAGTTTGATTTCTTTCATTTGCACCTCTGTATCTCTCTGAATTACTTTTATTTTCATGATGCCAGATTCAAAGGAATGTTCTGTTTTTCCATAAAATGCGTATCTGAATTTGATTCTTAGCATCATTTTTTGCATTTTGTATACAATTTCCTCTATATTGTATCACTAAAAATACAAAATCGTCAATAGGATGTTTTGCTGTTCTTTTCTCAGGAGGCCGTATGAAGGACCGCTGATTTCACGATCAGTAGTTTCTGTCCTGCCCGGATTTCTTCTGTCAGATGGTTCATGTTTCTGATATGTTCGGATGTGGTGTAATACTTTTTCGCAATGTCCCACAGGGTATCCTCCGGCTGTACCACATAGCAGACGATCCCAGGGCGTTCCTGCAGTTTTTTCAGATCCAGCTCTTTCTCTTCGATATCCAGAATACAGTTCTGGTGCATGATCCGAACAGCAAACAGATTCAGGCTCAGGGTTCCTTTGATCTCCACTTCTTCCCCTGACATGGATGCGGAAAGCTGCTCGATCTGCGGATGCAGATGGAAACGGCATTCACTGGTGATGCCTTCTGCTTCCATCAGATGTGAAAACGGGATCATACCGGTCACGAGTGCAAAGGGATGCTCGTCGTCCGCTGTGATATACAGAACAGAAATCTCGATGGCTCCCTCCATTTTGATGCCCTGTTCAGTCTTTGCGATTTCATCCACTTTGACCTCTCCGCGGCAATGGCAGATCTGCAGCAGACGTGGACTGTTCTCTGAAATACGGATTCGATCTGAAATTCTGCTCTTTGCATAATTTCGGATCAGTAGGCTTTCATAAGATTCTTCCCCGAAGACCGGCGTCAGCTCTTTTGACGGTGCATAGACATCTTCTAAAATCTGCACAGTATCTTCTTCATAAATGCGGATGTCAAGCTCCAGAACGGCATCGAGCTGCAGGATTCTTTCCTCTCCATCATAATCCGGCCGCACTTCCAGCGTCCGTTCTGCAAGCGTCACCTCGATATCCGGCACCATCTCCGGCCGACAGCCGGTACAATCAATCTGTCCCTGAAACGGAAGGGCGGATTCGATCCACTGTCTGCTTCCATTTTCATCATCCGCAGCATAAAGTACGAACACAAACAGTTCTCCCCGGATATCCAGCACGCCGTCTCCCGGTCTTACATCCCACGACCGAAGCTGCACGCTGTCCCATAAAATCTCACCGATGTTCGGTTTGTTGGAAGATAAGCTGATCTCTTCTTTGATCCGGAAAATGTCTTTTTTCTGTACTGCCATGGAGAGCGGCTCAATCTTCTTTGTACGCACACTGACATCCGGCATCTCTTTCACTTCCACGGCCGCCTGCGTATCATAAAGCTCCTCAACGGATGCTTCAAACGTCACGAGTGCCTGGATACTGATCTTTCTGGAATTGATCAGACTGATCCGAATATCCTCGGTTTTCCATTTCAGACTGACATTATCTCCCGGCTTTGCCCCTTCCAGGTTCAGCTTTTCCGAAAACGGCAGTTTTGCCTGAAGACGGTAAACGGGATGCTGTTCTCCTTCCGCCAGGCAGAGCATCCACACTTCCAGATTTCCGCTTACCAGAATCTGATTTTCCATGATCTTGCTCTCTTCTACCCGGACTTTTGCACGGTGCTGGATGATTCCTGTGACATCTGCTTTACTGTCCGGGACATTCAGATCTTCTTCCAGCGTGATCTGATTCATTGCCTGACTTCTCTGACGGCTCATCCGAATTTTCTTTTTGACGATTTCCATAAAAAACTCCTCTCGCATCATCTCAAATCAATGTATGCGAAAGGAGTTCCCCTTATTACGCTTTATGGTTCAAACGTGACCTCCTGATCCATGTTCTCGATCAACAGGATGATGCATGGATACGATGCCTCCGCTGCCGCCTGCTCTTTCTGTGGCGGGATCAGTGTGGTCGTCACATGCAGCCCGTCGCCCATAAGCTCCACGGCATCGGCACGGATGCTGTATCCGCCGGTCGGCTGCTCGCCGTATCCCCGGATGATGTATCTGCCTTCATCGCCCTCCCAGGTCATTTTGATCTCTTCTTTTTTATGCTCTTCGATGATCTCCTGTAACTTCTGCGGTGCTTTGTCAAAAGCAACCACCTGAAATGCAACGGAAATCCGCTCTTCCTGTGCTCCACCCGAGAGGCATCCGCTCATCCCGGCAAAAAGAAGTATCCAGCATAACAATACGATGACCTTTTTTGCTGTTCTGATCATTTTTTGCCCTTTTCGCTTCCTTGGAACAGTATACGGTCTGTCTTTTTTATTTATGCCTGAACGAAATATTTCCGCTTTGATCTGCCCGGAATATTATTTGCATGCCTCAACTTCGATGGATTCACCGAAAATCTCGATCGTCTTTACCTGACTGATGTCGATCGGCACGCGAAAGTCAAAATCGAGTTCTCTGGAAACTTTCACAGCATCTGCTGCTTCGTCATCACCGGAAAGTTCACAGTCCGCAATCCCCATTTCATATCCAATAAAATAATATCCGGTTTCATTTTTATTTTATTTAATGCTTCCATTCCATCTGTAGCCGTAATGGTTTCATATTGTTTCATATTAAAATAACTACAAAGCATTTTCACCAATTCTTTATCATCATCGACAACTAAAATCTTGTATTTCATCCAAACCACCTCCAGTATCCATATTATACGATAAAAAACAATGAAATCACAACAAGAGTACATGAAGAACGTAAGCACAATATATCTTTTTTCTCAATTCCTGCTCAATTTCCCCTCAATGCCTTTTTCCTCCGATTTTCGTATGCTTATCCCACAG
>OGZW01003732.1_pt1 | contig 11081 bp, 14 predicted proteins | sample 1577001 | NCBI WGS metagenome assembly OGZW01 (sample SAMEA3541519, study PRJEB24748) | human gut metagenome | biome: human gut; feature: human-associated habitat; material: faeces | place: China | collected 2012
TTAGACGGACTACAAGCTCATGATATTTTGATTTCTCGTACAAAAGCTCGTTTATGGCATCCTGCTTCATGACATGGTTGTGATTTTCCTTGCCCACATAAATAAGCTCACAGCCTGCCTTTGCCATTGAAAGAAACTCTGGTGATGACAGCCTGTCATACACCAGACAATCCGCCTGTTTTATATATTTTTCTCCTTTTAAAGTGAGCAGGCCCGTATCTCCCGGTCCTGCTCCAACTAATACTACTTTTCCTGTGTTTTCTCTCATGATTTTCCTAATTATTTTCCAATTTATACCGAATATCGTGCACGGCACGCTCCACAATATCGTTTCTGTCTGATGTCATATCCCATACCTGCTCTGTCCTTGCAAGCTGTTTTCCATCCTCTGAGCCAAACATCGCAAGAAGCTTTAGCCTGTTATTTTTGTTGCTGTCATTACCGCGGTCTTTTTCACTTACAATATCACAGTATGCAGCCACAGGCAGATGACAGTTTCCACCGATTCGCTTTAAAAATTCTCTCTCAATGCCTGCGCACAGATTGGTTTTCTCATCTGACAAAGCATCAAGCTTTGCCATCAGCTTAGCATTGTCAGCACGTAGCTCAAGCGCCAGTGTGCCCTGTGCCGGAGCCGGAATCATATCATCCTCCGAAAAGTACTGTGTGATCTCAGAACCTCTTCCGATACGCTTTATTCCCGCCGCTGCAAGTACGATTCCATCCAGCCTGTATTCGTTATACTTATTCTGTTTTTCGTTAGCTATCTCATTGTTATTTACAGTATTATCGGCAATCTCTTCATATATAATTTCACCATCATATAGCTTACGAAGCCTCGTATCGATATTTCCGCGTATGCCAACCACCTTAAGGTCAGGACGCAGCTTTAAAAGCTGATACTTTCTGCGCTTGCTTCCGGTTCCTATCACAGCACCATGAGGAAGCTCATCCAGTGAAGCGGCATTTTTTAGCACCAAAACATCCCTTGGATCTTCACGCTTCCATGCCTTTGCAAATGTAAGCCCTGCTGCCGGTTCATCAGGCATATCCTTCATGGAATGGACTGCCATATGAATCTTTCCCGATAAAAGCTCGTCCTCTATCTCCTTTACGAAGATACCCTTTGAGCCAATCTTATCGAGTGCCTTTTTCTGCTCTAAATCGCCTGTTGTCTTTATGATAACAGCCTTAAAATCATCATCCGGATATGCTCTTTTTAACTTATCTATCACGTAATCAGTCTGAACAAGAGCAAGCTTTGAGCCTCTCGTTCCTATTAAATACCTCATTTTACTCTCCTACTGATCATGTCATTTTCCATTTATAATTTATAAATTAACAACAACTTAAAATCTGTAATACAATACTTTAAACTATATTTCCGGAATTTTTCCATTATCAATAGCTGCACACAATATTTCTTTAAATACACGCTTTCTCTCGGCTTCCGTGTCATATTGCGCTATTACTTTTTCGCGGATCTGTCCCATGTATTCGTTCAGCTCACCAAGAAACGGAGTAAGAATCTCCTGCTCTTTGCCTTTCAGATACTGAGTCAGCACAGGGCTGTTTCCTCCGCTCGAAAATGCCGCAACAAGATTCTTTTCCTTTATGTATGACGGAAAAATAAAGCTGCAATCAGCCTTCTGATCGACCGCATTTACCATGATACCATTAGCTTTGCAATACTCTGCAATCTCATGATTTAAAGCACTGTCATCAGTGGCAGCTATAACCATTTCCATGCCGTCACAGTCTTTTCGTTCAAACCTTCTCTTTATGAATGTAATTCTATCTGCTGCATCCGAATCCGTCTGATTGTTTTCTTTATTTGCTGTATATGAGCCCGTTTTATCCTCGCTTGCTATATCATCAATTGTAAGCTTTCTCAGCTCATCACATATATTCTCTGCCACAACCGTGACCTTCGCGCCAAAATCCAGCATTACGATCACCTTGCGGTATGCCACATTTCCACCGCCGACGATCAGACACTCTCTTTCCGTCATATCCACAAACATCGGAAAATACGCCATTTTTATCTCCCTGTAATACCATATCCATACTTTATTTCATACATTATTTCATGCCTTATTTTATACTTTATTATACGCTTTATGCTTTATTTTCCACCTTATTCTTCACACTGTAACCGTTTAATATTCCTGCAAAAACAGGACGAAGCTTGGCTGAAAACACTGCTGCCGATACGCATAATATAAAGTCCGGTGCAACAGTTATCAGACAGTAATCCACTATTACTATGCCCCAGCTGACAGGTGTTGCCGCATAGAAATTCTTCATGCAGTAAAAATATATTGCTCCAACTGTATAATATGCCACCAGTCCGACCGTTGCCGGAAGAATGAGTGTAAACGCATTGGTCTTTTTAAGCTTTTCTGTGATTGCTCCGATTAAAAATGCTGCAAGCACAAAGCCTAAGAGGAATCCAAATCCCGGTCTTAAAATGTATGTAGGACCACCGCCTGCTGCAAATACAGGCACTCCCACCAGTCCTATGCACAGATACACTATCACGCTAATCGGTGCAAGCTTTGCCCCGAGCAGGAATCCCGCCATCAGCACAAAAAACCACTGTAATGTAAAATGCATGGTGTACATAGGAAGCGGAATATCAATCTTGATAAATGCTCCAACTGCTATAAGCGCCGCAAAAAGTGCACATGTTGTAAGTTCCTTCGTTTTTAATTTCATTTTCGCACGCTCTTTCGTTTTATTAAATATACCTGCTATAATAACATCTTTCTCTAAAAAAGAAAAGCCATCTTCGATGAAGCTGACTTTTCTTTGCAGCTTTCGCTGCGACTCAAAACATTAACATATGATTTAGAAGTAATATTCATCAGAATATATTCGTAAATCCTCTTTCGTGACCTGTCCGCCCTCGATATGAAACGAGTTGATTACAGGATTTTCTGCCATAAGCGACATTATCATGTAGCTCGCACTTGGATCGTATGCAAGCTTTATATCCTCATCCGATGGCCTTGAAGGGCTAGACGGATGTGAATGCCAGTTGCCAAGCGGCTTAAGGCCGTTTGCTCTCATGTCCTTTATGGCTGCCAGCTGCTCCTTTGGATCCATCGTGAAATGGTCCTCGGCATGGTCTGTATTCGTCAGGTAATATACCTTTGTGATGAGACGACCGTTTTCGTCCTCACTGCCTGCTATCAGACCGCACGCCTCCTCCGGCAGATGCTCTTTAGCATATTTTGCTATTTCATCCAGAAACGGATATTTCATTCTTATGATACTCATATCGTTCCTTTCCTTACTGTCTTTTTATTCCTGTGTACGAGGTGCATCAAATCTGCCCGCTGTCTCCTCGCAGACCTCCTGCTCGTAGTCGATTGGCTCGAGAATGGTCGGATGGTCGCCACAGACTGCACAGTTGTGTGTATCCTTTGGAAGCTTAATCTTGTGGAACTCCATGGTGAGTGCATCATATGTAAGCAGATATCCTGTGAGCAGCTCTCCAACACCGATTAAATACTTGATAGCCTCCATAGCCTGAAGTGAACCGATTACTCCGCCCATAGCTCCGATAACGCCTGCCTGCTTACATGTAGGCACTGCATCCTTTGGTGGCGGATTCTTGAATACACATCTGTAGCAAGGTCCCTCTCCCGGCACATATGTCATGAGCTGACCCTTGAAACGGATGATTCCTGCATGTGAAAACGGCTTTTTCTCAAGCACACATGCATCGTTGATTAAGAACTTTGCCGGGAAATTGTCAGTTCCATCGATGATGAAATCATAATCCCTGATAAGCTCTCTGATGTTTGACGCATCTACAAACATACGGTATGTATTGACCTGAACGTCCGGGTTCATGGCGTTCATTGTCTCTTTTGCTGACTTTACCTTGGCTTTGCCCACATCTGCTGTTCCGTGGATAATCTGTCTCTGCAGGTTGGATAAATCTACCTCATCCGCATCCACAATACCGATTGTGCCAACTCCTGCTGCTGCAAGATACATGGCTGCCGGAGCTCCGAGTCCGCCGGCACCGATAATAAGCACCTTGCCCTTTAATAATTTCTTCTGACCTTTAACGCCCACCTCATTAAGGATAATGTGGCGTGAATAGCGCTCGATCTGCTCATCAGTCATTGCCATTAGCATCCACCTCCCATGAAGTAAAGGAACTCTACATTGTCGCCATCCTTAAGCACTGTCTTTGGCTTATCCTCTGTGGCAACAAATTCCTCATTTATTGAAACTGTTACATACTCAGGCATATCTACATTCTCAAGCTCGATAAGCTCCGGTAATGTAAGTCCATCCTTATATTCTTTCTTCTCTCCTGCTACTGTGATAGTCATTTTATTTCCTCCTGTGTCACAGATTGTGGTATCTGTATGTGTTATTATCCTGTATCAGACTGCTTTATATAATAATCTAAAAACTATAATAATGCTTCAACCCACGCCTTCAAATCGGCAGGCTTTTGTGCGCCGACCTTTCTATCTAAGACCTCTGCGTCTTTTACGAAAAGCAGTGTCGGATTCGCAGTCACCTCATACTCATCAGCGAGCTCTCCGTCAAAGTTTGTGTTGACCTTATATACGTGAAGCTTATCCTCATAATCATCCTCGATATCTCCGAGAACCGGTGCCAGCTTCTTGCAGGCCACACATGAATCCGAGTAAAAATCAACAATTACCGGAAGCTTGCTTTTTAATACTTTTTCATCGAAATCCGCCTTTGAAATTCTTGCTGCCATGATTAGTCCTCAACCTTTCTGACGTAAAGAGTGTATGTTCCATCCTCGTTGTCCTCGAGTTTAAGTATCTTGTGTCCCTCTTCCTTCATGCTTCTTGGAACATTCTGTACCGGCTCTCCATCATTCATACGGATTGCAAGCACCTCACCGTCATCTAATTCCTCTATTGCTACCTTTGCCTTTACAAATGTAAGAGGGCAAACCTTGTCAGTTATATCTACCTGATCGTCGAATGCTATATCTGCCATTTTGCATCTCCCTTCCTATACTCATATTTATTATATTTTTGCCGTAACCGTTGTTGTTTATGCATGCCGGATATTTCCTGCTATACATGGGGATTATTTACCCTCGTATGCTGCCTGAATCTCTTTTTTGAACTCTTCCTCGCCCACTCTCTGAAGAGTAAGTCTGAAACGCTCACCACCGTTTGCATGCTTCTCGAAGAAACTAATTGCTGCATCTGTCACTCTGAAAAGAGTTTCCTTGTCGCGGATAATCGGAACAAGCTGCTCTCCTTTATAGATGTGGTTCCCGAAAAGTCCTCCAAACGATACGATATATCCTGGAGTTCCCTTCCATGCATCTGTCGGACAGCTCTTTACGCAGCGCGCACAGTTGTTACATTTGTCTCTGTCGATGACAATCCTGCCATCCTCCATTCTAAGTGCACCCTCGCGGCATGCCTTCACACATACACCACACTGGATACAATCGTCATGGCTGCACTCTACTGTCATGCCTCCCTTGATTCCGACATCGTTTTCCTCAGCCTTTAAGCAGTTGTTCTGACAGCCTGTGACACCAAACTTGAACTTGTGAGGAAGCTCTCTTCCGAAGTACCTTTCATCAAGTTCCTTAGCCAGAGTGTATGTATCGATACATCCGCTAGGACAGATTTCTGAGCCCTGACACGCTGTGACAGTACGTACTCTTGGTCCGCAGACACCTGTTCCTACACCGCCCTTTGCCAGTTCCTCTTTTACCACATTGATATCCTCAACCTTGATAAAAGGAATCTCAATACCCTGACGCGATGTCATATGAACATATCCGTGTCCGTATTTCTCAGCAACCTCTGCTACTGTTTTGATATTTTCTGCTGTAAGATTTCCTCCTACAACCGCAATTCTAAGCGAGAAACAGCCCTTTTGCTTCTGTCTCATGAAACCGCCCTTTTTTAGGGCCGCGTAATCAACTTTCTCCGCCATTTTTAATCTCCTTACTGTGTAAATATGTTAATGTTTTGTTTTATATGTAAATGCATATGCACGCTCTCATTTGCATACACATTGATACCTTATTATTATGGCTTAATCAGCTATATTTGCAAAAGCCTGTGCAAAATCCTCCTTGAGGTCATCTATATCCTCGATACCCACGCTGACTCTTATAAGATCCTCAAATACTCCTGCATCCTCCTTCTGCTTATCTGTGCTGTGAAGACTGATTGTGGAGCCCGGATGAATGACAAGTGTCTTTGTATCTCCGATATTGCTGAGTGTGTATGGAATCGTCAGGCTGTCTATAAATTTAAATGCCTTTTCCTTGCTGCCAACCCTGATTGTAAGGATTGCTCCATAGCCGTTTGTGAGCTGTTTTTTTGCTATTTCATACCATTTGCTGCTACAAAGCCCCGGATAATTAACCTTTATGTCAGGATAATTGTTTTCTATCCACGACGCAAGCTCGAGTGCATTAGAGCATTCTCTTTCCATTCTAAGACCGAGTGTCTCAAGTCCTATAATATTTAAATATGCATTCACCGGAGCTAAACAGGCACCAATATTTCTGAAAAGACCGTTTCTCAGCTTTGCGACAAATGCCATAGGTCCATACTTCACATAATCTGCAAAACCCGGATATCTGTTCTTGTCCCATTTGAACTTACCTGAGTCTGTCAGAATACCACTGATTGCATTGCTGCTTCCATTGATATATTTGGAAGATGAATTGACCACGATATCAGCTCCATGCTTTAAAACCTGTATCAGGTAAGCTGTCGATGTGGTATTGTCAACTACAAGCGGTATATCATGTGCGTGTGCTATCTCTGCAAGCTTCTCAATATCTGTGACATCCAGACAGGGATTACCGATAGTCTCTGCAAAAATCAGTCTGGTATGCTCATTGATGCTGTCCTCTATCTGCTGCCAGTTGTTGTTCTCGACATATCTGGTTGTGATGCCGAAAGCCTCAAGATCATGGAACAAATCTATTGTGCCACCGTAGAGGCTGGCGCTTGAGATAAGCTCATCTCCACTGCTTAGTATATTTAAGAAGGTATTCATCAGTGCCGCCATGCCTGATGCGCATGCCACCGATGCTATTCCTCCCTCGAGCTTTGTTATTCTGTTCTCAAAAGCTGTAATCGTAGGATTGGCAACTCTTGTGTAACAGTAGCCCGGAGCTTTGTTTTCAAATATTTTTTCCAGATCTGCCGCGCTCTCCTGCTCGAAGGCGCTTGTCTGATATACCGGTGGCAGTGTAGAGCCATTTGTCTCTCTTGTCACGCCGGCATGAAGTAAGCTTGTATTAAATCTCATTGTTTTCTTCTTCTCGTTAATTCTTACATAGTCTATTGTGTTACTAGGAATTGATGAGATTATTATACAAACGCGTGGTATGAAAGTCAATGCTATCAGTTATACAAATTATTTGTGCGTGGTTATATATTTTGTTTATAGCCATTAATGTCCCTTAAATACTCTGCGGCTGTCGTTGCGGCATTTGCGCCGTCAGATACTGCGGTTACCACCTGACGCAGTGTCTTGGTACGGACATCTCCCGCCACATACAGTCCCGGCTGAACGCTTCTATCATGGTCACCATTTTTTGTTGCAGCATATGTGATGCCGTCCTCACCTGCCACTACATATCCTCTCTCATCGAGCTGCACCAGATTCTTTATAAGCTCTGACTGCGGTACTGAGCCGTATGCCACGAATACTCCGTCTACAGCCAGTGTCCTGCCACTTTTAAGCATTATGCCTGTTGGCTTTTTTTCTCCATATATTTCTGTCACTGTTTCGTTTAGGACAAGCTCTACATTTTCTTTCTGCTTTAAGAGCTCAACTGTGCTCTGTGCACCGCGGAAGCTGTCTCTTCTGTGAACCAGATAGACCTTCTCACATATATCGGACAGATATAATGCATCATCCAAAGCGGTATCTCCGCCGCCCAGCACTGCGGCTGTCTTTCCTTTATAGAATGCTCCGTCACAGATTGCGCAGTAAGATACTCCCTTACCGGTATACTCATCCTCTCCCGGCACTCCTGCCTTTCTCGGATATGCTCCTGCGGTATAGATGAGCGCTCTTGCCTCTGCTATCGTGTCATCATCGAATTTCACTCTGTATATCGCTGATTCTTCTTTCTCACCATTTTGCACTGCTTCTATCTGCACTGCTTCTTTTTCGATAAATTCTACATCAAGAGACACTGCATGCTCCCTGAATTTTTCTCCCAGGTCGTATCCGTTTATGTTTGGAAGCCCCAGATAGTTGTTCACATTTCCGCTCTCTGCTATCTGGCCTGTCCCCTCGTATTCTTTTTCTGCTACTGCCACATTCAGATTGGCTCTCTTTGCATATATTGCTGCAGACAGTCCTGCCGGACCACTGCCTATTATTATTATATCGTACATGGAATTTGTTCCTTTCATCCTCGCTTGAACTTTTATGGTAACTTATTATATACATTATCCTTAAAAAATACAATAATACCGCCTGCTTTTATAAAACACCTTTATAAAAACAAGCGGTATCAATTTTATCTATCATATATACATCCTGGCCTCATAAGGTCTGAGCACTGACATATCAGAGGTATCCTTATAATTTGAAATCAGCACCTCCATGCCCTCACACTCCTTTGCAAGCGGCATTGGTATCTCCTTGTCAAAGAAATTGCACACAACAATCATGGTTTTTTCTTCATTCTTTCTGCTGTATGCAAAAATATTCTCATCATCCTCAAGTAAGAGTGTGAATTTACCATCAACAAATACCGGATAATCCTTTCTCAGCTGAACAAGCTTCTTGTAGCAGCTAAAGATTGAATCAGGGTCATCCACCTGTGATTTGGCATTTATTTCGTCGTAATTGTCATTTACCTTTATCCAAGGTGTTCCTGTGGTGAAGCCGGCATTTGCCGAGTCATCCCACTGCATAGGTGTCCTTGCATTGTCACGGCCCTTTGCGTAAATGGACTTCATGATTTCATCCTTTGAGTATCCTTTTTCAAGGCGCTCATGGTACATGTTTATGATTTCGCAGTCCTTATAATCCTCGATATCGTACTGTACATTTGTCATGCCAAGCTCCTCGCCCTGATAGATGTATGGTGTACCCTGCATGCCGTGCAGCAATATAGCAAGCATCTTTGCAGATTCCACTCTGTACTCCCTGTCATTGCCCCATCTTGACACGATACGCGGCAGGTCATGATTGTCCCAGAACAGACTGTTCCAGCCACAGTTGTAGAGCTCATTCTGCCAGTGAGCCATTATCTTTTTGAGCTTTTTAAACGGAAGCGGTGCAAGGTCCCATTTCTCGCCGCCCTCCTTCTGGTCAAGCCCTATGTGCTCAAACTGGAACACCATAGAAAACTCGCTGCCATCCGGATTGCTGTAAAGCTTTGCGCGCTCTGTGTCTGCGCCCCATGCCTCACCCACGGTAATCAGGTCGCCCTTCTGGAAGGTCTCCCTGCTCAGTTCCTTAAAATATTCCTGAAGCCTTGGTCCGTTTATGGTGATTCTCTTGTCCGGCTCTTTTGCTATCTGGTCGATTACATCAAGTCTGAAGCCGCCGATACCTACTTTTATGATATTTTAGTATTGTGGAAGTTTGAAAAGCTTCTCAAACCTTTTCTTTTCAAGGACGCTGCAGCTTAGTGCTGTGGCGTCTTTCTTATGCAATAAATTGGCGAGCGGGGCATATGAGAATCCTCGCGGGTGGGATAGGGGAAACATAAGATGCATCGGAAGCTTAACAGGTATAAGCGGCCTCCTTATAAGGGGCAGATTCGCGGTTCAATTCCGCGACGACGTACCAACAGAGTCGGACATAATGGCCGGCGGATGGGATGGCGGGTTCATTTGTATTAATGGAGGTGGTAACATGACCGAAAAGCAAAAAGCATGGGTGGACTATTTTAAGCAGGGACATACTGCCACCGAAGCGGCAAGGCTGGCGGGATATAAGGCAAAGAGCGGCAATAGTTTTCAAAGCATTGGCGCTGAAAACTTGCGAAAACTTGCTGGCTTCGTAAAAGATCGTGATGCTGTTTTGGAATCCCCTCGTATTGCTGACATGCAAGAGATCAATGCCTTTTGGACAGAAACCATGCGAGATGAAAAGTCCGAAATGAAAGATCGTCTAAAAGCATCTGAATTACGGGCACGATCCGCTGGCGGCTTTATTGATCGTCAGGAAGTGCATATGGTAGACAGCGAGTGGTTTAAAGATGGCTAAACGGTTAAATCCAGCAGCCTTTAACGAATGGGTGTACCACATCATTGATGACTATACTCATCGTTTAGAAGTCTACTATGGCGGCGCAGGAAGTGGGAAATCGTATGGCGCTTGCCAAAAAGTTTTGCTTAAAGCCTTAAATCGCAAGCGAAAAGTGCTGGTCATACGGAAAGTGGGCGCTACACTTCGTCATTCCATATTTCAACTGTTTCTTGATCTTTTATCGGTCAGCGGCTTTTTAAATACCACAAAAGTAAACCGAAGCGATTTTCAAATGATATTGTCTAATGGCTCACAATTTATTTTTAAGGGACTTGATGATCCGGAAAAAATAAAATCAATAACCGGTATCACTGATATTGTAATTGAAGAAGCCACCGAACTGTCGGAAGAAGATTTCCTGCAACTTAATTTGCGTCTGCGGCCGGTTGAAACAGACCCACAAATATACATCATGTTTAATCCGGTATCCAAAGCCAATTGGGTATACGGGTATTTTTATGAAGATCCACCGGCAGATGCTTTGATTATCCAGACGACCTACAAAGATAACCGATTCCTGTCGGAGGATTATAAATTACAATTAGAAGAACTGCAAACACGCAATCCGGCCTATTACCGCATTTATGCTCTAGGGGAATTTGCCACGTTAGACAAGTTGGTATATCCGATCTTTGAGAAACAGATTGTTTCAGAAGCGAAAATACGTGACTTTCCACTATTTGCCGGACTCGACTTTGGCTATGTGAATGATCCGTCCGCTATCGTTTGGGGCCGGTATGACGGCGCAAACAAAAGAATTTCCAGTTCTGTATTATCGATAACACTTCCATCATACAATTCATAAAACAACG
>OGZW01003736.1_pt1 | contig 11075 bp, 17 predicted proteins | sample 1577001 | NCBI WGS metagenome assembly OGZW01 (sample SAMEA3541519, study PRJEB24748) | human gut metagenome | biome: human gut; feature: human-associated habitat; material: faeces | place: China | collected 2012
GGTGGAAAAAATCACAAGCTCCAGTTAATCGTCAAAGAGTTCTTGAAGAATTAGTGGATGTTTACCATTTTGTTATGACAAGTGAAATGGAACGTAGATATTCAAGCACAGATGAAGTAATTGATAGCATTTTAAATAAATATGAATTTTCAATTAATCACTTTGATGAATTAGAAAAAGAAAGACTTGATTATTTGATCGGTGATATTTCATATAGTTATGATAAATTGACAGTTTTATTGCAATTAACTAAGTGTTTACAATTCTCATTTGATGATGTCTATCAAGAATATCTTAATAAAAACAAGATCAATTATGAAAGGCTTAAAAACGGGTATTGATATGGAAGCTGAAAAGTTATTGGAACAAAATGGTTTCTCTAAATTTTATTAGAGTAAGAATGTGGTTGGTTTTGCATCAATGAGAGACCGACTTAAATTCTATGAAGATACTCAAACGATTTGTCTTTGTGACGAACATTATGAAGTTAGTTTCAGTCCTAATATAATAAAAGCTATTTATCTCTATTGTGAGGAGAAAGGGTGGTTTAAATGACAGCACAAGAAATGTTTGAAGAAATTGGATTACAAGAATTAAAGTTTAATTCCGAAGAAATGATGTATGATGATGAAGAAAATGACTTATTAAATACATATGTTTCGTTTAATAAATCACGATCTTTTAGAGATGATAGACAAAAACCAAGAAATGAAATTGAAATATTTTTCTTTCCTGATGAATGTATTGATTTTGATAAATTTATTACTGCAGTAAAAAAGAAAGCCGAGGAATTGGGGTGGTTAGATGAATAAATATAAAAAAGCGTTAAAGGATGTAGCTAATGAAACAGTTGATGGGTACTATCAGCCAAAAACAGTAGAGCATTTTCATAGTGAAGATATCGGCATATTAAGAGAATTGGTTGAAAGAGCAACACCCAAAAAACCGATTAAAAATAAAATGGGGAAAATTTCCTTTCTTGATAAGCTTTTTGGAACTGAAGCTACCTATACTTGCCCAAATTGTCGTAATGCATTACTAAAACATTACATGAATGAACGTCAAGAAACTAGATATTGTTGGGATTGCGGTCAAACGCTAGATTGGAAGGGTGAAGATGAAGAATAAATACCAAGTATCATTGAGCTGTATTAAATATTACTGTGGACATTTTAACAAAGCAGTTGAAACGGCAGTTAAAAATCTACAAGAGTTAGTAAATAGAGATAAACCTAAAATGGCTATTTGGGTGCCAGATGCTTATGGTGATATGGTTCAAGTTTGTCCTAATTGCAAACAAAGAATTACAAATGTATGGTCAAGTGCTGAATATAAACCTAAGTACTGTCATTTTTGTGGGCAACATTTAGAATGGAAAGATAAAGATGAATAGATTAAAGAAAACATTAGTTATACCAATATTATTGATTATATTATGTGGCTGTACCCAATTAACAGATGGCAAAGTTACAGTTGTTGATAAAGTATACCACGAATCATACACAACGACTACATATGTAATGGCTGGAAAAGTTATGGTTCCTATAACGTCATATCGTCCTGAAGAATATGTGTTAGTAGTTAGACAATTCAGCAATAAAGAAAATAAATATATCGAAGAGGATATAAATGTCGATAAAAAACAATATAGTAAAATTTCCATTGGCGATAAACTGGTTTATCAAGATGGAAAACTCAAAAAGAGGAAATGAGCAGTTAAGAAAGGTTAAGAAGGAGGATAATAGATGATACCAATACACACATTACCGATTATTCGCAACGAATTTCGTGCGTACAAGGGTTTAATTAGAGAACGCAACAAATTAATTGAGGAGTATGAAACTCCTCTCAAATCGCTTAAAAATGAGCTTTTAGAAGTAGAAGAAAAACTGAATCAAATAAAGTCTCCTGGTAAAAGTGATGGTTCATCAGGCGGTCATGTTCAAGACAGCGTTGATAAATATAATCACTTGATAGCAAAAAAAGACAAGCTGACAAGTGCAATCAACAACTACGTTGAAAAATACGGTAACGATTCTTTTGAGGCTGAACTTGAATTTTGGAATGTGCGTATTGCTAGTGTTGAATATTACCTCAACAAGATGGATGCACTTGATAGAAAATTCATAGAAGATTTCTATTATAATCTTACAAAGACTCAATGTATGGATAGATACAACATTAATAATGTAAATAGTTTGTATCGAAAAGCTGATAAAATTCTTAAAAATTTACTAGAAAAATCACTCTAGGTATAAGATTTACATTTGATTTGGTGCTATTATGTTATTGTAAGGTTTCGGCAAAAGAGAGACGTTACTTTTCCCTAAAGATGTATTATTTTGAAAAGCTCTTGTTTCAGGGGCTTTTTAGTTTGGAATTATTAATTTTCTTGTTTATGAGGTTTTGTTGAGGTATAATTATCTCACTTGAACAATATATATGAGGTAAAAGAATGTTTGGAAAAAAGGAATATGTAAAATATGTATATGTAAATGAGCGGGATAGCTCAAAAAAATTAGATGATCAAGTAGAAAAAATGAGAAGGTTTTGGTGGCCGTTTTCTATGTTTGTCATTGCTATGGGTGTTATTTCATTATTTACTGCAGGAATTATATTTGATAAAAAAATATCGATTAGTATAATGAATTCATGGGTAGGAATTGTTCTAGGATTGGTTGCTACAGTGATTGGTATTATTTCCATGTTTTTGAGCTTTTACAATTTGGATCAAAGTATAAAAACACAGGATAAAACATTGGCTTCAATTAATAATATAAAAAATGAAATAATAAATTATGTAGATAAGACTTCAAAAGAAACGCAAGATGTAATTAGAAAATCGCAAGAGACACAAGTATCATTTGCTAAATCAAATGTTATAAAACCATCTTTTGAAAGTATGGGAGGTAAAGCAGAAAATGATTAATGAAATAGCTGGTAATTTTTTGTTGTGTGAGAAATATGATGAAGAAACGAATAGTATTGTTAATATTTTCGATAACTTATATGTTGATGAAAATTTACAAGCAAACTTCGATGTGGTTTTACAGATTAACATTTATTCAAGTGAAAAATATTCACCAAATAAATATCACATATATACTTTTTTTAAAGAAAATAATAACCACGCAGAAGGATTAGGAATGTATTTGGGAAAAATACAGTTACCCCCTGATGATAAAAAAGAGCATACGAAAGATATACATTCCTATAGACATAGACATACTTTTTCACTCAGAGACCTTGCTTTTCCAAAGATAGGTTCTTATTATATAGAGTGTTTTGTTTCTGATAAGGAATACCCAGATGATAATATATCCAAACTTTATAAAAATGTAGCAAGTCCAGAAACTTTATTAGATACTTTAACGTTCAATGTAAAAGTTAAATCATAAATGAAAAATTATAGATAAGAGAGCAACTTCGGTTGCTTTTTATTTTGCTAAAAATACGGAGGTGGTGATATGGCTTGAAAGAGAAATACGAGTTAGCATACCAGGATTATTTGGACGGGATGAAATACAAAGATATAGCTGCTAAATATGGTGTGTCAGTTAGTGCTGTCAAGTCATGGAAAAGTCGCTACTGGAAGGATAAAAAGTTGCAACCAAAAAAACCAAAGGTTGCAACCAAAAAGGTCGCTAAAAAGATAGCAAAGAAAATAGTTGAAAATGATGAGCTGGATGATCAGCAACAAAAGTTTTGTGTTTACTTTGTTAAATATCATAATGCAACTAAGGCATATCAACTAGCTTATGGTGCCAAATACACAAGCGCTATGGTTCTGGCTTGTAATTTAAGAAAAGAGCCAAAAATTCAAGAAGAAATAAAACGATTAAAAGAGATTATGTATCAGGATATTCTTCTTGATCCACAGGACATTGTTCAAAGATACATTGATATTGCATTTTTAGATGAATGCGAAATGGATGGGAAAGCCATTAAAATGGCTGATTCATTAAAGGCACTAGAATGGCTGTCTAAACATATGAACATGGCCAATGAAGAACAAAAAGCTAAAATCAATCTTCTTAAAGCTCAAGTAGCTCAAATGAACGTTACAAATAATGAAGAAACAAATAAGGTTGTGATTGTAAATGACTTGCCAAACGGTAAAACTGAGTGACATATTAATTCCTAAATATCATGATACATTCAATGATATTAGTTATCTTCATAAGATTTTTACTAGCGGGCGTGCTGGTACTAAATCATCACGCGGAGCTATTAGAGCGGTATATAAGATTGTAAGTGATCCATCATGTTCAGTTGTTGTTATGCGTAAGTTTCATAACAAGCTGAAGAAAACAGTTTTCAAAGAAACTTTAAGGGCAATCAAACGTTTAGGACTTGATAAAAAGGATTTTAAAATTACCGTTTCACCTATGGAAATCAAATATCTTCCTAATGGAAACACTATTTATTTTACTGGTAATGATTCTATTGATGATACAAAAGGTATGATTGATGAAGAAAAACCTATCAAACTCGTTGAAGTAGATGAATTGACTGAGTTTTTCGACAAGGGAGACGGTGAAGACGAGCTTGTAAACATTATGGCCACATTTGTACGTGGTAATGATGATGAGTTTTGTATGGAATACTACTTCAATCCACCAAAGAATGATAAATCTCCAGTTATGCAATGGGTCCATAAAATGGAACAAAGGCCTGACTGTATTAGAGTACATAATGATTATAGAGATGTACCTATTGAATGGTTGGGTAAAAAACTTATTCAAGAAGCTGAAAATATGAAAGCTGCAGATGAAAAAATGTATGAGTGGCTTTGGCTAGGTTTATGTACTGGTCTTGATGAACTTGTTTATTATATGTTCAATGAAGACGTTCATGTAAAAGAACCAACAAAAGAAGATATTAAAAACATTCGTTTTATTGTGTGTGGTGTGGATTATGGTCAAATGAATGCCACGACCTACCAATTCTTTGGCATGGATTTCAAAAACAAATGTATTCGTGGAATTGATGAATTTTATCATTCAGGACGTGAAAGTGGAAAGCAAAAATCTCCAAGTGAATATGCTTTAGAATTCAAGAAAAAGAAAGAAGAAATTGAAGCATACACAAAGAAAAAAGTCTTATATGTTTATATTGATCCATCAGCAAAAGGACTTGCTGAAGAAATCAAAAGAACTTGCCCTGGTATAAATATTATCGATGCAAATAACACGGTCAAATTAGGTATCACAAGAGTACAGAAGTTAATGGCTCTAGGACACCTATTTTTTTCGCCTAAGCAACGACATTTGATTGAAGAGGAGTATTTATACAGTTATGACAAAGACCTCTTAGACAAAGGAAAAGAAGAGGTAATAAAAGACCATGACCATTGTATGGATGGTAAAAGATATGCAGTCATGGGCTTATGGAAATATATTAAGCAACTTCTACCGTTGCTGGAAAAGGAGGAATAAGATGGTTAATGAAAATGCTACCTTAGTAACGAATATCAAAGGCTATTTGAAACAGTTAGGATATGATGTCATTGACAGTGAATATTATAACCACATCAATGAATGGTATAACTGGTATCGTAATAAAGTGGATAGCTTTAGAAAATACAATATCTATAACGGTTATCAATTTGTAGAAAAAGAAAGATTTACTTTGGGAATGCCGAAACAAGTTTCTGAAGACTGGGCATCATTGCTTTACAATGACAATACTTCAATAACTGTTGGTGAAGAACAACAAACTGATTTAGATATAGCGTTGTTTGATAACAAGTTTTCTCAAAAGTTTGCAAAGCTGATGGAATTAACCTTTGCGTTAGGTACGGGTGCTACTGTTGTTTATAAAAAAGATGGTGATGTAAAAATTGATTACATCAATGCTTTGATGATTTTTCCTATTCATGTAGAGAATGATGAAATTATCTCATGTGCATTTGCTAGTGTTATCAATGATTGTTACTATGTCAACATTCATATAAAAGAAGATGATCATTATAAAATTATCAACAAATACATCAAAAAAAGCGGAAATAGTTTTGTTGAAGTTGAAGGTGGTCAAGCTGAAGAAGAAACTACAGAAACAGTTAAAATGTTTCAAATCTATAAGCCTAACATTACAAATAACATAGATATCTTCAGTCCATTTGGAATCAGCTGTTTTGGAAATGCTATTTGTGAAAATAAGGATGTAGATATTTGTTATGATTCATTCAAAGATGAATTTGATTTAGGAAGAAAAAGATTAATGTTGCCAACTGAAACATTGACTTATAGAACTTTGGTAGACAAAGATAATAAAGAAATGGAGGTTCCTATTTTTGACAGAGAACAAACAGAGTTTTATGCGTTGCCAATCAATGATGATGGTAGTAACAATGGAATAACTGAAATCAATCCTACTTTAAGAGTAACGGAACATATAGATGCTTTACAAACAAAGCTTAATCTGCTTTCTAGTGCTTGTGGATTAGGTCCTGATAGATATTCATTCAAGGATGGAAAAGTTTATACAAATGAAACACAGGTCATTTCAACTAATTCAAAATTGTATAAGAATATCAAAAATCATGAAAAGCTTTTAACTTCCTCATTAAGTGAATTAGTACAGGCAGTTTTATATGCAGTTACTGATCATGAATATGAAGGAGATATTTCTATTGATTATGATGACAGTATTGTTGAAGATACTGCCGAAATCAAAAGGCAGGCTCTTTTAGAATTAAATGCAGGACTGATTGACAATATTCAATATTATATTGATGTCTATAAGATGACTGAAGAACAGGCCATTGAATTTGATAAGAAAATTAAAGAACGTTCTCCAGTTGAAGAAGAACCGCCTGAAGAGGAATAATTAAATGCTAGACGATAAACAGTTTGAAGATTTAATTAGACCTATTTCTAATATTTATAGTGATATTGAATATGAGCTTTTAATGGAGATAGCCTCAAGATTTAAGAATTATGATAGTTTATCAGGAAGTTTTGAATGGTACACTAAAAAGCTTGATGAATTAGGTGGCTTAAATCAAGAAGCAGTTAGAATTATAGCCAAATACTCAAACAAGACCGAAAAAGAAGTCAAACGAGTTTTAGAAAAGGCTGGTTATGATGCTATACCTTTGCAGGAATACAAAAGAATATATGATGCAGGAGGAATTCCAATAGATCCTTCAACCATTACAATTACAAGAGTTCTTGAAAATTCATTTGTTGAATCTAAAGAACTTTTTAAATTGATTAATACAAAGGCAGTTGAAGGGACAAAAAAAGCTTATATGGATATTCTCAATCAAGCTTATTTAGAGGTAAGTGGTGGTTATTATGACTACAATACTTCTATTCAAAAGGCTTGTAAGAAGATGGCCAATAAAGGTATTTCATGTGCCACTTATCAAAGAAGCAACGGTAAGACGGTTCAAATGTCTATTGAATCAGTTGTTAGGAGAGATACTCTTACTTCTATCAATCAAACAGCAAATAAAGCCAATGATAAATTCATTGATGAATTAAAAGCTAAACACGTTTATGTTACTGAACATGCAGGAGCAAGGAATAAAGGTGTTGGTTGTCAAAATCATGAAAGTTGGCAAGGAAAAGTTTATTTGATTGAAGGCAGTGATGATAAATATAAAAACTTTAAGACAACTACTGGATATGGAAAAGTTGATGGTTTAGCAGGTGTTAATTGTCGTCATAGTCATTATGCTTTCTTCCCTGGATTTAGTGTTATACCTAAAAGTCCATCATATAACCCAAAGCTTTATGATCTAACTCAAAAACAAAGATATTTCGAAAGAGGTATTCGTAAATGGAAAAAGCAGTTAGCAATCTATGAAGGTCTTGAAGATGATGTAAATATTGCTGTTTGCAAAAAGAAAGTAAAAGAATGGCAAAATAATTTACAAAAATTCATTGATGAACATGAAGAACTAAAACGTGATTATTCAAGAGAGAGGGTGTATTGATGGGATGGATAACAAAAGATGGTCATAGAGTATTTATAGAGGACTTACATAGTGCTTTATCAGAACATTATGATGATGGTAAAATGCCTACTGTTTATTTAGAAAAGAAAGAGTATGCAACTGTCATTAGTGAAATCAATACTTATTACAAAAAGGAATACGATAATAAAAAAGTACTCCGTAAAGCAATAGGAGATTATGTTTACACCTTTGAAAATCACGGATATAATAATTATAGAATTGTTGATAAAGTGAAAATAGACGAGGATGATGAATGATGAAGGAAAATAGAAAAAAAATGAATTCTCTGTTAAAGCAAATATGTGATGTTCCATCTTATGAAAATGATTTTATTGTAGGTGTGAATGCTGACCTTAAAACAGATAACCAAGTTAATGAGATGTTGGGTTGGTTAGAAAAACATACTAACAGTAATCTAAATACTGATGAAGTTACTGTAAAATCAATGGAAATAAGACATGGCAAAAAGTTAAATGTAAATGGTGTTACTGCAAGAAATTAATAAAAAGTAAGAGGATTGTAATAAATATGATGAGCAAGTTTTTATAACTTGCTTTTTTTGTACTCGATTTTAAGAAAGGAGGAAGTCTATTCTATGGCTGAAGGATTAAGACCACATCGTCATCAAGAGTTTGAATATAGAACCGTTCGATACTTTGATAAGAAAAGACATGTGTTTGTTAAAGAAATTCAGTATATGTGTATGATTTGTGAACATATCCGCCCTGAAAAATACGACTGTTATGTACCACCACCTAAATCTAAAAATAAATCTTTAGAACGAAATAAGAAGAAATATGGCAATCGTGAATGATTGTCTTTTATTTTGCCACGAGCAAGGCGTTAAAAGGCGTTCGCCCAAGTGAGAGCAACTCACGTTAATAAAGCGTAGGAGGATATGGAATGAAAAGACAAGATTTAGAAAAAATTGAAGGTTTAACAAAGGAACAAATTGATTCAATCATGAACCTTCATCAAACAGATGTTACTAGCTGGCAAACAAAGATTACAGGTTTACAAAATGATAAAAACAATTTAGAAACGCAATTAAATCAATATAAAGACGTCAATGTTGATGATTTGCAAACAAAAATTACAAATCTAGAAAAAGAAAAGCAAACACTAGAAACTGAAAAGGCTGATTTAGTTACAAAACATACTGATGAAATCAATGGTATGAAATTAAATGGTGCATTAGATAAAGCAATTTATGGAACTCATACAGTTGATAGCATTGCTTTAAAAGCTCATTTAAATATGAAAGAAATCAAATTGGATGAAAATGGTTCTTTAACTGGATTTGATGAACAATTAGAAACAATCAAAAAAGAACATGGTTATTTATTTAAAAACCAAACAACAGGTGGTGCTCACGGAGGAATAAAAGATACAAGTGGAACTTTATCTTTAGGTGAAGCATTACATGAAAATTATGATAATTAGGAGGATTAATTAATGATTACATTAGCAGAAGCAAAAGTTGGTATGGCTGACAAAGTAGACCAAGCGGTCATTGATGAATTTAGAAGAGGTTCATTATTATTAGACAGATTAATTTTTGACAATACAGTTTCTCCAGGAACTGCTGGATCAACATTAACTTATGGATATATGAAATTAAAAACACCATCTACAGCTGGGTTCCGTAAGTTAAATGAAGAATACAAAGGAAATGAAGCAAAAAGAGAAAAAGCTTCAGCTGATTTAAAAATCTTTGGTGGAGAGTTCTCATTAGATAGAGTCATCATCAAAACTTCAGGAGCAGTTGATGAATTAGATTTCCAAATGCAAGAAAAAATCAAAGCAGCAATTAACTTATTCCATTATACTGTGATCAATGGAGACCCTGATAAACATGAAGATGAGTTTGTAGGATTAGCTAAATTATTAGAAGGTTCAAAAACCGAATTCAATAATGTATATGAACAAACAGCAGATAAAGATGTGGTTGCTGGAAAAACATATTTCACTAGATCTGGGGAAGGTACTGATGAATCACCTTATAAATATGAAAAAGTTGATGGACCTACTAAATCTAATATTTGTAAAAGATTTCGTCGAAAGAATAAAGAGCCACGATCGAATAACATTATTGTATGCCTCAAAAGATGCCACCCACAATCATGCTTCGGTACTAAGACAGTTTCTACAAAATCATCTGCACTGATTGCCGCATAAACTACCTGCGCCACTACTAAAAAGAACGATGGAGAACGAAGTTGTCACTTGCCGATCGTATATAAAAGGAGTATGTTTCCGGTATTCTTTCCCATAAAATAAAACGGGAAAAATCCGAAACTATCATAAATAACGAAGGGGAGCAATGCTCCCCTTCGTTATTTATCGACGACGCTGTTGTTTGTTTCGTTGCTTCTGTTGTTCTCTCAACGCAGCCTGCTGCTGGCGTTGCGCTTCTTCCAACCGAGCCATGAAACCGCTCTTCTTGCGAGGTTTCTTTTGATTCTCTTTCAACTCGGCAAGAACTTTCTCCTCGTTGATACATTTACGGAATACATAGGTTTGAATAATCGTAATCAACAACGACAAGAAATAATAATAACTCAACCCGGCCGAATAATTATTGAAGAATACCAAGAACATGACGGGCATCAGATACATCATGAACTTCATACCCGGCATCTGTTGTTGTCCGGCGGTATTCTGCATATTGATTTTGGTGTATATCAAGTTGGTAATAGTCATCAACAAACAGAAAAGGCTGATGTGATTACCAAAATAGGGCGTTATCAACGGTATATAAGTATCCCAACTCACGATAGCATCATAGGTCGACAAATCTTTCGCCCACAAGAACGATTCACCCCGAAGCTCGATAGAAGACGGGAAGAAGGTGAACATCGCAATAAGAATAGGCATTTGTAAAAGTAACGGCAAACACCCGCCCATAGGATTCACTCCCGCCTTGCTGTACAGATCCATTGTCAAACGCTGACGCTCCATCGCTTTATCCTGCCCCGGATACTTATCATTAATCTCCTTAATTTGAGGGGCTAAAACCCGCATACGAGCCTGCGACTTATAAGATTTATACGTGAAGGGGAATAAAACGAGCTTTATAAATATCGTGTGCAGACCTCAGAGGAATGCT
>OGZW01003737.1_pt1 | contig 11073 bp, 7 predicted proteins | sample 1577001 | NCBI WGS metagenome assembly OGZW01 (sample SAMEA3541519, study PRJEB24748) | human gut metagenome | biome: human gut; feature: human-associated habitat; material: faeces | place: China | collected 2012
AAAGCCGTTTGAGATAAAGGAGGTCGTTGCCAGAGTGGCTGTGCTCGCCGCGTCCGTATGCGCGCTCGTCGTCTTCGGCGCCGCGCGCGCGGCGGTCGTGCTCGCCGTGGGGGCGATGGCATGAGGAAAGACCACGCCGCGCCCCGGGCTGCCGGGGGAATCCTGCGCGCCCGCACGCATGGGGGCAGCGCGCAATCGCTCGGCATCGCTTGCGAAGGGGGCGCCTCCGACCTTGTTGACTTCTCGGTGAACGTGAATCCGGCAGGCCCCTCGCCGCGCGCCGTCGCCGCAGCTTGCAAGGCGCTTTCTCGAATCGACGCCTACCCCGATAGGGAAAGCCTCGCCCTCGTTCGCGCCCTAGCGCGCGACCAGGGCATTCCCGAAGATACTATCGTCTGCGGCGCGGGCGCGTCCGACATCATCTGGCGGCTCGCCGCGGCGGTGCGCCCGAAACGCATCGTCGTGTGCGCGCCGACGTTCTCTGAATATGCGGAGGCGGCATCGTACTACGGCGCATGCGTGCAGGAGTTCCCGCTCTCCGAAGCGGACGACTTCGACGTGCCCGCCTCCTTCGCCCGCGCGATCGAGGGGCCGGGAGACGTGGCGTACCTCTGCAATCCGAACAACCCGACGGGGCGCCTCGTCGACCCCCGTGTGATCGATGCCGCGGCTTGCCGCTGCGAGCAGGTGGGCGCGCTGCTCGTCGTGGACGAGTGCTTCCTCGGATTTGCGCCCGACGCCCGCGAAAGGAGCGTGGCCGCACGCGCCGCGTGTTCGCGCCATGTGGCCGTGCTCTCCGCGTTCACCAAGCTCTACGGAATGGCGGGGTTGCGGTTGGGATATCTGATCAGCGGAAACGCCCAACTCATCGAGGGGATTCGCCGGGCGGGGCAGGCGTGGCCCGTCTCTTCGGTCGCCGAGGCCGCGGGTATCGCCGCCCTGGAAGACGTCGAATACGTCTCGCGCACGCGCGATGTATTGGAGGGCGAGCGAGCGTGGCTTTCCCACGAGCTCTCCTCGCTCGGGCTTTCCGTCGTGCCGTCGGATGCGAACTTCCTTTTAGTCCGCACGCCGGCGAAAGACATCCCCGAGCGCCTGTATGATCAGGGGGTTTTGGTCCGCACGTGCGACTCGTTTTCGGCACTGTCCCGTTTCTGGTGCCGCGTCGCGGTGCGCACGCGCAAGGAGAACGCCCGGCTTGCGATGGCGTTCGGCCGTGCGCTTCGGGCGGAAGACGCATCGGGCGAAGGCGAACCCGACGAACGGGGCGGCGCTTCTTTCAGCGGCGCTATGGCGGGCGCGGATGGCCGAGGCTTGGCGAAGGAGGTCGATACCCGTGGGTAGGGCCAAGCCCATCATGATCCAGGGCACCATGTCGAACGCGGGGAAGAGCCTGCTCGCGGCGGGGCTGTGCCGCGTGCTTTCGCAGGACGGCCTGCGCGTGACTCCCTTCAAGAGCCAGAACATGGCACTCAACAGCGGCGTCACGGCCGACGGGCTCGAGATGGGGCGCGCCCAGATCATGCAGGCCGAGGCGTGCGGCATCGCGCCCGACGTGCGCATGAACCCCATCCTGCTCAAGCCCGAAAGCGGCCACCGAAGCCAGCTCATCGTGGCCGGCAAGGCGCAGGGAGCCTTCGCTGCGAGGGACTACTTCGCGCGAAAGAAGGCGCTCATGCCGCAGATTTTGGAGGCGTTCGATTCGCTCGCGGAGGAAAACGACGTCATCGTCATCGAGGGCGCCGGCAGCCCCGCCGAAATCAACCTTGCCGAAAACGACATCGTCAACATGGGGCTCGCGCGCGCCGTGTCCTCCCCCGTGCTGCTTGCGGGCGACATCGACCCGGGCGGGGTATTTGCCCAGCTCTACGGCACGGTCGCGCTCCTTGCGCCCGAGGACCGCGCGCTTTTGCGGGGGCTTGTGGTGAACAAGTTCCGCGGCGATGTGGAAATCCTGCGCCCGGGTTTGGCCCCGCTCGAGAAGATGTGCGGGGTTCCCGTCGTGGGGGTCGTGCCGTATCTTACGCTTGACCTGGACGACGAGGACTCGCTCGCGCCGCGCCTATCTGCCCGCGAGGCGCGCGGCGTCATCGACGTCGCCGTCGTGCGTCTTCCGCATCTGTCGAACTTCACCGACTTCGACCCGCTTTCGCGCGTGCCCGGCGTGGGCGTGCGCTACGTTTCCTCGACGAGCGATCTGGGCCGACCCGACCTGGTGGTTCTTCCCGGCTCGAAGACCACGCTCGACGACGCGCGCTGGCTTGCGGCTAGCGGCATCGGAGCCTGTGTACGCGCGCTTTCGGGCGCGGGCACGCCGGTGCTCGGCATATGCGGAGGCTACCAGCTTTTGGGAGACGAGCTTTCCGACCCGCACGGCAGGGAAGGCGCTGGCACCGCGCGCGGGCTCGGGCTCATCCCTGCAAGTACGGTGTTCAAGGAGGAAAAGCGCCTCGCCCAGTCGGAGCTGCGCATCACGGGCGCCCAAGGCGCGTTCTCGGTGTGGAACGGCATGATGGCGCGCGGGTACGAGATTCACGACGGCGAAACGACCGTCTCCTGCGCCCCTGCGGGCACGATTGGCGGCAAACCAGAAGGCGCGGCCTGCGGAAACGTGTTCGGAACCTATCTCCACGGCCTGTTCGACGAACCGGGGGTGGCGCTCGCCCTCGCGCGCTCGCTCGCGCGCATGCGCGGCCTGCCCGAGAGCGTCGTGGGTGCTGCGGGCGCAGCGTCCGCAGCCGATCACCGTGCGCGCGAGTTCGACCGCCTGGCCGACGTCGTGCGCGGGGCGCTTGACATGGAGTATGTCTACCGCATTATCGAGGAGGGCGTATGATCCACGTGTATCATGGCGACGGCAAAGGCAAGACCACGGCGGCGATGGGCCTCGCCCTTCGCATGCTCGCCGCAGGCCGCCGCGTCGTCGTCGTCCAGTTCCTGAAAGACGGCGAAAGCGGGGAGGTGCGCCTGCTCGCCGAGCATTTTGGCGTGCCCGTGTTCGCGGGGAAGGCGTCGGACAAGTTTACCTGGTCGATGACGTCGGAAGAACTTGCCGCGACGTGCGAGCTGCACGATGGGAACCTCGCTTCCGCGCTCGCCGAGCTCGAGGGCGCGCAAGAGGGACTGCTCGTGCTCGACGAGGCGCTCGACGCGCTTTCGAAGGGGCTTGTCGACGAGGCACTCGTGGACCGCGCACTCGATATGTCCGCGCTCGGCGTCGAAGTAGTGCTCACCGGGCGCGCGCCTTCCCGCAAGATCGTGGAGAAGGCCGACTACATAACCGAGATGCGGTGCAAGAAACACCCCTACGAGCAGGGGATATGTGCAAGGGAAGGAGTGGAGTACTAGATGGATTCCAAGGAGATGGCGCCCGGCGACATCGAGCGGCGCAGCTTCGAGATCATCACCGAAGAGCTCGGCGGCCGCACGTTCCCACCGCTCGAAGAGCCCGTCGTGAAGCGCGTCATCCACACCACTGCCGACTTCTCGTACGCCGATTCCCTCGTGTTCACCCATGACGCCGCGCACTGTGCGCTCGACGCACTGCGCGCAGGGGCCACGGTGCTCACCGACACGAACATGGCGCTCGCAGGCATAAGCAAGCCCGCGCTCGCGAAGCTCGGCTGCAAGGCCGTGTGCTTCATGGCCGACCCCGATGTCGCCGCGGCTGCGCGCGCCGCGGGCACGACTCGCGCCGTTGCGAGCATGGACAAAGCTTGCGGCATCGAGGGTCCGCTCATCGTGGCCGTCGGCAACGCTCCCACAGCACTTCTGCGCCTCGCCGAGCTCATGGACGCGGGGAAGATCGCGCCCGCGCTCGTCGTTGGGGTGCCGGTCGGGTTTGTGAACGTGGTCGAGGCGAAAGAGGAGCTACTCGCACGACGCGTGCCGGCCATCGTCGCGAGGGGTCGCAAGGGCGGCTCGACCGTGGCGGCTGCCATTATGAACGCGCTGCTCTACCAGATCACGCGCACAGGCGGCCCGAAGTGACGGCTCCCGCATCCGCGCCGGCGCTGCGCATCTTCGCCGGCACCACCGAGGGCCGCCTTCTGTGCGAATGGGCGAGCGGGGCGGGCATCCCCGCCCGTGCCTACGCGGCAACAGAGTACGGAGGCGAACTTTTGGGCGAGCTTCCGGGCATCGAGGTGCATGCGGGCAGGCTCGACGAGGCCGACATGGAGCGCGAGCTTTCCGGCGCGCGCATCGTCGTCGACGCCACGCACCCCTTCGCTACGCTCGCAAGCGGCAACATCCGGGCCGCTTCGCTCGCCGTGGGTGCACGATGCCTGCGCCTTGCGCGCCCGGTCGAGGCGCTGCCCAAAGGCGTCGTGTCGGTCGCGTCGATCGCCTGCGCGGCGCGCTTTCTCTCCGAGAACCCGGGTCGCGCTCTTCTCACGACGGGGAGCAAGGAGCTTGCTCCCTACACGCGCGTCGCCGATTTCGCGGAGCGCTTCTTCGTGCGCGTGCTCCCGCTGCCCGGTGCTATAACGAAGTGCATCGACGCGGGGTTTTCGCCGTCGCACGTCATCGGCATGCAGGGGCCCTTCACCCGCGAGCTCAACGAGGCGATGCTTCGGCAGGTGGGCGCCCAGTGGCTTGTGACCAAGGACTCGGGAACCGTAGGCGGCACGGCCGAGAAGCTCGCCGCCGCGCGCGACGTGGGAGCGCGCTGCATCGTGGTCACCCGTCCCGCCGAGGGAGGCGGGGCCCTTTCGCTTCGGGAAGTGGAAGATGCGCTCTTTCGGGAGTTCGCGCGCTAGGCGCTCGCCGCGCCTGCGAGGAGGATCGCCTCGAGCAAGCTCGACCCGTACAAGCCCGTCATCCACCAATAGCTCGAGGACGCCCGGAACTGGCGCAAACAGCCCTTCAATAAGTTGCGGTGAAATAGTGTCTGTTTTTGCTGCTAGATAGCATACTCAGTCCCTAAATCACCGTAACTTGTCGGTGGTGGCTTACTGGTAGCGTAGGCACTCCACCGGGTCGAGCTTTGCCGCGCGTCGAGCGGGGTAGAAGCCAAAGATTACGCCGATGCCGACGGAGACGGCGAAGGCCAGCAGCACCGTGGCGATTGAAAAACTCGGTGTGATTTGCCCGCTGGCACCGAGCTCGCCAAGAATCCCGGGTCCGGAGGCAAACATCGCGAGGCCCCAGGCCAGCAGATAGCCTATCAGGACACCCAGCAGGCCACCGGTGACGCACAGCGCCGAGGACTCGGCCAAAAACTGCGCGGTGATATCGCGACGACTGGCGCCCAGAGCGCGACGGATGCCGATCTCGCGGATGCGCTCAGTCACGTTGGTGAGCATCATGTTCATAATGCCGATACCGCCGACAAGCAGCGAGATACTGGCGACAGCACCCATGATGAGCGAGAAGGCGCCCATAAAGGAATTGAGGGAGTCGATAGCGCTTTTCATGGAGGTCGCCGATACACTGTCGTACTCATCATCCTCCGCGATACCCTTCATCGCGCGCACCTTGGACTCGATGGTCTTGCAGAGCTCATCCATGTCCGTGCCCTCGGCGGCAAGTGCCGTCACGCTGGGGAATGAAGGATTCTCGTCGCCAAATAGGCCGGAGATGGTTTCGCGTGGCATATACAAAGTGAGCGAGCCCATGGAGTCGCTGCCGCCATCAATCACGCCTACAATCTGCACCTCGCCGTTGGACACTTTGATGGTTTTTCCCAGCGCATCCTGTTCGTTGCCGTAAAGCTGATCGGCGCCGCCGCGGCTGATGAGCGCCACGCGCGAGCCTGCCTTTGACTCGACATCGGTGTAGGTGCGCCCCGCAACGAGCTTACTGGCACCCACGGCGTCGAGCATGTCGCTATCGACACCCTGTGCCATGACGGTATAGCTTTTATCGCCGGTCTTGTACTCGGTATACGCGCTTTTGACAATTCCGATCTGTTCTATCTGCGGCACCAGTTTTTTAAGCTTCTGGACGTCAGAATCAGAGAGTTCTTGGGACGAATAGATCTGAACCATGCGAGCTGCGTTGAGGCCCAGGCTGTTGACCAAGCTGTTTTGGATGCCGCCGATGAGCGAAGTCATGGCAATGACCGAGGCGATGCCAATGACGATGCCAAGGATGGTGAGCAGGCTGCGCCCCTTGTTGGCCTCGAGCGAGTGAAGGGCTTCCTGGATAAGATCGCGGGCGCTCATGCCATCACTCCTTTCGGCGGGTTGGCGGAGGCGGAAATCATGGGCAGGCTATCTACGGCGCTGCGTAGGGTCCGCGGTGCATGCGGAATATACGCGCCGTCGTGAATGCGACCGTCGCGGATGGTCACGGCACGGTCGGCCTCGGCGGCGATGCCGGGGTCGTGTGTGATAAGCACGATGGTCTTGCCGCGTTTCTGGAGCTTGTGGAAGGTTTCCATGACGAGCGCCCCGGTTGTCGAGTCTAGATTTCCCGTTGGCTCGTCGGCCAAAATGATGGGCGGGTCGTTGACGAGGGCGCGCGCGATGGCGACGCGCTGCATCTGTCCGCCCGAGAGTTCCGATATTCGGTGGTCCCAATGGTCGACCGGCAGTGTGACGGCTTGCAGCGCGTGCACGGCGCGCATCTCGCGCTGGCTACGCGGCACATTGGTGTAGGACAGCGGCAGCATGACGTTTTCGATCACCGTCAGACGCGGCAGCAAGTTAAAACTCTGAAAGACAAAGCCGATGCTCAGCGCGCGCACCTCGGTGAGCTCATCATCGTCGAGCTCGGCGACGTTGAGCCCTTGCAGGAAATAATCACCCGCCGTCGGCTTGTCCAGGCAGCCCAGGATGTTCATGAGTGTCGACTTGCCCGAGCCCGAGGGGCCGGTGATGGCGACGAACTCACCGGGGTTCACCGCCAGGCTCACGTTGTGCAGGATGTGGGCGCAACCGGCCTCGCTCTCAAAGATGCGGTGCACGTTGCGGATGTCGATGACGGGACGCATTACTTGCCCTCGTCGGCAGGCATGTTGTCGCCGCCGTCTGCCGTCATGCCTGTGCCGGTATCCGTCACGATGGTGTCGCCGTCGCGTAACTTGGTAACCGGGACGTCTGGGTTGATCTCGTTGCCCTGGTCGTCGCGCTTGACCTGCGTCTTACCGACTACAGCCTCGTTGTCGTTTTGCGTCACGACGGTCACCTTCACGCGGCGCGTCTTCTTGCCTTCCGAATCGGTGGCCAGATTGACGTAATAGTGCTCGCCATCTTCGGTCATCAGCGCCATGGTCGGCACCATAACCACGTCGTCGAGCTTCTCGGTCACTACCGAGACCTCGGCAGTCATACCCGGCTTAAGGCGACTGTCGGGTGCTTCGATGAGGATGTCGACGTTAAAGGTCACGCTGCCGCCGCTACCGGAGCCGGAGTCAGAGTTTGCCACCGAGGCGATAGCCGTGACGGTGCCCTGACTCACGATATCGGGAAACGCGGGATAGGTCACGTTGGCGCTTTGGCCCACGGCAATTTTGGCGATATCCTTTTCGCCCACCTGAACCGTCACCTTCATCTTGGACAGGTCGGCGATTTGCATGCACTGCTTGCCGCCGCTCGTGTCGCCTTCGCCCATGATCGTGCCTCCGGTCACCGTGGCACCGACTTTGGCGTTGAGCTCGACGATGTTGCCCGAGCTGGGGGCCTTTACGGTGCGCTCGGCCGCCTTTGCAGTTGCCTGCTCCAGCGTTGCCTGGGCCGAGGCGAGGTTGCGCTGGGCGGTCGAGACGGCATTTGCGTTGGCGTTTGCGTCCGATGGGCCGGTCGATCCGTCACTGTCCGTTGTCGGTGCGGCCTGTGCGGCCGCGAGCGTCGCCTTTGCATTGTTCAGGTCTTCCTGGGCGGCCGCGACCGCGCGCTGCGCCTCGGAAACAGCGCTATCGAGCGCGTCGTTCTTAATGGTCATGAGCACGTCGCCCTCGTTGACGCTCTGTCCGGCCTGCACGTTGATCTGCGCCACCGTACCATCGACGGAAGGGGAGACGACCGAGGTTGAAATAGGCTTGAGCTGTCCCTTGGCTTCGACTGTGGTGGTAAACGTGCCTTCGGTGACCATGTCGGTCACCGGTCCGTTGGTGCCTGCGGGTTGCGCGTTGATGACCAGCGTTGCGATGATGGCAATGAGCGCGATGGCAACAACGACACCGACGGCGATACCGCGTCGGATGAGCTTTTTGCGCCGACGCTCGGCACGCTTTGCCTTGAGCTTTGCATAGGCTTCTTCATCGGAAATCTCGGCGGTATCGTTCGTGCGTCCGCTCTGCTTTTCGGCATGTACGTTTGTAATCAAAGGAATCGTTTCGGTGGCACCTTCGGGCGTGTACTCGGCATCATCCGGGCCTGGGGTGATGGTGGGGACATTCGGCATAGCGTCTCCTTTATAGAAAGTTCCTCAATAAGTATATGCGCCCGTCGCGTAAGGCGGGCGCATATGGCGGATTCTTTCGGAACTGTTAGATTGGTCGCAGCGGCTCCACGTTGTGGGAATGCGCGCGTTGCACTACGAGTGGACAACCACGCACAGGCCGACTTTGATGCAGTCGTGAAGTGCCTTTGCATCGGCCAGGCGCAGGTTGATGCAACCGTGGCTGCCGCACCACTTGTACGACTCGGCATTATCGAAGCTCTTGTCGTTTTGCCAGGTGGCGTCGTGGAATCCGACCATATTGCCCTCGAACGGCATCCAATAGCTGACCGGGCTCTCGTATTTGGGCTTGCCGGTCTCGGGGTCCTTGGCACCGATAAGCTTGCTGGCGCCATTGTTGCTGTTGATCTGCCATACGCCCTCGGGGGTGGCGTCCTCTCCCGGCTTGCCAGAAATAAAGTTGGCCTCCCAAACGATATTACCGTTCTCGTCATAGTAGCGCGCGTGCTGCTCGGACAGATCGACGTCGATATACGCCTTCCAGTCGGGCTCTCCCTTTGCGGTAAAGGTGTCGGCCTTCTGGGAGTACTTGATCTCGATTTCGCCGGTCTGCTTGTTGTTAATGGCGTCCTCGACCTGCTTGGCGAGCGAGCTGCTGTCGATGGACCAACCAAAGTCACCGCCTTCAACGGCACACTGCTTGCCATCGGCGCGTGTCCACCAGCGAGTGGAGCCCACGGTATTAAAGCCGTTCGCGAGCTCGGCTGCCCAGCTGCTGATTTGCGACGTATCGAGCGTGGGGTTGGCAGGATCGGCAAAGCTGATCCACTGCAACACGGAGCTGCCATCAACCTTTCCGGCATCCTCGCCGTTGAGCTTGAGGGTCACGTTGACGCCCAAGAAGTTGTTGGCGGCATCGCATGCGGCCTGAATCTGATCATCGGTCAGCGTTCCATTGAGCGGCTCATAGGCATCGTTGCCGAGCTTGGAAAGATCTACGGTCTCGGCCAGCGAGGCAAGCTCGAGCTCGGCATACTTAATGACATGCTCGCGGTTGAGTTTTTCGTTGGAGCGCGCCTTCTCGACGGTAAACTTGCCGGCCTGCTCGTCATAGGAGCTATTGGCCTCGAACGTGCCCGAGCGCCCCTCGTTAAACTCGTCGATGGCGGCGCCCAGATCCTTCTCAAACTTCTTTTGGTCAAAAGTGTCGGAGAGCATGGACAGGTCGACGTCTTGATCAAGATCGACTTCGTTGGAGGTAGCGGTTGTTTTGGTCTTTCCGCTTAAGGATTCCACAAGGCGGACCGGCCATACAAAGGCTTCGTTGTGGCTGATGATCTCTTTTGCGGCAGCTTCGCCGTCGACGATGGGCTCATCGGACTCGGGCTGATACGTCCAGCTAAAGTCATCGCCTGTCACGGTGAGCTTATAGTGCTTCCATGCCGAGTTGACCTTGGTGGCGGCAGACGAAGCGTTGGAGAACGAGACGTCGACGCCGGCGATGGTGGTGTTGGGGTAGGCTAGCTGGGAAAACGCTACGACGCCTACGATATAGACAATGACGATAAGACCCAGGACGACAAAGAGCGTCGTCTTTTTGCCCGACTTATTGTTCTCGGCGGGTTTGCGCGCGGGGTCGCGATCGCCTCGACCGTGCTTGGGGGGCTGCTTGGGCGTATTGCTGTTTGCCTGGCGCTGCTGACGTGGCTGACGCTGCTGGTTCGGGCGTTGGGAAGCGTTTGCCGCACCACGCTCCTGACCGTGGCTCGGCGCGATAGGACGCGGCGACTGAACGCCACCGGTGTGCCTGCTCGGCTGCTGCGGATCGGGAATCAGTTGAGTTCGATCGTTTTGCGACATCGTGTGCATATCCTTCGAATTTCGCCTTGCGGCTCATCGTGTTTTTACTGGGCTTGCATTATAGCGATTACCTAGTTGATTGTGGTATGGAAACGGTGGCATTCAAAAGAGGTGGGACATTTGTCCCACCTTCGAGTCGTTCTTTGTCGCTATCCGCACACACCGCATTTTGCACAGGCCGAAAGTGCGGCCGGAGCCTGCGCGATGCCGCCCTTTGCCGTCTCGCGCAGCGTGGCCGGCAACGCGTGGCCCACCGAGAGCATGACGTGTGCCATCTGGTCAAACGGCACCAGGCTCTTAATGCCGGCGAGGGCGAGTTGTGCGGAGCTAAAGGCGGCTGCCACGCCGATGGCGTTGCGGTTTTGGCAGGGCACCTCCACGAGGCCACCGACGGGGTCACAAACGAGGCCCAGCAGATTACTCAGCGCGATGGAACTGGCGTCGAGCGCCTGCTCGGGTGTGCCGCCGAGCATCTGCACCAGCGCGGCGGCGGCCATGGCGGCCGCACTTCCGACCTCGGCCTGACAGCCGCCCTCGGCGCCGGCAACGCAGGCGCTCGTGGTGAGGTTGAGGCCGATGGCGGCGGCGCAATAAAGGGCATCCATGACCTGCTCGTCGTCCAGCTGCAAATGGTCTGCGAGCGCCAGCACGCAGCCGGGCACAACACCCGCGGATCCTGCCGTCGGAGCTGCGACGATCACGCCCATGGTGGCGGAGCGCTCGAGCACGGCCATGGCGCGGGCCACGGCGTCGGTCTGGACGGCGCCCATCAGGCTTATGCTCAGATCGTTTCGGCTGGTGGCATCGACAAGCTTTGCCTCGCCGCCGATGAGGCCGCCGAGCGAGCGCTGTGGATTGGAAATGGGG
>OGZW01003741.1_pt1 | contig 11063 bp, 10 predicted proteins | sample 1577001 | NCBI WGS metagenome assembly OGZW01 (sample SAMEA3541519, study PRJEB24748) | human gut metagenome | biome: human gut; feature: human-associated habitat; material: faeces | place: China | collected 2012
ACGGTGAGAATGATGCACCGATCCTTCCGGATATCGGAATGTTCGCAAGCTTTGACCCGGTTGCACTGGATCAGGCCTGTGCAGATGCCTGCCTGAAGGCAACACCGATCGCCAACAGCCAGCTTGGAGAGCATCTGGCAGAGCCGGGATGGCACTGTCATCATGACCATTTTAAGGATTCCAATCCGAATATTGAGTGGAAGGCAACTCTGGATCAGGCAGAAAAGATCGGCCTGGGAACCAGGGAATATGAGCTGAAGATAATCAAATAAGCAACAGAAATTATATAAAATCACGAAAGCACGCCTGTAACATGGCGTGCTTTTTTGCGCGAATTGAGAATTATAAAATAGAAAAAACGGATAAAAACGGTATTTTAAATAAAAAATATATGCGTGCATATGCGTGCCTAAAAGACGAGCATTGTGAATAATATATAAAGAAATAACAGGAAAATTTGGACATAAACGAGAAAACAGAAAAAGCTGTAAATTTATATTGCATAATAAGATTGCGTGTGATAACATACATACAATATAATTAACACGCATTTGGCACGCAAATGAAGAATAATAGCACGCGAATAAAAGAATATCAGGGATAAGCAGAGCTAATGTGCAGGAAAACGTGCAGATCGTGAGTACAGAAACAGGCTGCATTCTGTGAGCAGAGAGTACAGAGCAGGCCGGAAATCTTTTTCAGAGGAGGAAATTATGACAGGAATACAGAAAAAACAGCGTTTGCTGACTATGATATTCGGAGCTTTCGCGATCTTTTTTACCGGATATCCCCATGTATGGTCTATTTACCAGCCCTATGTGATGGAGCAGGCAGGCTGGAGTCAGGGACAGGCATCCATGTGCTTTTATCTGGCACTGAGCACCTTTGTATTCGGAAATATCGTAGGCGGAAGGATGCAGAACCGTTTTAAGGAAAAGACGATCGTATGGATCGGAGGCGGGATCTTTGCGGCAGGAATCCTGGCATCCGCATTTCTGATCGTTCCCATACCGCTTCCTATGTATCTCTCCTATGGAGTGATGCAGGGATTTGGACAGGGAATGATCTACACGGTGATCCTGGCAACCGTGCAGAGATGGTTCCCGGACCGTACCGGATTTGCTTCCGGCGTTGTGGTAACTGCCAACGGACTTTGTGGATTTTTCCTGGCGCCGCTGAGCAGAAAACTGCTGGAGACAGCCGGTGTACAGAAAACACTTCTTATTATTGGAACTGCCATTACAGTTTCCTGGATACTATGCGGAATTTTCTTCCAGGCGCCGGCAAAAAATCTGATGAATGTACAGGCTTCCGCCGGAAAGAAAGCAGCTGAACCGGAAATAAAACAGTACACATCTGCAGAAATGGTGCGTACAAAGAATTTTTATCTTCTCCTTGCTACTATGTTTTTTGGATTGACCTCGTATTTTATGGTTTCACCGGTATCTCAGACCTATCAGATCGACCTTGGAATTCCGTCTGCAATGGCAGTTAGTGCAGTGATGCTTGGTTCTATTGTAAACGCTGGCGCAAGACTGGTGCTTCCAACACTGGCAGATAAAGCAGGCAGGATCGTCTGCATCAAAGGAGTGCTGATCGTGGCAGTGATCGCTATGGGAGTTCTCGCTGTATCAAGCTCCCTGGCAGTAACGGTTGCTGTTGTGCTGATGTACGGCTGCTACGGAGGAATCATGGGAAGCTTCCCGTCTCTGACAAGCTCTATTTTCGGAATGAAGCACACCGGAGAAAATTACGGATTCGTCATGTTCGGTATCGTATTTGCAACCTTTGGCGCACCGGCGATCTCCGGTCTGGTGAGCAGCAAAGGCTATGAGATGAACGTGGTATTTGGAATCGGAGCTGTTTTTGCAGTGATCGCATTTGTATGCCTGACTCTGCTTGGACGGAATCTTGTGAAAGAGCATGCCGAAAAATCTGCCGGAGTAAAGAATGATACAGCACAGGTAAGCAAAACACAGGCAGAATAAGTCTGAATGTAACTGGATGCAGAGCTGTATCAGCTGCCGGATCAAAGACAGCTGACTGAGAATCAGAAAACAGAAAAACCTGGAAGAAATAAAATGCCTGTGGCTGATTTCTTCCAGGCTTTTTTTGAGTTGCAGGGATCAGATATTTCTGCTAGGATAACGAAAGGATGAGAAAATCAGATATTGTTTTTGACTGTTTATGCAAGTGATTGAAGATGGACAAAATAGTAATTGTATTAACTAATAAACCATAGTATAATACAAATATGAACACAACATATAAATCAAACAACAATGTCGTCTATTCCTGTAAATACCATGTAGTATGGTGTCCAAAGTATAGACGAAAAGTATTAATTAATGGTGTGGACGTCCGGCTGAAGGAGCTGCTCACAGAGTATGCTGCAAATCTTTCTGTAGACATTCTGGAAATGGAGATCATGCCAGACCATGTTCATATGCTTTTGGAAGTAGATCCTCAGTTTGGCATCCACAAAGCTGTAAAGTCATTTAAAGGCTATACGTCCAGAATTTTAAGACAGGAATTTCCCTATCTTAAAACGAAAATGCCGACTCTCTGGACAAACAGCTATTTTGTATCGACGGTGGGCGGTGCTCCGCTGGAAACAGTAAAACAGTATATTGAAAACCAGAAAACATCGCAGAGACAAAAGGATAAGATGGGATAATGCAAAAAGGAATTAAATTCAGGATCTACCCGAACAGAGAACAGAAAAACTTCATCCATCAGACCCTGGGATGTTGCCGGTTCATCTACAACCGGGGACTTGCCATGCGTAAGGAAGGCTATGAAAATGGGGAAAAGATCGGCTATTCCCAGACTTCCGCCATGCTGACTGAACTGAAAAAGCAAGAGGAGTTTGCCTTTCTGAAAGCAGCAGATTCCATTGCATTACAGCAGTCTTTGCGGGATCTCGACCGGGGATTTGTGAATTTCTTTGAGAAACGGGCTTCCTATCCAACCTTCAAAAGTAAACATAACCGGTTCCAGTCATACAGAACGGTAAATCAAAAAGATAATATTCGTATTGTGGGAAGATATATCAAACTTCCGAAACTTGGATTTGTTAAAATACGGCAGTCGATGGAAGTGGAAAAGATTAATCACGTGATCATTGAGCACACACCGGCTGGAAAATATTTTGCGGTTTTAAATGTTGATTTTGAACCGGAACCACGCTCAAATGCTGGCGGAACGATAGGGATTGATGTCGGAATCAAAGCGTTCTACTCCGACAGTAATGGAAATACGGTATCAAATCCCAGATATCTGGAACGCTCAATGCGAAAACTCATAAGAGAACAGCGCAGGCTTTCCCGAAAACAAAAAGATTCCCATAACCGCGAGAAGCAGCGGATCAGGGTGGCAAGAGTGTATGAGAAAGTAACCAATCAGCGGAATGATTTCCTGCAGAAACAGTCAACGATGCTGGTGCGTGAAAACCAAACCATCTGTATTGAAGATCTGAATGTTAAGGGGATGATCCGGAATCATAAACTGTCAAAATCGATAGCGAGTGTTTCCTGGGCAAAATTTTTTGAAATGCTGGAATATAAAGCTGGCTGGTATGGAAATGAAATTCACAGAGTACCAACGATGTATCCGAGCAGTCAGACCTGCAGCTGTTGTGGCTACAGAAATCCACGGATAAAAAATCTGGGCATTCGTATCTGGGAGTGTCCCAAATGCCATGCGGTTCATGACCGGGATACGAATGCAAGTATCAATATTCTGAAAAAAGGACTGCAGATGCAGTCTGCATAAAGATAAAAACTGTACCGTAGGGCATACGGGAACAGTATAAATATAGCTTGTGGACACTGTGTAAGACATTGCAGTACCGTAAGGTGTTTGCCAATGCAGTAGTGGGAGAAGCAAGAATCCCCCTGCTTTAGCTGTGGGGAGTGTCAAATCAGGGGAAAATCGAAACGGACAGATTGGCTGGTAAAAAATATTCTTGCAAAGAAAGGGTGGTTTTCTCCACCGTTTCAGACGGAGAAAGAGCTGAGAGATATCCTTCAAAAACTATATAAAGAAACGGATATCCATGTTGACGGTTCTATGGTATATTTCCGTTGTGTGAAGTAATGCAATGATGCTGGATTTATAATAAAGTTTCAGATAATAAGTCTGGAACTTTATTTTTGTCTAAATGGATTATTGTCGTCCGTTCAGGTCTGGATAATGCTCGATTCTCATGTTAAGATAATAGAAAAAAAGGTTAGATGAAACTAATACAAAGAAATACCACTATGTGAAAGGAGAAGAAATTTGAATGTAAATGAAATTGCAAGTCTTGGAAGTAATGTGAAGCCTGTGATTCAGAATGAGAATTGCGCTGTTCTTATGTTAAATGATGCGACAGGAGAGGGCGTTATGACGGTTTACCGAGTAATGCCAGGTGTGATGATTTGTTTTTCAGACATGTACATGGAACAGTGCGCATCTGAATTTTATCTGTATTCTTTTGTGGCTTACCTGTATGAACTGGAGAGTGGGGCTGATTGCAGTGACGGGTGCTGCTGTTTCTCTGATTCAGGATGAAATTGAAATCGAATGGAATTTTGACGATATTTTTTCAGAACAGAGATAACTTGAGCAGGACAAGAATGACTTATCAGAAGATAATAAAGGTGCTGGGACTACCTGATGGAAGCGTCAGATAGTCTTCGGCAGAAAAAAATAAAATTTTTTGTCCTATACTTGACACATCCACACGTTTGTAGACATACATATTGTACAAACATGGCGAAAACTGGTATATCTGCGAAGACTCTTCAATATTTGATGGGACATTCCGACATTCAAATAACGCTAAATGTGTATACGCACATCGGATTTGACCATGCAAAAGAAGAGTTAAATAAGATGCCAAATATAGAAAAAGAGCTGAAATCTACCACCAGAAGAAACGGCAGAAAAGTAGCTAATCTGTAGGCTGTAATCCTTGTAAAATGTGGAAATTTTCAAAATTCAATGCCACGGAAAAACGGCAGTATGTCGGGAGTGGCACAAACTTTTTATTTTGTGCCAAATTTTGTGCCAATCGACCGAGAAAATATGATAAATTTTAAGAAGAAATAAGAGAATAAGAAAAATAGAAAAATCCAGGAAACGCCCTATTTATAAGGGTTTAAGAAGAGTTAAGGAGTTATAAGAACAATGATAAAAGTATTATTTATATGCCACGGCAGTATTTTCCGCAAACGCTGAAAACCTTGAATTTATCGTATGTTTTGGACTCTAAGGGAACATTTTACTAAGAATTTACTAAAACAAAAAATTAGTAAGAAATCCCTAGCACGAATTTAGAAATGAATATGAAACTTAGGACTTTATTAGTTGTGAAAAACAATTAGTAAAGTCCTTTTTATTTATCTAAAGGAGGATCAGAACATGAACAACACAGCGTTAGGAGCAGAAAACAAAAAGGAACAGACAATCAATTTTATCAGCGAAGCACATGAAAAATTCTACTATGAAAAATTAAAAGAGGTACGCTATCAGGATGTGTACCACAAGGCACTTTGCTATTGCCTTGGTATCAGCGATGATACGAGAAGAAATGTTGATAGCATCTATGATTTTAAGACGGGATGTGTAAAAACTGAGTGTCTGCATGAAGGCTGGCAGACCAGTGGCAGTATGAAGGTGGTGCGAATGGCATTAAACCTGTATTGCAACGGCACATGCCATTATAGGCGGAGTCGTTGGTGTGGTTGTCCTTGCCATAAAAATAGCTGCGATCATCAAAGAAATAATAAATATTATACTGGAATATGCAAGGAGATAGTTCATTTGCTGAAATGCAGGGCAGATATGAGATTGTGGATTTTGTATCTGCCCTCTTTATAACTTCTGGTCACAACGTCCAGAAGTGGAAAGGAAAAAAAGATGGAATCAATGCGTGATACGAAACGGATTATGGAGCGGGAAATTAAGAAAGGCAGTACACCGCTTCAATTTGAACGGATTGAACTGGATGCAGACTGTTATCAGGAGATCGCATCAAAAGAGAAATTGACAGAGGTATTGCAGTATCTCCATAGAGTGGGGGGGATATAAGGCATTGGCGGGCAAGACCGTAATCAATAATGTCTATACGTTTATGAGAGGGAAAACATCGGATTTTACAAGGGCAAGAAGTGTTTTTGACAGGGAGAAAATCTATCAGCAGATGCTGTGGCAGGAGAAAAAGTTACAGCCGACTTATCAAGGGGATTGCTATGTCGAGACGGCAAGATGTTACTTTTCTTTGCCAGAGGATGAATGGGATAAACATAAAATGACGTATCAGAAGAATGAAGCGTTTGGATTTATCATGTCAAACAAGTATATTTTGGGATTATATAAGTATTGCAGGGAAGCTAGGCGGGATTTTGCTGTATGTTCAGCCAAAGCACCGAACAAAGGGGATGAGGTGGTTAATCGGCTTATAGATATGGAGAATGTAAAGGTATTGGCACATTGTCTGTTGCTGGATGATGTATGGGTAGAAAATGAACAGGTTGAGGTAAAATTATACACAATATATGTATTGCGATAATTTTTAAGCCTTGAGAATTCAAAAAATCAAAAATATATTAAAAATATCTTTTTATTTTGGTATAATTGTTTTGGTGTTTAATGGCACTTTCTACTATACTATTGAAAATAGATTCGCATTGGAGGGATGGATAAATGATTAAAAAAAAGGATATTTATGATAAAATCGTTCATGCATTGTCAATTTTTATTGATGAAATAGAAACAAAGGCAAAGAATAATTTATTAGATGATAATGTATTTTCAGAAGACTTTATTAAAGATTTATTGAATGTGTGTATGGGGTGGAATTTAGTAAACCTAAATGAAGATGTAAATGGTTTTCCTGGAATTGATTTGGGAGATAAAAAAAGACATATTGGTGTTCAGATAACATCTACTAAAACGAGTAAGAAAATAATAGATTCATTAGATACAATAGTTGACAATAAAGTCGATAATGAGTTTAACGAAATATATTTTTTGATTTTAGGAAGAAAGCAAAAAAGTTATGCCGTTGATTTTTCAAAATATAGCACATTAGATTGCTCAGAGAATAATATTTGGGATATTTTAGACATAGGTGAGTGGTGTGCTCATTATGATGCAGTTCATATGGAGCAGGTTTGGAATGTAATCCAAAGAGAAATTGCTGTGGGAGATTCAAAACCAATAATTTCGCTTGAAGTTAAAAAGAATATTTTTGAACTAAAAACTGTTGTACACATGATTTTAGAAATGGCTAGTCAATTAAAGCAAACTCATTATACAGTAGATAATCATGTGGATGAAATAGAAAATATATTAGGCAAATTAGATGAAGTGTTTTCTTATTTGGATGAAAATACATATTTAGTATGTAAAGAAATTCTTGAAGAAGGTTTAGAACTAGGGAATATAGTAAAGAGATACCAAAAATGGGAATGGAAAATTGAAGCAAGATGTATTCGAATATTAGATAGAAGCTTAATAGAAAAAAATTTACAGGAAGTTTCAGAACTGGTTTCTAATAATATTTTAGGAATGAAAAATGGAGTAGATATTATAATTGATGGAGATAGTTTGTTTGATAGACTTATTGCCTTACAGATTGATCAGGATATCTTGTATAAACAATTTTCTGTTACTAAATTTCAGAAAATTGTTGAGCGTAGCATTATGAGGAATAGTAAAAAATGCATAATTGCGTTTTCGAAAGACATAGGTCAGTATAATGATGAATTGATAAGTAGATTAGAGTCTGAAGGTACGAAGGTAAGAAGTTTTGAAAATAGAACCCAGACGATAGAATTTTTGAGCGAACAATTAAGGGGAAAAATTGAACTTACGTTAATAAGCTCAAGGGGAGATATACTGAGAAAGGTATCTTCTGATAGGGATCAGTGTTATTTATATACGGTTTCGTTTAAAAATGACTTACCATCACATTTTATGCCTGTTTTTTTCTCAAAAGGAGATATATCAGAAATAGAATTGAATAATTGTTTTAATTATAAGGAATGTAAAATAGTAAATATTAAGGATATCACAGAATCAATATATAAAGATATGATTGCTAATGCAAATGATTGTATATCACATCAATTAAGAGTTGGCTGGTCTGGAGATGTATATATTTCAACAATAACAGGAGCAGAAGAGATTGAGGATGTAAAATTTAGATGGGAAAGTTGGGACGCAGGAAATGGATACACTGGACCTCGTGCAGCTTCTGATCATGAATATATTAAACAGTCAGTAAAATCATTAAAACAATGTTGGGAAGATGGAGTTCGTGGGTATTGCGATTATTATGCGATAATTTAATCATACAAGTGGTTTATAGGGAAGTAACAGCGTTAAGGCAGGTATGAGTTGTATGTTCAAAGAAGGGAATTATTAAAACAGATAGGCATAGTAGTATCTTTTGAACAATTAGTGAGTTATTATTGAATGATAAGACATTAAAATGAAATTTTATTTTGAGAAAAACTTGATGAAAAATCTTTTTTGAGCATTTTAATGTATTAAAGATTATGATTCAATCGATATAACTGTTATAGTAAAGACGTTTTAATATGGATGAGAAATAACCAGAAGGAGGCCTCTTATTTGAAAAAGAAAAAAGATGAAATATCCATTCGTTCCAGCGCAGCGGAATATCTGACTTATGTTGCATCTATCGGTGATCAGCAAGACAGTATTGAAATGCGCTATGAGGATGAGAATATATGGCTTACACAGAAGATGATGACCACATTATATGATGTGGATGTTCGTACGATCAATGAGCATATTAAGAAGATTTATTCCGACTCAGAACTTGAGGAAGAAGCAACTATCCGGAAATTCCGGATAGTTCAAACCGAAGGTTCACGCCAGGTCACTCGTGATACGAAACATTATAATCTTCAAATGATTATTGCTGTTGGATTCAAGGTAAACAATGAGCGAGCAGTGCAATTTCGTAAGTGGGCCAATGGCATCGTGAAGGACTACACCATCAAAGGCTGGGTTATGGATGACGAACGTCTAAAAAATGGTGGATCAGTGCTTACAACAGAATATTTTGATCGCTTGCTTGAGCAGATTCGTGAGATCCGTTTGTCTGAGCGTAGATTCTATCAGAAGATAACGGACATCTATGCTACAGCTCTTGATTACGACCGCACATCCAAAACAACAAAGCAGTTTTTTGCCAAGGTGCAGAACAAGATGCATTATGCAGTTCACGGACATACAGCAGCGGAGCTGATTTATGAGCGAGCCGATGCAGATAAGGCACATATGGGATTAACAACATGGGCAGCAGCTCCTGAAGGCAAGATTGTAAAAAGCGATGTCAGCATTGCGAAAAATTATCTTTCAGAGAAAGAAATGCGTTCATTGGAACGTATTGTATCCGCTTAAGATTTTGGAATCGGTGTGGGGAGCGGGATTACCGCCTGAATTAAGTAGGGAGATGTACAGTATGTGGATATTTTATGCGATAGGTTCTTCTTTTTTTGCGGGAATCACAGCGATTCTGGCAAAATGCGGAATTAAGAAAACGGATTCGGATGTGGCAACAGCCATCCGAACCGTGGTGGTATTGTTGTTTTCCTGGCTCATGGTACTGATTACCGGAACATGGGGCGGGGTGACTCAGATTCATGGTCGGACGCTTTTGTTTCTTGTTTTGTCAGGATTGGCGACAGGCGCATCGTGGCTGTGCTATTTCCATGCCCTTCAGAAAGGGGACATCAATAAGGTTGTACCCATTGATAAATCCAGTACCGTACTTTCTATTCTTTTGGCGCTCATTTTCCTTTGCGAAGGGATTACAGGAGCAAAAATAGTATCTGTATTGTTGATTGGAATCGGAACCATGATGATGATAACGAAAAAGGACATAGAAATAGATTCCGGGAAAAAGAGCGGCGGATGGCTGATCTATGCGGCGTTGTCAGCGGTATTTGCCAGTCTGACTTCTATTTTGGGGAAGCTTGGAATCGAAGAAATTGATTCCAACCTCGGTACGGCAATACGTACCACAGTAGTGTTACTTATGGCATGGTTCATGGTATTTGTTACCGGAAAACAGAAAGAGATAATGGCGATAGAGAAGAAGGAATTATGTTTTATTTGCCTGTCGGGACTGGCAACGGGAACGTCATGGCTCTGTTATTATCGGGCATTACAAGAGGGACCGGCAAGCGTGGTAGTCCCGATTGATAAGCTCAGTATGCTGGTGACGATTGCCTTTTCATGGATTGTATTTCACGAGAGGCTGACAAAGAAAGCGGCAGTTGGCGTTTTGCTTATTACAGCTGGAACGGTTTTACTGGCGATTATTTAAAAAGCGTTTAGGAATTATTTAGAAATTTACCTCCTGTTTAGTAAGATAGTTCTTTGTTAGTTCTTCGTAAATTGAATCCTCTAATCTGATACTGATGGTTTTCATTTTAAGCATCTCCTTTCTTTGTTTGAAAAAAATATACGCTAATTTGAATCACATAGCAAGCAATTGCTTTCTTTATTTTAAAAGTTTCCGATATCCGGATGGCGAACAGCCTTTTTGTTTATGAAACAGCCGACTGAAATACAGTGGGTTATCGTAACCGACAATGCGTGCAATTTCATTTACGGCGTAATTTGTGGTTTCTAATAACATCTGAGCATTAGTGATCCGGATGGAGGTGATGAACTGCATAGGTGTTGTACCGGTGAATTTTTTGAAATTCCGAATAAACCAACTGACACTCATTCCTCTGGAAGCAGCATATTCTTCAATGTTGATATCACGGTTATAGTTTTCGTTAAAATAGGACGCTGCAGTGTCCATTTCATGATCGAGGTATTCGTTTTTTAGTACACGTTTGCGAGTAAGCTCCCGGTGAAAAATAATCAGTAAATGACGCAATAGTAGTGTCAGCATTTCTTCGTAGTCCTCCTGGCATCTTTGTAATTCTAAAATAATTCGTTTAAAAATACGTTCATATTCCAAAGAAGTTCCCACATGGAAGATACGCTGGTCATCGGAAAAACCGTAGTTTCTTAAAATGTTCTTT
>OGZW01003751.1_pt1 | contig 11045 bp, 10 predicted proteins | sample 1577001 | NCBI WGS metagenome assembly OGZW01 (sample SAMEA3541519, study PRJEB24748) | human gut metagenome | biome: human gut; feature: human-associated habitat; material: faeces | place: China | collected 2012
GTATACTTATATGACATTTTCGGTGCTAGTGCTGGGAACAAAAGCAGTCACCCAAACAATACAGTTTTTACAGTGATGCCGGGGACAAGCAAACTTGAAAAAGCTGACTTTCCGGTACATGTGACAGTGAGAAAATATGATACAAGGATTATAGATGACACTACACGATTATTGCTCTAATTCTGGTAAAGACTTAATACTTGATTATATAAATAGTTTACCAGAAGATGAAAAGACAGATCAAAAACTTGTCCGAAAACGAGCATCTGAACTTGGAAAACAACTAGGCAAAACATTTATATAAGGAGGTAGCAAAATGCCATTTGTAGAAATCAATGTAAAAAATGAAATTGAAAAGCAAAGACAAAATAATCCAGAATTTAAAAAGGCATGGGATGAATCCCGTGCCGAGTATAAGCTCATAGGTGAAATGATTTCTTTACGGAAACAAGAAAATATAACGCAAAAGGAATTAGCCTCATTAACTGGAAATAAACAACAGGTAATTTCACGGATTGAACGGAAAGAAAGTATTCCGACAATAAGAGCATTTAGTCATATACTTGATGCTTTAGGATATGAGTTACGTATTGTAAAAAAGAAATCAGTATAAGCAAATAAGTGTAGTGTTATCAATAGCACCCAACGGAAATTAAAAATCTGTTAGGTGCTATTTTTATGCCCAAAAGGAGGAAACAATTATGAAACGCAAAACAATACTTAGCAGTCAATGATATTCAATCAATAGATTACTAAAAGAATTGAGGTCAGAAAGTGAGGAATGTTGGAAAAAATTTAAACAGAAATATTCTTTTTCTCAAACTCCTGCTTTATTAGTGTTTGAGAAAGGCAAATGTGTTTCAAGTGTAGAATGTGGAAAAGATGGTTTGCCAGTTGTGAAAAATCTAAAAATTATACTTGACAAATGAATAGAATGAGATAAAATATAACAGTACTATATAACACTGTTATATTTTGGAGAGACGTTCAGGAGAATAAGAAAAAGATGTCGACAAAAGCAGAAGATACAGAGAAAAATATATTAAATACAGCCAGAAAGCATTTTTTAAAAGATGGCTTTTCCGGGGCATCTTTAAGAAATATTGTAAAGGATGCCGGACTTACAACGGGTGCCTTTTATAAATACTATCCGACAAAAGAGGCGCTTTTTGATGCACTGACAGATCCGTATATAGAACATATATATCAGATCTACGACCGTGTAGTTGAGGATTTTGAAAAGCTTTCTGCCAAAGAACAGACCAGTAATATGTCGGACACATCCGGCGACGGAATGGATCAGATGATTGACTATATCTATGAGCATTATGATAATTTCCGATTATTGCTGAAATGTGGAGACAGTGGAAAGTTTGAGACATTCATACACAATATGGTAGACAGGGAAATGAGATCCAGTTTGGAATATGTGAAGAAAATGAAGGAGGATGGAATTGAAATACCGATTGTCGGGGAAAGCCTCATGCATATGATTTATACCGGATTTTTTTCATCTATATTTCAGATCATTGAGCACGATATAGATAAGGAAATTGCAAAGAGAAATGTGCACAAGCTTCGGGAATTCAATACCGGTGGCTGGGCGCGATTGTGGAACGTTAAATTTTAGGCTTACGATTCAGAAAGGTACATTTTAAGAAAATAATATCAGGTGGCTGATGCCGGCATGCCACCTATTTTATTATACAAGGGTTAGATATAACTAACAAAATTAAAACTATAGCAAGGAGTGAATACGTGTGAAAGAAAAGAAAAAGTCAGCAGTCAGCTGGATACTGACATGGGCTGGACAAAAAAGAAGTGCCTATGTGTGGAGTGTATTGCTCGCAATAGGAAATGTTATTTTTAAGATTCTTCCGTACTTTATAATTGCGGATGTGGTGAAACTGTTTTTAAACGGTGAAAAGGAGTTTGAAAAATATCTGATAAAAGCAGTCCTGATCGCACTGTCGTTTGTGATCGCAGAACTGTTTCATTCACTTTCAACGTCATTGTCACATAAAGCAACTTTTGTGGTACTTGCAAATATAAGAAAAGCGTGTTGCGACAAGCTTGCCAGGGTACCTCTTGGGTATGTGAAAGATACACCGTCAGGTACTTTTAAAAATATCATGGTGGAAAGAATTGACAGTATCGAGACAACTCTGGCTCACATAGTACCAGAATTTACCTCCAATCTGCTTGCACCGGTTGTAATCCTGATTTATTTCTTCCTGACAGACTATCGGCTGGCACTTTGGTCTTTAGTTCCGATTGTTGTTGGACTTTTCTCATATTTTGGAATGATGCTGGATTATAAGCCAAGTTTTGAAAGGACGGTTAAGACCACAAAAGAGCTGAATGATGCTGCGGTAGAATATATTAACGGAATAGAGGTCATAAAGGCATTTGGAAAGACAGAAAGCTCTTATGCTAAATTTACAAAAGCGGCAAGGGAATATGCGGACTCTTTCATTTCATGGATGAGAAGATGTTCTGTCTATCATGCATTGATGATGGTGGTGACACCGTATACACTTCTTACAGTATTGCCTTTTGGAGCCTATTATGTATCGAATAAAACCTTAGAGTTATCTGATTTTGTCATTTGTATCATTCTCTCACTGGGAATTGTCGGGCCTCTGATCACGGTGGGCTCCTATACAGATGACCTTGGGAAAATCGGAGTGATCGTTGATGAGATAGCAGGTATTTTAGAACAGCCGGAGTTAAAACGTCCGGAGAAAAGTAAAGATGTTCCAAAAGATAATTCCATCATTCTTGAAAATGTAAGGTTTGGCTATCACGACAAAGAAATCCTGCATGGAGTAAATATGGAACTGAAAGCAGGGACTGTAAATGCAATTGTTGGGCCTTCCGGAAGCGGAAAGTCAACGATCGCAAAGCTAATCGCATCTTTATGGGATGTGGATTCCGGCAGCATTAAAATCGGTGGGGTTGATGTAAAAGAGCTGGCACTTACAGATTTCAACCGGAAAATTGCCTATGTCGCGCAGGACAATTATCTGTTTAATGAGACAGTTCGTGAAAATATCAGACAGGGAAATCCAAACGCTACGGATGACCAGGTGGTTGAGGTTACAAAGAAGAGCGGCTGTTATGAATTTATCCTGCAGTTAGAAAATGGATTTGATACCGTTGTAGGCGGTGCCGGTGGACATCTGTCGGGAGGAGAGAGACAGCGTATCTCGATTGCCCGGGCGATGCTAAAGGATGCACCGATCGTCATTTTAGATGAGGCAACTGCCTACACCGATCCGGAAAACGAAGCTCTATTACAAAAATCCATTGCAAAACTGGTGGACGGAAAGACACTGATCGTCATAGCACACAGGCTTTCTACCGTTAAGGACAGTGACCAGATCTTTGTGGTAAATGATGGAAACGTGACAGCGCATGGCACGCATGAGCAGCTTCTGGTGTCATGCCCGCTTTATAAAGAAATGTGGAATGCCCATATTTCAGTAAAAGATACCGTAAGGGAGGGCGTATGATATGTTTGAGATTCTGGCGAAATTCTTTAGATTTTCAGGGAGGGAAAATGGAAACAAATTCAAACTGTCGATGGTCATTGGGCTTGTAGAAGCACTTGCATCTGCAATGAAGATACCAGCCATTATGTACATATTGATTGGTTTGCTTGGTGGAAAACCGATAGTAAAATATATCGGAGGTTCCTTAGCCATTATGGTCATTGCGATTGTGATTGCTGTTATATGTAAGAGAAGTTCTACGGTACTTCAGACAGAAGGTGGCTATAATGCAAGTGCTTTTACGAGAATCAAAATTGCAGAGCATCTGCGTTACCTTCCGATGGGATATTTTAATTCCAACAGTATTGGAGAGATATCTTCGGTGACAACCAATACGATGGAATTACTAGGAGATGTAGCGGCCAGGGTGGTTATGCTGACAACGCAGGGGATTTTAGAGACTTTGATGATCATCCTTATGCTGCTTGTCTTTGATTGGAGAATCGGACTGATATCTGCAGCTGGAGTCCTGATTTTCTTTGGTGTAAATTCTATGATGCAGAATGCAGGGAAAAAAGATTCGGAACAAAAGGTGGTATGTGATACAGAACTCGTAAGTCAGATCATGGAGTATCTTCAGGGAATCTCAGAAGTGAAATCCTACAATCTGCTTGGAAAACAGGCAAAGAGATTAAATGATGCAAACGATGCGAGTGCCAAAATCAATACCAGAATGGAAATGGTATTTGTCCCGTATCATTTTTTACAAAGCGTGATAACGAAGATAACAGGAGCCGTAATTGTGGCATGCAGTGCATATTTTTATATCAATGGAACTATGAGTGCGGTTTATGCCATTGGTATGACAATCTCAGCATTTATGCTTTATGCCAGTCTGGAATGTACAGGAAATTACTCATCCCTCTTACATGTGGTAAGTGTATGTGTGGACAAAGCAAATGCAATTCTGGAACTGGATACGATGGATATCGATGGCAAAGAGATACAGCCGGAAAACTATGATATCAGACTTTCAGATGTTACATTTTCCTACGATAAGCGGAAGATTATTGATGGTGTATCACTCTCTATCCCAGAAAAAACAACGACAGCAATCGTTGGTCCGTCTGGCGGAGGTAAATCTACACTTTGTAATCTGATTTCCAGATTCTGGGATGTGGATTCCGGAGAAGTGACCCTTGGCGGTGTAAATGTAAAAGAGTACAGCATGAACAGCCTGATGAATAATTTTGCATTTGTCTTTCAGTCCGTCTATCTTTTTGCAGATACAATTGAGAATAATATTAAGTTCGGGCGTCAGGATGCAAGTCATGAGGAAGTGGTGGAAGCAGCAAAGAAAGCCTGCTGTCACGAGTTTATCAGCAAACTTCCAAATGGATATAATACCGTGATCGGAGAGGGCGGTGCCACGCTTTCCGGTGGTGAAAAACAACGGATCTCCATTGCCAGGGCAATTATGAAGGATGCACCGATCATTATTCTTGATGAGGCAACTGCGAATGTAGATCCTGAGAATGAGAAAGAACTTGTGGAGGCTGTGGATGCACTGACGAAAGAAAAAACGATTATTATGATCGCACACAGACTGAAGACGGTGCGCCATGCAGATCAGATCGTGGTCGTAGAGAAAGGGCAGATTGTGCAGAAAGGAACCCATGAGCAGCTGATGAAGCAGGAAGGAATTTACAAGCGGTTTGTGGATGCAAGAGAGCAGGCAGTTAGCTGGAAACTGGCACGTTAAGAAATAAAGTAATATATAGATAAAAAACAAGGAGCATTCAAAATGAAAAATAAAAAGAAATTAAAAGGAAAAGATTTGATCAATATTGGAATTTATGCAGCGATTTACTGTGTGATTATGACAGCAGTTGCAATGCTGGGATTTATACCGATCATGATGCCGCTTTTATGTGTGATTGTCCCAATATTTGGCGGTATTCCATATATGCTTTTTTTGACAAAAGTTGATAAATTTGGAATGATAACTATTTATGCTATGATCGTTGGATTGTTTTTGTGGATTACAGGAATGGGATACTGGCCGTTTATTTTTGGAATTATATGTGGTGTTATTACAGACCTTATTGTAAAATCAGGAAATTATAAAAGCAGTAAGAAAAATATATTAAGTTGTGGAGTATTTAATCTGATCATCTTTGGAAACTTTGTTCCAATGTTTATGAATATTGAGGCATATTTCAGTACGCGTCAGAGTTTTGGACAGGAGTATATCACTAAAATGACAGATATCTTTGCGAACTCATGGTTGATCCCATTACTTATTGCAGCATGCGTGGTTTGTGGATGGATCGGAGGAGTATTTGGAAAATCATTGTTGAAAAAGCATTTTGAGAAAGCGGGAATTGCATAATGATACATACATACGTCACATTTGATCCAAGAACGAAAATGCTTCTTTTAATGACAATGGCAATATTTGTTCTGGGAGGAGCAGGAGATAAATTATTTGGTGCGTACCTTCCGTTATTCTGTCTGCTTCCGTTCGTGCTTTTTATACTTGTAGGTAAGTGGAAAAGAGCAGTAGGATACATCATTTTGTACAGTGTATTTTATTTGCTGACAGTGTTTGTGCTGCCTCATATGACAGGTTTTATTGGATTTATATTGCTTGCATTCTGTGGGATTATGACAAGGTTTCTGCCGGGAATCATGGCTGGAACCTATCTGATGCAGACAACAACAGTAAGTGAGTTTTCTTCGGCTATGAGCAGGATGCATATTACGGATAAGCTGACCATACCACTTTCTGTTATGTTTCGTTTTTTTCCAACGATTGCGGATGAATTCCGGGCAATCAATGATGCGATGCGTATGCGGGATATTCGCTTTGGTGGGAAAAATGTCGATAAAATGATAGAGTACAGACTGATTCCACTTATGGTCTGCTCCGCAAAAATTGGAGAGGAGCTCAATGCCGCAGCTATTACACGGGGACTTGGCGGTGATGTAAAGCGGACCAATGTGTGCCGGATTGGTTTTCATTTTCAGGACTATATTGTAGTACTTATTTGCTTTATTCCTTATGTAATATGGATCGTTTCAATGATTTCAAGATTATTTATGTAATATATAGATAAAACCGCATGATGTCATGATATTGGCAGAGTGCGGTTTTGTTACAAATGGAGGATATTATGATACAGATAGAAAATGTCAGTTTTCAGTATAATAATTCGGAAAAAGGAGCGTTAAAAGATGTTTCGATTTCAGTTGATAAAGGAGAATGTGTTTTGTTATGTGGGGCTTCAGGTTGTGGAAAGACAACAATAACGCGCCTTATAAATGGTCTTATCCCACATTTTTATGAAGGAGAGTATAGCGGAAATGTCAGCGTTTATGGAATGAATGTGCAGAGTGAAGAACTATATAATATATCAAAAAAGGTGGGTAGTGTATTTCAGAATCCAAGAAGTCAGTTTTTCTGCATGGATACAACAAGTGAAGTTGCGTTTGGATGCGAAAATATGGGACTTGTAGAAAACGATATTAACGAACGTGTAAAACTGGCTGTAAGCGAACTGGAAATGGAAAATCTTATGGACAGAGATATTTTTAAATTGTCAGGCGGTGAGAAGCAGAGAGTTGCCTGTGGTTCTGTAACTGCGATGCAGCCCGACGTATTTGTACTTGATGAACCGACATCAAATCTGGATAAAGAATCCATAGAAAGACTAAAAAATACGCTTTTACTCTGGAAAAAGCAGGGAAAAACAATCGTGATAGCGGAGCACAGGTTGTATTGGCTTAAGGAAATATGTGACCGTGTAGTCTATCTTGAACATGGAAGAATTATGTTTGATATCACAATGCAGGAATTTCTGAAATTTTCAGAGCAAAAGCTGCAAAATCTCGGACTTCGTACAATGCAGCCACATTGTGATGAAAGCAGTAAAAGACATGAGTATATTGCCAAAAAGTCGGACATAGTACTGAAAAATTATTATTTTTCCTATGGAGAAAAAAAGGTACTGGAGTTTGGAGATATGCAGCTCCCAAAGAATGAACTTATAGCAATTACAGGACAAAACGGAGCAGGAAAATCTACGTTCGTCAGATGCTTTTGCGGATTGGAGAAAAAATTTAAGGGACAGACGGTCATAGAAGAGAAGCAGTATAAACCAAAGGAAATGCTCCGTAAATGTTATCTTGTAATGCAGGATGTAAATCATCAGCTTTTCTGTGAATCTGTAGAAGATGAAGTTCTTCTTGGAGCATCGGATACCGGAAAAGAGATACAGGAAAGAGCCAGAGAAATTATGCAAAAACTTGGTATATGGGAATTTCGTGATAAACATCCGATGTCATTATCCGGTGGTCAGAAACAGCGTGTGGCTATTGCATCGTCTGTGCTTGCAGAAAAGGAGATACTGATATTTGATGAGCCGACGAGCGGTCTGGATTATTGTCATATGGTAAGTACTGCACAGCTGTTTAAAGAACTTCGTGACATGGGTAAAAGTATTTTTATTATCACCCATGACAGGGAATTGATTGAACGATGTTGTAATTATGAATTTTATGTGGCTGATCGACAGGCGATATTGTATGGATTATAAATACTCCGCAAATAAAATTGAGAACTATGAATCGTAAGAGTCTGATGTCATCTGGTCTCGACAACGAGAGCACCCGGAATAAATTAAAAGAATTGGCATTGTACGATTCGGAAACAAATGAAACAGATCTCATGAAAACACAATGTGTATTATTTTGATGCAATTCTAATGGACATTATGATGCCAGTCATGGATGGATATGAAGCAACACATGAAATCCGAAACAGTGAGAAAGAAGACGCAAAAAGCATCCCGATTATTGCAAAGAAGCAAAGGAAAATGTAAGAGGTGCAATCAAGACTACGGATAAGGATATAGCAAAGACGGCGCTTCTTGCAAAAGAATTTCGTGAAGCTGAGAGAGTAGAAGCTGAGGATTTATTTATAGCATTAATTTATTATGGAACAAGCTTATTGTTTATTGTTATAGGAAATTACCTGCCAAAGATTAAGCAGAACAATACGATAGGAATCAGAATCGTATGGACATTGCAGGATGAAGAAAACTTGAATGCAACTCATAGCTTTAGTGGAAGGATATGGAGGACATCAGGTATTTTATGTATGCTTTGCACATTACATTTGATAAAATCTGTGAGTAAAGAAGCTTGCATAAAAGCTAAGTAAGTTATTAATAAAATTGTGTAATTTATTTCTCATGGAAATTCATCTCCTTTCTGTTTACGATGTCATTATAGAATACGAAAAGAATTATTACTTGCCAAAATAACAGAATATATAGTCAAAAGTTGCTTAATACAGTGACAGGTTAAAATATCCTGCAATACTGTCATTGTTCAGTTTATTTATACAATTTAATATTGGAACATTTTACAACTATGACACAAGTATGCAACATAATAAACGAATGCTTCTGATAGAGTAATGATACACAATATCAGTTACACAGAAGCAGGAGGGTAGAAAGTGGACATGACACAAAACAAATGTTGCAGACATGGGGCAAGTTTACGTCGAAGGAGACGCAGGCGCAGAAAAATACTGCGTTCTATCATATTTTCCTGTAGTATCATAGCTGTGGCTGTATTTGTGGCTGTGGGAAGCCGTATGATAACATCCGGCGATGGCGGGACAAATAGATATGATGTTGAAGCCGGAAACAATACATATAATAATGCTGTTATAGAAAATAGCAAAATCACTGAAAAGAATAAGATACAAAATGAACAGTCAATGCTTGATGATATAATGAACAGTACCCAATATCCAAAACAGCTACAGGAGCTTGCTTTAAAGAATGAAGAGGCACTTGAGTTTGTGTATGATTATCCGGCGGAACATGTGAAGGAACACACAATTGACTTGACAGAAGAAGCGTCTATGGATAGTGTTCCGTTATTTGTGCAGTGGGATAAACGCTGGGGCTATGAAAAGTATAGCGGCAATTTTTTTGCAGCAAGCGGATGCGGTCCCACTACACTTTCGATGGTAGTGGTTTATCTGACACACAACAGGGAGGCATCACCTATTGCAGTAGCAAAGTATTCAAAGGAAGCCGGTTACAGTGTGGATGGTTCGGGAAGTTCATGGACGCTTATAAGTGAAGGCTGCAGGCACTACGGCGTAAAAGCAAAGACAGTGGCGCTGGATGAGAGCAGAATGAAGGCAGAGCTTGATGCAGGACATCCTATTGTGGTAAATGTAGGACCGGGAGATTTTACCGATACAGGACATTTTATGGTTATAACAGGCTATGATGATGAAGGATTTTCAATAAATGATCCAAACAGCATTGAAAAAAGTGGCAAAAGGTGGTTATTCAAAAATATATCATCTCAGATTAGAGCTGTCTGGAGTATGTATGTGTGAGAATATATTTGTATAAGTGCCGGTAAAACATCCTATTATTGAGTTAAATAACAGGGTGTTTTTTACAACTATGACACATCTTTATGCTATAATAATTCTATCATAATCATAGAAGAGGAGCAGCTTATGACCAGTATTCTCATAGTGGAAGATGACAACGACATAAATAATTTAATATGCAACACCCTGAAGGCAGAGGGATATCAATGCGAAAGAGCGTTTGATGGCAAGGAAGGGGCGGACAAAATTGAGCAGAACAGATATGATCTGCTGCTGCTTGATATTATGCTTCCTGAGATAAATGGTTATGAATTGCTTGACTATGTCAGGAGAATTGGGGATACTCCGGTCATAATAATATCTGCCATGGGACAGGTGGATGAAAGGATACGCGGGCTTCGTATGGGCGCGGAATTCTGGCTGATGCACAGTTCATAAACATGACCGTAAATCCTCTTTTGCAGATTTTCCGGGCTGTCCTGATCTACCAGCCTCCCGTTTTTCGTTAATAAAATTTCTTTAGAAATAAATTCAATATCCGATACTACATGGGTTGCGATCAGTACAACCCTGTCTTCACTCAGATCTGAGATCAGGTTTCTGATCCTGATCCGCTCTTTCGGGTCAAGTCCTGCAGTCGGTTCATCCAGGATCAGGAATTTCGGATCATTCAGCAATGCCTGCAGCAACAGCACCCTTTGCTTCATTCCGCCTGAAAGTTCTTTTAGTTTCTTCTTTCTTACCTTTTGCAGATTCAGAAGTGGGAGCAGCTCGTCCATTCTTCTCTGGATGGTTCTGCTCTTCATCCCTTTCAGCGTACCCATCCAATGGTTTCACCAAATAATCCAGTGCCGATACCTGAAATGCCTTACGGATCATTAAGTTAATACCGTCCCGGATGATCTGCTGCATCTCGATCTTTATAATTTGTTGCAAAAAGGATCACTGCATGGTCATCTTTCTCCCTGATCTTTTCCGCCAGTTCCATTCCCGTCATCTGACCAAGCTGAATATCCAGCAGATAAAGATCATAAAAAGGATTTCCTTTGTCCAGTAATTCTTCTGCCGATGAAAATACTTCGCAACTCCCATTGATCCCGGCTTCTTCCATACACTCACATACC
>OGZW01003757.1_pt1 | contig 11020 bp, 10 predicted proteins | sample 1577001 | NCBI WGS metagenome assembly OGZW01 (sample SAMEA3541519, study PRJEB24748) | human gut metagenome | biome: human gut; feature: human-associated habitat; material: faeces | place: China | collected 2012
GTCAAGGTTTTCGCCTTCTATTAAAAGTTGAGTATCATATTTAAATTCTAACATCCTATTATCCTCCAAATTCACATTTTTCAATTTTACAAACTGAAGTTTATCAGATTGTGTACTTCATAGGGGTAAACCTAATCCCGTCTATTTCTTGCTCGTCTGATTGTGGCTTAAATCCGATATGAAGATAAAATGGCTTACCGTATGGTGACGAATTTAAAGTAATCTCGTGCAACTTTGGAGCATCTTTCAAAATATCTGCTAAAAGATACTGAAAAATTGAAGTAGCTACACCTTGACGATGATATTCTTTCTTTGTGAATGCTAAGTTGATATGCTTCCTGTTTGAATACATACCGATAATTCCAATCATTTTACCCTTGTCAAACGCCGCATATATAGGGCAGATACCTTGTTGACATTTTGAAATAAATTCATCATTTTCAACTATATCTCGCTTGAATGTTTCAATTCCCTCCGGTTTATAGTCCGGTGCTTCAAATTGTAAAAACACTTCTAATGCTAAAGCAAGGGCTTCCATTACTTCATTGCTATGTATTTTTCGTATTTCATACATATCTCCACCTCAAATTCTAATTTGTTTATTTCTCTTATTCTAGCATATTCCCCAATCTTTAACATTATTTTTTTAAAAAATTTGAGGGCATATTGCAAAATGCAATACACCCTCAACACTCACAGCGTTCCCTTTCTATTTTTAAACAACAAGTAAATTCCTCGTTAAGAGGTTGGGTAAATTTCTTTACCCAATACCCTACCCAATCTGTACCCAAAATAGCACGATATTTTGTGAAATTTTACAGTAGTTTATAACACTTGTCAAAATAGCCAGAAACCGCTTAAATACGCTATTTAATTCGCTTTTTATCAGTTTTGCGATTGATAAATTAGTTTCCCATCTGTTTTGCAACTTCTGCAGCGAAGTCTTCCTCTTTCTTTTCAATACCTTCGCCTGTTTCAAATCTTACGAAGCTCTTAAGTGCAACTGTAGCACCAACTTCTTTTGAAACTTCAGCTAAGTATGCTTTTACTGTCTGCTTTCCGTCTGCAGCCATAACGTATGTCTGATCAAGAAGACATACTTCTTTTAACTGCTTTGAAATACGACCTTCAACTAAGCCGTTGAAAATCTTGTTATCCATAATTGCTTCCTTCTTGCTCATTGCAATTGCAGCTAATGCAGCGATTGCTTCTTTTGAAAGGAAGTTGAATAAATACTTGTCATTCTGCTTTTCTTCTAATACAGCCTTGTCTTCAGCATTTAATGCATCTGAAGCAAATGCTTCAGCGAAGATATCCTTCTGGATTGGCTTTGGAAGTGATGATACATCATTTAAAGCACTGTCAATTGTGATTTCTCTCATCTTAGCAAGTTCTTCATCTGAGATGTCTTCTCTGCTAACGTACTGAGGGCTCATAGCTGCAATCTGCATAGCTACTGTCTTAATTGCTGCTACAACTGTATCGTTTGCTGGAGCATCAGCGTCAACTAATACACCAATCTTTCCACCAGCGTGGATGTATGAAGCAAGAACTCCGTCTGATTCAATCTTCTTGAATCTTCTGATATTCATGTTTTCACCGATTACTGCGATCTGTGAAACTAATTCGTCTTTAACTGTCTTTGTTGTATCAAGTGCCCATGGTTCAGCCATGAATGTATCCATGTCTGCTGCATCAGAATCAAGAATCTGATTTGCAACGTTTGATACGAATGTCTGGAATTTTTCGTTCTTAGCAACGAAGTCTGTTTCTGAGTTAACTTCAACGATTGCTGCCTTGCCGTCTTTTACTGCTGTAAATACAACACCTTCTGCTGCAATTCTTCCTGATTTCTTAACTGCTGTAGCTTCGCCTTTTTTTCTTAAGATTTCGATAGCTGCTTCCTGATCTCCATCTGTTTCTACTAAAGCTTTCTTACAAGCCATAACACCAGCGCCTGTTAATTCTCTTAATTCTTTTACCATTGCTGCTGTGATTGTCATAATTATATCCTCCTAAAAACTATATCTTATTCTTCTGTTGCTTCTTCAGCTGCATCTTCAGCTACCATTTCTTCACCCTGGTTTGCTTCGATAACAGCATCAGCCATCTTAGAAACGATAAGTTTTACTGCTCTGATAGCATCATCGTTACCTGGGATAACATAGTCTAATTCTTCTGGGTCACAGTTTGTATCTGCAATACCGATTAATGTAATTCCAAGTGAATGTGCTTCCTGAACACAGATTTTTTCCTTCTTAGGATCTACTACAAAGATAGCATCTGGGATTCTCTTCATGTCCTTGATACCGCCAAGGTTCTTTTCAAGCTTGTCCCATTCCTTCTTGATGTTAACAACTTCTTTCTTAGGAAGAACATCAAATGTTCCATCTTCTGCCATCTTTTCGATGTCTTTTAATCTCTTAATTCTTGACTGGATAGTCTTGAAGTTTGTAAGCATACCTCCAAGCCATCTTTCGTTAACGTAGTACATTCCACATCTTTCAGCTTCTGTCTGAACAGCTTCCTGAGCCTGTTTCTTTGTACCAACGAAAAGAATTGTACCGCCTTCTGCTGCGATATCTGAAACTGCCTTGTAAGCTTCATCTACTTTACCTACTGACTTCTGTAAGTCGATGATGTAGATACCATTTCTTTCTGTGTAGATGTATTCTGCCATTTTAGGGTTCCATCTTCTTGTCTGATGTCCGAAATGAACACCTGCTTCTAATAACTGTTTCATTGAAATAACGCTCATTCTTATACCTCCTGGTTTTTTAAAAATTAATTATTGATACTGTTCCGGTTGTTAACCCGGCATATATCATGCCTTCCATCTACTTCACCAAATCAGACAACCCCGAGCGTGGGCACCGGTCTGACTCTCCACAGATGTGCTTAATGCAACTCAAATATCATAACACAAAAAAAAGCAGTATGCAACTGCTTTCTTTCGTATAAATTATGTTTTTTATAAAATTCTCATTCAGACTTTCACACAATTTTTCCACAACATTCTTTTGCTATGTTGTCATATTGTTTTTTAGTTAGCCTGCTTTTCTTTCTTAAGTTCTGTAACATAACCACACTGTGGATCTGCACATGCAAGCTTGTTACCTTTTTCAACCATATAGCCTCCACACTGTGGACACTTTTCTGCAGAAGGTTTCTGCCATGACATAAAGTCACATTCAGGGTTATCTATACAACCATAATATCTTCTGCCCTTCTTGGTTTTCTTAAGTAATACATCCTTTCCACACTTTGGACAAGGAACGCCAATCTTTTCTAAGTATGGTTTTGTATTTCTACATTCAGGGAATCCCGGACAGGCAAGGAACTTACCATGTGGGCCGTATTTAATTACCATACGTCTTCCACATTCTTCACAGATTTCATCAGATTCTTCATCTGCAATGTCAATCTTTTCTAAGTTCTTTTCAGCATTTTCTACCTGTTCTTTTAAGTCAGGATAGAAGTTTCTGATAACTGTCTTCCATTCTATTGTACCTTCTTCAACTGCATCAAGAAGTGATTCCATGTTAGCTGTAAACTGTGTATCTACAATAACACTAAACTCTGTTTTCATTACATTGTTTACTGCTTCACCTAGCTCTGTAACATAAAGATTTTTCTTTTCTCTTGTTACATAACGTCTTGCAATAATTGTTGTAATAGTCGGAGCATAAGTGCTTGGTCGTCCAATACCCTGTTCTTCCATTGCCTTTACAAGTGCTGCTTCCGTAAAATGTGCAGGTGGCTGTGTAAAGTGCTGATTTTCTTCAAACTTTTCAAATTCAAGTTTTGAATCTTTTTCAAGCTTTGCAATGGTGTTGTTTGTAACAACTTTCTCATTATCACTGTCTGTATAGACTTTCATAAAACCGTCAAAATCAAGTTTTGATGTTGATGCATTAAAAATATACTTTCCTGCATTAACTTTTACGTTAGTTGTTTCGTAAACTGAATTTTCCATACGGCTTGCAACAAATCTTCTCCAGATAAGCTGATATAATCTAAATAAATCTCTTGGAAGCTGGTCTTTTACTTCTTCAGGCATTAAGTTTACATCTGTAGGTCTGATTGCTTCGTGAGCATCCTGAATCTTCTTGTTTGACTTCTTTGAGTTAATCTCTTTAGCCATATATGAATCGCCATATTTACTTTCGATAAATTCCTTTACCTGAACTTCTGCTGTTTCTGATACTCTTGTGGAATCAGTTCTCAAATATGTTATAAGACCTATTGTTCCTCTGCCCTTAATGTCAACACCCTCATACAACTGCTGAGCTATTCTCATTGTCTTCTGTGTTGAGAAGTTAAGCGCCTTTGAAGCTTCCTGCTGCAATGTACTTGTTGTAAAAGGTATAGGTGCTTTTCTTGTTCTGCTTCCCTTTTTAATGTCCTTAACAGTAAACTCACTGTCTTTTAATTCCTTAACAATTCCGTCTAACTGTTCTTTTCCGGTAATTTCTAATTTACCTTTGTTGTCGCCATAAAAGCTTACTGTAAATTCTTTATTTTTGTGCTTTAATACTGCATCCATATCCCAATATTCTTTTGGAATAAATGCGTTTATTTCATCTTCTCTGTCACAGAGCATTTTTAATGCTACAGACTGAACTCGTCCTGCACTTAAACCTCTTTTAATCTTCATCCATAATAGCGGACTAATGCTATATCCCACCATTCTGTCTAATACTCTTCTTGCCTGCTGGGCATCAACTAATCCCATTTCTATATCTCTTGGATGTTTTAATGACTCTTTTACTGCCTGCTTTGTAATTTCATTAAAAGTAATTCTGTAAGTCTTCTTTGGATCTAATTTCAAGGCTATTGATAAGTGCCATGAAATTGCTTCTCCCTCACGGTCCGGGTCAGTTGCCAAATATACTTTGTCTGCTTTTTTTGCATAGCGACGAAGTTCTGCCAACTTGTCTCCCTTTCCCCTAATTGTAATGTACTTTGGTTCGTAGTCATTTTCCATGTCTATTCCCATTGTACTCTTAGGAAGATCTCTAACGTGTCCATTTGAAGCAACTACTTCATAGTTAGAGCCCAAAAACTTTTTAATAGTCTTAACTTTAGCCGGTGATTCCACAATCACAAGATATTTTGCCATAAACATCTCCTTAAAATATTTTCGCTGTTGTCGTTAAGCCTTTGAATAATAATTTTCTGATGGCTGCTCTACCAGTCCCATTAACTGAAGTTTTAGCAGCATACCTGTAAGTTCTTCATACTTAAAACCTGTTTCATTCATCAGTTCATAAATATTTTTCGGCTGTAAACGTAACCCACTATATAACAAGGCTAAATCTTTTTCAAGACTTTTTTCTTTTTGTTTTTTCTCATTTTCGTTTTTTGAACCACTATATTGTATGTCATTTAGCACGTCATTAGCACCTGTAATTATGCCTGCTCCTGCCCTTATGAGACGGTTGCATCCATCGCTTAATTTTTCGCCTACTCTACCCGGTACTGCCATTACGTCTTTCCCCTGTTCCAATGCCCATTCTACGGTAATCAGGGAACCACTTTTCTCTCTTGCCTCAACTACTATAACCTTGTCCGAAAGTCCGCTTATAATTCTATTTCTAAGAGGAAAATGCCAGGCTATTGGTCCTGCCCCCGGAGGATACTCAGAAATTATTCCACCATTTTTTAAAATATCATTATAAAGTTCTATGTTTTCTGTTGGATAGCAAACATCCACACCACTTCCAAGTACTGCAAATGTTGGCGTTCCACCTTCCAAAGCTCCTATCTGACTATAAGTGTCTATGCCTCTTGCCATTCCGCTTATAATCTGAACTCCGTTTTCCGACAGCTCTCTTGCCAATGCTCTTGCCATTTTTCTTCCATAATTAGAGCACGCTCTTGCCCCTACCATTGCCACTACAGGCTTGTCCCTGTCAGGCAGTCTTCCTTTATAAAATAAATATTCCGGTCTATGATCATAAGGCAACAACTTAGCCGGGTAATCCCTGTCATTTACTGATACAACTTTTATGCCCTGTTTTTCTAATTCCTTTATGTAGTTTTTGTCCTTTAATTTTTCCAGCTGTTCTTTGTATTCACTACCTCTTTTATTGTTTATTTTTTTATTTTCATTTGTATTTGCATTTTGATTTATGTTTTTATTTGTATTATCCATATTTATTTGAAAAGCACCGGTCTGTAACTTACAGCCTCAGCTATATCCCCCTGTTGTATTTTTTCGTGTTGTTTTAAATCTGCTATTGTTCTAGCCACTTTTATGATTTTGTCATAAGCTCTTATACTTAAATCCATTGTAGTATATATTTTTTCCATTAAATGCTGTTCTTCTTTGTTAAGCTTGCAGTATTTCTTTATGTTTTCGCCTGAAAGCTGACTGTTAAACTTAAACTTCTCATTGGCATACCTTTCACGCTGAATCTGAACAGCCCTATTTACTCTTTCTTTGATGGTTAAAGAATCTTCTGGCTGTTCTTCTTTTTCCAATTGAAAATATGTAACCTGATTCATATGCACGCACAAGTCTATTCGGTCTATTAGCGGACCGCTTATTTTTTCCATATATTTCTTTACTTCCTGCTCTGTGCAAGTGCATTTGTTCATATCAGGGTAGTAACCACATTTGCAGGGATTCATTGCCCCTATCAAAATAAATTTAGCAGGAAATTCATATGTTCCTCCGCTTCGGGACACAATAATCTTCTCATCCTCCAATGGTTGTCTTAATGTTTCAATTACCTGCCTTGAAAATTCAGGCAATTCGTCAAGAAAAAGTATTCCCCCGTGCGCCTGTGTAATCTCCCCGGGTTTAGGATTAAATCCGCCTCCAATCATTGCCGAAACTGTTGCCGTGTGATGTGGACTTCTCACAGGTCTGGTCTTCACAAGGCTTCCTGAAAGATTTCCTGCCACACTTTGTATTTTTGATATTTCTATTTGTTCTTCCAATGTCATATCAGGAAGTATGGATGGCATTGTTTTTGCTATAATGGATTTTCCTACTCCCGGACTTCCCATCATTAACATATTGTGCATTCCTGCCGCCGCTATTTCCGATGCTTTCCTTGCCTGAATCTGTCCTTTTATATTTTTAAAATCGTATTTGTAATCTTCTGTTTCCTGTGGAATGATTTTTATTTCAGGCGGTTTCATATTAGTTGTCAAAATCATTACCAGTTGATTAAGATTCTCTACCCCGATTATTTCCAAGTCTTTTATAAAATCACATTCGCCTACGTTTTCAATTGGAACATAGCACTTCTTAATCCCCTGTTCCATCGCTGACAGCGCCAGTGGCAACACTCCGTTAATCTTTACAATGTCCCCGTTAAGGCTTAATTCTCCTATGAACATTTTGTCATCTACTGTGCAGTTAATCAGTCCCATTGACATAAGTATGGATACTGCCACAGGCAGGTCAAAATAGGTTCCCGTCTTTCTAATATTAGCCGGCGAAAAATTTATTGTAATTCGCTTAGGCGGTATCATAAAACCTGAATTCTTAATTGCTGTTCTAACACGTTCTCTGGATTCTTTAATATTGGATGCTAAAAGGCCTACCATATCAAAAGATGGCAGGCCATTACATACGTCTGTTTCCACAATAACAGGTTGGGTGTCAATTCCGGTTATTGCGGCACATTTTATCTTACATACCATATAAGTCCCCCGCTTTCCTTTAGTATTTTGATTATATATTTAGTTTTGTTTTTTAACAAAATCTAACATATTTTCTGACTATTTTTCTTTATTTCTTTTTCTGAAGCCAGTTTATGTTGCATTTTGTTTTAAGTGTTTCATTTGTAATGTAGTTTTATCACATTCTATATGAATTATCAAGAGCTTTTTTTAATTTTTCTAAAGCTCTTTTTTCTATTCTGCTTACATAGCTTCTTGATATGCCAAGTTTTTCCCCAACCTTTTTCTGAGTCATTGGCTTCTTGCCATCCAATCCGTATCTCCAGACAATTATTTCTTTTTCTCTTTCATTTAAAATCTGTGCCACATATTTCTGAACAAGGCTGATATTCTCGGCTTTTTCTATTTGTTCAAGCGTATCCATTTCATCATTTTCAACCACGTCTATAAGGCTTATGGTATTTCCCTCTTTGTCCGTTCCAATAGGCTCGTTTAATGACACATCCTTGCTTCTCTTTTTTTCCGCTCTAAGCATCATTAGAAGTTCGTTTTCTATACACTTTGCAGCGTAAGTTACAAGGCGATTCCCCTTGTCAGGATTATATGTGTTAACAGCTTTTATAAGTCCAACTATTCCAATGGAAATAAGATCCTGGTTTTCCCTGTTCTCATCATAATATTTTTTTACAACATGGGCAACAAGTCTTAAATTCCTCTCAATCAGTATGTCCTTAGCTTTTTTATCCCCAAGCCTCATTTTTTCGATATAAATCTTTTCTTCATCAGGGGTAAGAGGTTCCAAAAAAGTTTTCAAGCCGGATACCTTTCGACATACTTAATCTAGTTTATGCTTTACCTGACTTCTTTGTGCCTGTACTCTAAAAAGAAAAAAACTTGAAAAGTTACTTATCTAAGTTCTCTCCAAGTCTTTTTATATTAACATTTATTCTGCTTTCATTCTAAGTATGTCTCCGGCCTCCGGTACCTGGTCAAGCTTTATTGTAATAATCTGCTTTGGATGCGGACAACTTTCCATTGCCACTCCATCCTGATCTGTAATCGATATTACATTAGCTTCAATATCTCTTCCGTCAGCTTTCATTATTTCGATTTTATCACCTACGCAGAATTTGTTTTTCTGCTCAATTACAAAACTTCCATCTTCCAAAGGTTCCCCTGATATTCCAAGATATACATAATCTCGTTCATAAACGTTACAATCATATATCTGTGTTGTTTCATCAGGTTTTCCAAAGAAAAATCCTGTTGTGTACTGTCTGTAAGTACACTGTGAAATTAGTGTTTTGTATTTTGGAATGTTTTCTTCGTACTTCTTTGGATTTTCAAAATAATCATCAATTGCCATTCTGTATGTTCTGGCAACTGTTGCCACATAAAGAGCTGTCTTCATTCTTCCTTCTATTTTGAAGCTGTCAATTCCTGCGTCCACAAGTTCAGGAATATGGTCAATCATGCATAAATCCTTTGAGTTGAAAATGTATGTTCCGCGCTCATTTTCTTCTACAGGCATATATTGGCCCGGTCTTGATTCTTCCACTACTGCATATTTCCATCTGCAAGGATGAGTGCAAGCACCTTTATTTGCATCTCTTCCCGCCATAAAACTACTTAAAAGGCATCTTCCTGAATATGAAATACACATTGCACCATGTACAAAAGTTTCAATTTCCAAATCATCCGGAATATGATTTCTAATATCTTTTATTTCGCTAATTGAAAGTTCTCTTGCTGACACAACTCTCTTTGCACCTAGTGAATGCCAGAAATTGTATGTTCCATAGTTAGTATTGTTAGCCTGTGTGCTTATATGAAGTTCCATGTCAGGCAACATTTCCTTTGCAATTGTAAAAATAGCAGGATCAGCAATAATAAGCGCATCCGGCTTTACTTTTTTCAAGTCATTGAAATATGCCTTAACCGGTTCAATATCACTGTTATGAGCCAAAATATTGGCTGTAACATACACTTTTACGTTATATCTGTGGGCAAATTCCACCCCTTCTTTCATCTCTTCCAATGAAAAATTTTTAGCTTTTGCTCTTAAGCCAAAAACTTCACCACCTATATATACAGCATCTGCTCCATATCTCACAGCAGTTTTTAAAACTTCCAAACTGCTTGCAGGAACTAATAATTCAGGTTTTTTCATCTTTAAATCCTTTCCTCATTATTCATCTATCAAAATAGTATCTTGTATATAATATCTTTTTTCAAATATTATTTCTTCACTGATATTGTTATTCCATCACCTATTGGAACAATAGTTGTTTCAAGTTCAGGATGATTCTTTACTACTTCCAAATATTCACGCATACGCTTGTGAATTGTTCTGTCACGTCTTCTCACAACGTACTTAGACTGGATAATATCCCCTTCCTGCAAAACATTGTCTGTTATAAGAACAGCCCCCTTCTTCATTAAGCGCATAACTTCAGGTAGAAAATGAATATACTGTGCCTTTGCCGCATCCATAAAAACAAAGTCAAAGCTGTCTCCTTCAAGGCCGGGCATAATTTCCATGGCATCTCCTTCAAGCATTGTAATAACATCTTCCTTATCTGCTTTTTTGAAATTATCCCTTGCCTGAACAATTCTCTTTTCGTAGTTTTCAATTGTTATAATACTTGCGTCCTTTTCAATTGCTTCACTCATTAAAATGGCTGAGTACCCAACTGCAGTACCCAGCTCTAAAATTCTTTTTGGTTTTGTTATTGTAAGCATTACTCTCAAGAAGCTTTCCATTTCCTTTCGGATAATCGGAACTCCGTCAATATGAGCCTGCTGTTCAATTTCTTCCAACACATTATTATTTGGTTTTTCAAGTGAATGCATGTAAGTGACTATCCTCTCATCTACTATCACACTATTCTCCCTTTGCTTTCGTAGTTGTTTCCGTTTCTTTCTTGTCCTCTTCCGGACCGGCATTTATAATCTTAAAAATCTCCTCATTGCTCTGAGATGTATTAAAAGAATATGTTCCTGCCTTTATTTTTCTTACTTCATAAAGATATGACTGAACCGTAAAAACTCTTGAACTTTTTATAACATTAAACTCCTCTAATGTTTTTCCAAAACTTTCTATTGAAGTTCCCTCATCAACAGTAAATGTCATATCTGTTCCCGGCTTTGAATCCACACCTTCATTGCTAAAAATCTGTGAGCCAAAACTATATGCCGTTGTGGCACAGACAATGGCAACAACTATCATTACAACATAAACCAATGTTTTTATTGAAAATTTTGCAAATCCCTGTGAGGTCTTTCTATTATCCATGTAAATCTCCATTTCACTCACTTACAAAGCGATGTTCTTTATTACTCAACTTCCATGATAATTGGTAAAATCATAGGATTTCTCTTC
>OGZW01003761.1_pt1 | contig 11017 bp, 7 predicted proteins | sample 1577001 | NCBI WGS metagenome assembly OGZW01 (sample SAMEA3541519, study PRJEB24748) | human gut metagenome | biome: human gut; feature: human-associated habitat; material: faeces | place: China | collected 2012
ATATACGGGAAGCAATTTATACCACCGACATTGACGGACTCGACATTGTTTCTTCACACATCGACCTGGTTGGCGCAGAAATAGAAATGCTGAACCTGGAAGACCGCGAGAAGATCATGAAAAAAGTATTAGCCCCCATGCGGGACGAATATGACTATATCCTGATAGACTGCTCCCCGTCGTTAGGCTTGATAACAATCAATGCGCTGACAGCAGCCGATTCAGTGATTATCCCTGTTCAATGCGAATATTTTGCATTAGAGGGCATCAGCAAATTGCTGAATACCATTAAGATTATTAAATCGAAACTGAATCCTTCACTGGAAATAGAAGGCTTCCTGCTGACAATGTTCGATTCACGTCTGCGTCTGGCCAACCAGATTTATGATGAAGTGAAACGCCATTTTCAAGAATTGGTATTCAAGACAATTATACAGCGTAACGTCAAACTGAGCGAAGCTCCCAGCCACGGCATTCCTGCAATATTGTATGATGCCGACTCTACCGGAGCCAAGAATCATTTGGCATTGGCACAAGAAATTATAACACGTAACAGTAAGTAAACAATGGCAGTACAGAAGAAATTTGCTTTAGGACGCGGGCTTGACGCACTGATCTCGACTGAAGAAGTAAAGACAGCCGGCTCATCTTCTATCAACGAGATAGAACTGAGCAAAATATCCGTCAACCCTAACCAACCGCGTCGTGAATTTGATCCGGTGGCGTTACAGGAGTTGGCCGACTCTATTGCCGAAATTGGTATCATCCAACCCATTACGTTGCGTCAACTGAGTGAAGACTCTTACCAGATCATAGCCGGAGAACGTCGTTACCGTGCCTCCATACAGGCAGGACTTAAATCTATTCCGGCATACATCCGCACAGCCGATGACGAGAATGTAATGGAAATGGCGTTGATTGAAAATATTCAGCGTGAAGATTTGAATTCATTGGAGATTGCACTGGCTTATCAACATTTATTGGAACAATATGCATTGACACAGGAACGGCTGAGCGAACGTGTAGGGAAAAAACGTACCACTATCGCCAATTATCTGCGCCTGCTGAAACTTCCGGCCCAGATTCAAGTAGCATTGAAAAACCGCGAAATAGACATGGGACACGCCCGTGCCTTATTGTCCTTAGATGATCCTAAGACCCAAATACGTATCTTTAATGAAATACAGTCACAAGGCTATTCTGTCCGTAAAGTGGAAGAAATTGTCAAGGCACTGAGCAGTGGCGAGACAGTGGACAGCGGTGGGAAGAAGATCAAACCGAAAGGCTCCAAATTATCCGAGGAATACACTTTGCTGCAAAGCCACCTCTGCGGATTCTTCGGTTCGAAAGTACAGCTATCATGTACAGCCAAAGGAAAAGGCAAGATCAGTATTCCGTTCAACAACGAAGAGGACTTGGAACGAATCATGGAAATACTGGATTCACTGAAAAAGAAAGAATAAAGCGTTATTACTACATTGAAAAGAAGAACATCCACATATAAACTGTTTACATTCCTGCTTTTATGCCTTATGATGGCTGGAAGCATGAATGTTCACGCCCAAAAGGCACGCAACCGCCGTATGGGTATAAAGACAGATTCTATTATACAAGTCAAAGATTCACTTGTCATTGACAGCCTGAAACTGCTGGAAGAACGGCAAAAGATAGAAAATATGGAAGCACCTGTTGATACTGCCGCTTTAGTCCGTAAAAATGATTCCATACAGAAAGCAATGGCTGCCGAAACAAAACCCCGGTTTATCCCGAACTCCAACCGTGCCATCTGGCTGGCGTTGGTAATTCCCGGCGGAGGACAGATATACAACCGTAAATATTGGAAACTGCCGATAGTATATGGTGGTTTTGTGGGATGTGCATATGCGCTGACCTGGAACAACAGAATGTACAAGGACTATTCTCAAGCCTATCTGGATATTATGGACGATGACCCTGATACCAAAAGCTACGAAGACTTCCTGCCTCATGGCATGAGCGCGGAAGGTATGGAGGACACCTTTAAAAAACGAAAAGATTTCTATCGCCGAAATCGGGATTTAAGCATATTCTGTTTTATCGGTGTATATATACTGTCTGTCATAGACGCATACGTGGATGCCGAACTATCTGATTTTGACATATCCAAAGACTTAGGTCTTCAAATACAACCTGTTATTTTTAATGACGGCCGGAGCAGGATACCTAATACAATAGGCCTGCAATGCAGCTTCAAATTTTAATCGCATGAAAAACTTTTTAATTGGTTTATTTACATTTATAGGAACAACGGGAATAAGCGCACAAACCCAAAGTATTACCGTTCACTCGCAAACTACAGGAAAAGAAGAAATTATTGATGTTCCTGAAAGTATGCAGTCAGAAATGGACAGTCTTTACTGGGACTGGCAATCTAAGAATCACATCACATTGGGAGAGAACTGCACAATGGCCTCTACCAACCCTGTTGTAAGTGATTCCATCTATATGGATCGTCTGTCACGTATTCCCTCTATCATAGAAATGCCTTACAATGAGGCAGTACGCAAATTCATTGATATGTATGCCGTCCGTCTGCGCAATAAAGTATCCTTTATGCTTGCGGCAACCAATTTTTATATGCCTATCTTTGAAGAAGCACTTGATTTATACGACCTTCCTCAAGAACTGAAATATCTGCCGATTATAGAGTCCGCCTTAAATCCTGTCGCTGTTTCCCGCCAGGGAGCTACCGGCTTGTGGCAGTTTATGCTGGGTACAGGAAAAATATACGGGCTGAAGAACAATAGTCTGATAGACGAAAGACGGGACCCGGTCAAATCAACTTGGGCGGCAGCACGTTACCTGAAAGACCTGTACGACATCTATCAAGACTGGAATCTGGTATTGGCAGCTTACAACTGCGGGCCGGGCACTATCAACAAAGCCATACGCCGTGCCGGAGGAGCCACGGATTATTGGACAATCTACAACTATCTGCCCAAAGAAACCCGTGGGTACGTTCCTGCTTTCATAGCGGCAAACTACATCATGACCTATTATTGCGAACATGGCATCTGTCCCATGGAAACACAGCTTCCCAACGCTACAGACACCATTCACATTAACAAAGACCTCCACTTACAACAAGTGGCAGAAGTATGCAACATCAACCTAGACCAGCTTCGCAGCCTGAACCCCCAATACAAAAAGGATATTATTCCCGGTAACAGCGAGTCGTGCGCACTTCGTCTGCCCAATAACTTTGTCAGTACTTTCATTGACCGCCAAGACAGCGTGTTCGCTTATAAGCCCAATGAATATCTGACCAAAAGAAAAACGGTAGCCATCAAGGAAACAACCAGTAGCAGAAACCGCTCATCCAAGGGAACTCTTTATCATAAAATCAAACAAGGAGACACATTGGGAGGAATTGCTGCCAAATACCACGTATCCATCAGCCAATTACGTAATCTAAACGGTATAAAGGGCAATAATATCAGAGCCGGAAGAAGTTTGCGGATCAGATGATTGATAAAAAATACAGATTTAACACTATACATTTTCTGAAAATACTTGCTTGAATATGTTTTTTGTATATTTTTGCAGTATAGATTATAGGAGGCAAAGATATGACGGATGAAAAGCAGACTCAGGAACAGGCGGATGAGGAAATGATAAACCAAGGGTTTCAGGAACTTTTGGACAGTTATCTAGCGACCAAGCACCGCAAAAAAGTAGAAATCATCACAAAGGCATTCAATTTTGCCAAACAAGCACATAAAGGAGTAAAACGACGCTCGGGTGAACCATACATCATGCATCCCATAGCCGTTGCTAAAATTGTATGTACCGAAATAGGACTGGGATCAACTTCCATTTGTTCGGCTTTACTGCATGATGTGGTTGAAGATACAGACTACACTGTGGAAGACATTGAAAATCTGTTTGGTCCTAAAATCGCACAGATTGTAGATGGCCTGACTAAAATATCCGGCGGCATATTCGGAGACCGGGCTTCCGCACAAGCCGAGAATTTCAAGAAATTGCTACTGACCATGAGTGATGACATCCGGGTTATCCTCATCAAAATAGCCGACCGTCTGCATAATATGCGTACACTTGGCTCCATGCTTCCCAACAAGCAATACAAAATTGCCGGAGAAACCTTATACATCTATGCGCCACTGGCTAACCGCTTGGGGTTAAACAAAATAAAGACAGAACTGGAAGATCTCAGTTTCAAATATGAGCATCCGGAAGAATATGCACAGATAGAATCCAAGCTACAAGAAACACAAGCGGAACGCGAAGAAGTATTCCGTGAATTTACAGCACCTATCCGCGCACAACTGGACAAAATGGGTATCAGCTATCAATTGATAGCACGAGTCAAATCCCCTTATTCCATCTGGAACAAGATGCAGACCAAGCATATCACATTTGAAGAAATATATGATATCCTGGCTGTCCGTATCATCTTCTGTCCCAAAAATCCGGAAGAAGAACTCAACGAGTGCTTTAACATATACGTATCCATATCCAAGATTTATAAACCGCACCCAGACCGCTTGCGCGACTGGGTAAGCCATCCTAAAGCCAACGGCTATCAGGCACTTCACGTAACTCTGATGAGCAACAAAGGCCAATGGATAGAAGTGCAGATACGCAGCGAGCGGATGAATGATGTAGCCGAACAAGGCTTTGCCGCACACTGGAAATATAAAGAAGGCGGAGGCAGTGAGGACGAGGGCGAACTGGAAAAATGGCTGCGTACCATCAAGGAAATTCTGGATGATCCGCAACCGGATGCCATGGACTTTCTGGATACCATCAAACTGAACCTGTTCGCTTCTGAAATATTTGTCTTCACTCCGAAAGGTGAAATCAAAACGATGCCGCAAAACTGTACGGCACTGGATTTTGCATTCTCCATCCATACATTCTTGGGCAGCCATTGCATCGGAGCTAAAGTCAACCACAAGCTGGTGCCCTTGAGCCACAAACTGCAAAGCGGCGACCAGGTGGAGATTCTTACTTCCAAATCACAACATGTACAGCCTTCGTGGATAAACTTTGCCACCACTGCAAAAGCCAAGGCTAAGATACAGGCCATACTGAAACGCGAACAGCGAGGTATGCAGCAGGCCGGTGAGGAAATGTTACGGGAATTCTTCTCCAGGGAGGGAGTAGAGTACACTCCCGAAAACATACGAAAGATCTGTAATCTGCATACCCTCAAGACACAGGAAGAATTGTTTGCAGCCATCGGATTCAAAACAATCATTCTAGGAGAAAACGATAAAAACGAACTGAAAGACAAACCGGTTTCCAGTAACTGGAAAAAGTATATCTCTTTCGCTTTCGGAGGCAGCAAGACAAACAAGGAGAAACCGACAGAAGAGAAGGTTCCCCTACCAAAGATAGACAGCAAGAAAATATTGAAACTGACTCCCGAAGCTATCCAAAAGAACTATGTGATAGCAGAATGCTGCAAGCCTATTCCGGGAGATGACGTTTTGGGATATATAGGCGACAATAATCGTATCATCATCCACAAACGCCAATGTCCGTTGGCTACCAAACTGAAAAGCAGTTATGGCAACCGCTTGTTGGCTGTCCAATGGGAGACGGGAAAGTCCTTGTACTTCCCTGTAAATATCTACATAAAAGGTATTGACCACATCGGTCTGTTAAACAAGGTAACAGAAATCATTTCACAACAATTGAATGTAAATATCCACAAGTTGAATATTGAAAGTAACGATGGTATCTTTGAAGGAAGAATACAGCTATTTGTGCACGATGTGGATGATGTAAAATCCATCACTACCAACCTAAGGAAAATAGATGAGATAAAAACCGTCACCCGTATCGAAAAGTTCGAAGACCAGCCGAATTAACCAATACCAGTTTCACCGCAGATTACACTGATTTGTCCATAACGATTATCTGCAACTCGTTTTTAATCCGTGCAATCTGTGGTGAATATTCTTAAGTCAGGTAATCCAGTTCTTTACGCATACTGACCAATTCCTCACGTATCAGTTTCAATCTGTCCAAAATCTCCGTAGTACGGATAGTGGTTTCCCTGTTCATCTTCAGTTTCTGCTTGGCCCCCTGTAAAGTCATCCCTTTCTCTTTCACCAGATGATAGACCAGCCGGATATTCTCAATATCCTCTTTACGATACTGACGGACATTCCCTCCCGCCTTCTTGGGCGAAATAATAGGAAATTCCTTTTCCCAATAACGCAACAAGGATTCATTTACATCAAACATCTTCGCCACTTCCCCAATGGAATAGTAAAGTTTCAATTCTTTATTCGGATTATAGGCCATGGTAAATTAAAATTAAGAATTAAAAATTCACGGCTAGTCAAATACCTTACCGTGATTGGCTGCAATCTGTATCATCTTGTCATAATCTTCCGCACTCAAATCCATGAAATAATAATTCACAGGATTCTGCACTTTTCCTTTCACGTGCACTTCATAGTGCAAGTGCGGCCCAGTACTCTTGCCCGTATTTCCTACCTCCCCTATCACTTCCCCACGTACCACCTTTTGCCCTGGGCGAACCTTATACTTGCTTAAATGTGCATACCAAGTCACGTACCCGAAACCATGATCCACCTGGATCAGATTTCCATAACCGGTTTCCCATCCCGCCTTTACCACCGTTCCGTCTCCCGTAGCATAAACAGGAGTACCTATATTGGCAGAGAAATCCATTCCCGCATGAAACTTGGCTGTTTTATAAATAGGATCTATACGTACACCGTAACCTGAAGCCGTCTTCTTCAAATTCTTATTGGATACCGGCATTATGGCCGGAATACATTTCAGCATCTCGTCATGATTCTTGCACAAATCCACCACCTCGTCAAAAGACTTGGACTGGATATAAAGCTGCCGGTTCAACATATCCAGCTTCTGAGTGGTATTGATAACCAGATCGGCATTCGCCATATCCCGCAACTGTTCATAGCGGTTTGTCCCCCCATAACCGGCCTTACGGACTGCATCCGATACAGGATCGGCCTGCAACACCACCCGATACAAATTATCATCACGCTGTTGGATATCCTGCATCACCCCCATAGCCTCATCCAGACGATGGGACAACACATTATACTGGGCCAGCAAACGGGTATTCTCTATACGGAGCTCCTTCTCGGACGGAGAACCAAAGATCAATAATAAGATAATGAAACTGCCTGCCCCCAAGCCCATTCCCACAAACAAACGGCGCAAGATGCTTAAGGCACGCTGCCTCACTGTGGGGTAAATGCGGTCATAAGTTCGGGTCTTAGGATTATAAATATAGTAGACTTTACGCATCTAATTCTGCTTTTTGAAGTTTTTAATGCACAACACATCAATATTTTGCACAATTCTTGACGACAAAAATAATAAAACCAATTATCTTTGCAAATCCTTTTTGAGAATATTAACTAGAAGACAATATATTATAAGCGACATGATGACAGCTAAAGAAATTAGAGATTCTTTCAAAAGCTTTTTCGAGTCGAAAGGACACCAGATTGTTCCATCGGCTCCGATGGTCATTAAAGATGACCCCACATTGATGTTCACCAATGCAGGTATGAACCAGTTCAAAGACATTATTCTGGGCAACCACCCGGCCAAATACAAAAGAGTCGCGGACTCACAAAAATGTTTGCGTGTAAGCGGCAAGCACAATGACCTGGAAGAAGTGGGACATGATACCTACCACCATACTATGTTCGAAATGCTGGGCAACTGGTCTTTCGGAGATTACTTCAAGAAAGAAGCTATCGGCTGGGCATGGGAATATCTGGTAGATGTACTGAAGATAGATCCGAAAGATCTGTATGCCACCGTATTCGAAGGAAGTCCCGAAGAAGGACTGGAACGGGACAACGAAGCCGCCTCTTACTGGGAACAGTTCCTGCCGAAAGACCATATCCTCAATGGCAACAAACATGACAACTTCTGGGAAATGGGTGATACAGGTCCCTGCGGCCCGTGTTCCGAAATCCATATCGACTCACGTTCGGAAGAAGAAAAAGCTCAAATCCCCGGCAACCAACTGGTAAATAAGGATCATCCGCAAGTAATCGAGATCTGGAATCTTGTATTCATGCAGTTCAACCGCAAAGCAGACGGTTCACTGGAAGGTCTTCCTGCCAAAGTGATCGATACCGGTATGGGATTCGAACGTTTGGTGCGCACACTGCAAGGCAAGACATCCAACTATGACACTGATGTGTTCCAACCGATACTGAAAGCCATTGCCGAAATGGCAGGAACCACCTATGGTCAAGACAACCAGAAAGATATCGCCATGCGCGTTATAGCCGACCATATCCGTACCATCGCATTCTCAATCACCGACGGCCAGTTGCCCAGCAACGCAAAAGCCGGCTATGTAATCCGCCGTATCCTCCGCCGTGCCGTCCGTTACGGATATACTTTCCTGGGACAGAAACAAGCATTCATGTACAAGCTGCTACCTGTATTGATTGAGAATATGGGCGAGGCCTATCCGGAGTTGAACGCACAGAAAACACTGATCGAGAAAGTGATCAAAGAAGAAGAAGAATCTTTCCTGCGCACACTGGAAACAGGTATCCGTCTGTTGGACAAGACTATGAACGATGCCAAAGCTGCCGGGAAAAAAGAGATCAGCGGTGTGGATGCCTTTACATTATATGACACTTTCGGTTTCCCCCTCGACCTGACAGAACTGATTCTCCGCGAAAACGGCATGACTGTAAACGAAGAAGAGTTCAACGCCGAAATGCAGAAACAAAAAGAACGCGCCCGTAACGCGGCAGCCGTTGAAACCGGCGACTGGATCACCATAAAGGAAGGTGACACCCACTTTGTAGGTTATGACTTTACCGAATATGAAACCAGCATCCTGCGCTATCGCCAGATCAAGCAGAAAAACCAGACACTGTATCAAATTGTACTGAGCGATACTCCTTTCTATGCCGAAAGTGGTGGTCAGGTAGGTGATACAGGGGTGATCGTAAGCGAATTCGAAACCATTGAAATCATTGACACCAAGAAGGAAAACAACCTTCCTATCCATATCACCAAAAAACTGCCCGAACACCTTGACGTTCCGATGATGGCTTGTGTAGATACAGAAAAACGTGCCGCCTGTGCCGCCAACCACTCTTGTACTCACTTGCTGGACGAAGCGTTGCGCCAGGTATTAGGAACTCACGTAGAACAAAAAGGTTCTTTGGTAACCCCTGAGTCATTACGTTTCGACTTCTCTCACTTCCAGAAAGTGACTGACGAGCAACTTCGTGAAGTGGAACATTTGGTAAATGCCAAAATCCGTGAGAACATCCCTTTGACGGAATACCGCAATCTTCCTATCGAAAAGGCAAAAGAACTGGGTGCTATTGCTTTGTTCGGTGAAAAATACGGTGATGAGGTACGTGTTGTCCAATTCGGAAACTCTATTGAATTCTGTGGAGGTACCCACGTTCCGGCTACAGGCAAGATCGGTATGGTCCGTATTATCAGCGAAAGCTCTGTTGCTGCCGGTGTGCGCCGTATCGAAGCTATCACGGGTGCCAAAGTAGAGGAATTGATGGATACGGTCCAAGATACGCTGAATGACTTGAAGGCATTGTTCAACAATGCCCCCGATCTGAAAGTCGCCATCCGCAAGTATATTGACGAAAATGCAGGATTGAAGAAGCAGGTGGAAGAGTTCATGAAAGAAAAGGGCGCCGCACTGAAAGCCAGACTGGTAGAGAATGCCAAAGAAATAAATGGTGTGAAAGTGGTGAAAGCCATCATTCCGATGTCTGCCGACGTAGTGAAAGATATTGCCTTCCAGCTGAAAGGTGAGATTCCTGCCAATCTGTTCGTTGTAATAGGTAGTGTGGACAACAACAAACCGATGCTGACTGTCATGATTAGCGAAGACTTGGTAAAAGCCGGACAGAATGCAGGCAAACTGGTCCGTGAAGCAGCCAAACTGATTCAAGGCGGCGGCGGTGGTCAGCCCCACTTCGCAACGGCAGGCGGTAAGAATCCCGACGGTCTGAATGCGGCTGTTGATAAAGTGATAGAGCTGGCTGCATTGTAATCTATTCGAATTTCGTCCATATTTCGTATATATCAAAACTCCGCCATCTGGTCTGAAAGCCGATGGCGGAGTTTTTTTATCTGGTTTACTAAGCCTTTTCTTCTTTATGGATAAGGGAAATAAAAAGGAAGATTTCTATCTCCCAAGCCTTTGGAGTTATCTCCATAACCTTTGGAGTTAACTCCATAAGCTTGGGAGTTAACTCCAAAGGTTATGTAAAAATTTTATCGGCGTTATTTGTACATTTGTTTTTTATTGCATTTGCGATTTTTATCTATATTATTATGGGAAAGACACCGATTGTTCAGATGGCTCAGCTTGGCTACTATACAATCTGCGCAATCTGTCTAATTACTGCGATTGCCTATTTTACCTGTTCCATCGTACCGTTTTTCAGAGATTTTGGAACGATTATCAATATCCTGATGCAGGTTGGTATGTGGGCATGCCCGATTATGTGGGATATGTCAACGTTTAAAATGCCTGCAAAAGTTGAATTTCTTTTAAAATTAAATCCGCTGTATTATGTTGTACAGGGATATCGTGACAGTTTCATGGATGGAATCTGGTTCTTTGAGAGACCAAAGATGACGATTTACTTCTGGGTTGTAACTTTAATTATCGGAGTGATTGGATTTACTGTATTCCGTAGATTAAGAGTACATTTCTCAGATGTAAAAACAGATGATGATTTGCTGTAGATGATGGCTTGCCGTAGAATGTCTTCGTAAGTACGTTATTTCTACGCATATCTGTGTGCGAATTGAAAGTTGAAAATATGAAAATCGAATGATTTTAGGAAGTGACAGAATGGAAAACAGACAGGATATTTTATACATGGTCATCCCCTGCTACAACGAGCAGGAGGTTTTGCCGGAGACGTCCCGGCAGCTGAAAGAGATTCTTTATGACCTGATGGACCGGGGGAAGATCTCCCGG
>OGZW01003771.1_pt1 | contig 10998 bp, 7 predicted proteins | sample 1577001 | NCBI WGS metagenome assembly OGZW01 (sample SAMEA3541519, study PRJEB24748) | human gut metagenome | biome: human gut; feature: human-associated habitat; material: faeces | place: China | collected 2012
GACTGCTAGTCTCAGTCATAGAGACAAGTCCTCATTTCACAACAAACTATTTTACACTTTCAAACACATTTTTCTATGATGTAATAAAAACTATCAGGAGTTTTTCTCCTCAATTTTTCTCTTACATGAAATCTCGTTTCCTTTATCCCTTGCCGGAACAAGAGATGCAGTATTTCATGAATTATTATACGTTACTGAAGAGTCGGATCAAACTTCCCAAAAGTTTTTCCAGAGAAGCAATTATAGCTCTGCTAAGAATTATATTCCTAGATTTATATAACGATTTTGAAAATTACATCAATCATAGAAATAATACAAGTACAACACGTAAAGAAGATTTAACGCATAGATTCTATACGCTAATGATGGACAACTACAGAGAGCATAAAGAGGTTATCTTTTATGCCGACAAACTTCATGTTTCTTCCAAATATCTGTCTGAAGTAGTTAAAGAAACCAGTGGAAAATCTCCTAAGGACTGGATTATAGATTATTCATTACTGGAGATAAAAGAATTATTGAAAAACAGTTCTCTTAATATTCAGGAAATAACAATCAGAACTAAGTTCCTGAACCAGTCTGCTTTAGGTCGTTTTTTTAAAAGACACACCAATATGTCTCCCTCTGAATATAGGGAATCGACTTATTAGTTTCATCAATACCTTGCATAAAAAGATACACTTTTAATGTAAAAAAGTACAGAGAATATTTGCAAATACCAAAAAAAGCCGTACCTTTGCATCCGCAATTCGGGGTGTAGCTCAGCCCGGTTAGAGTACGCGTCTGGGGGGCGTGTGGTCGCTGGTTCGAATCCAGTCACCCCGACTGGTAAAAAAGCATTGATAATCTGATGATTGTCGATGCTTTTTGCTTTTTTAGACGGTTCTTGATTTTTGGCGCAAAAATAGGCTAAATTCGAGGTTGGTGTAAACCATAGTGTAAACCGCTACATAATACTTAAGATCATGAGTATCAAGGTTTCAGTGATTTGTTTTAAGAGTAAAGTGTTATCAAACGGAAACCATCCGCTTATGTTACGCATTACAGAGAACAAAAAGAGAGTTATGAAAAGTCTGGGAATATCCGTAAACCCTAAATATTGGGATTTCAATAAGGAAGAGCCCAAACCTAAGTGTCCAGACTACGAGTTAATCCAAAGCATCATTCTAAAGGTAAAATCAGAATACCAGCATAAAATACTGGAAAAGCTATCAAGAGATGAAGAATTTACTGCCACGTCTTTAATCAACGAACAAAAAGAAAAAATCAAAGCCAAGACCGTAGAAGAGTTTTATGTATCGTTAATTGAAGCATTGAAGCAGAAAGGTAAAATTGGGAACAGTTACGCTTATCTCAATTCATATAATACTCTACGTAATTTCAATAAAGGCAAGAAGTTGAATTACACCTTTAGCCATATAGATGTTGCTTTTTGTCGAAAATTTGAAGATTGGATGCGTAACAAAGGGAATAAAGACACTACTCTTAGTTATCAATTCCGTACATTACGCGCCACATTCAACAAGGCAATCGAGGCAAAGATAGTGGCACGTGAAAAGAATCCATTCATTGAATACAAACTAAGCCACTTCAACACAAAAACCATTAAACGGGCTTTATCTAAGGCTGACATTATGAAGATTATTAATGCGGATTGTACAGGTAAGAGCGAACTTAGACAGCTTACGCATGATTTATTTTCGTTTTCATATCTATGTGGTGGCATTTCATTCGTTGATATTGCCAACTTAACCCCTAAAAACATAGTAGATGGCAGACTTATCTATCAACGACAAAAGACACATGGAAATATAAATCTTCCTCTCTCAGAAAAGGCGCAGCAGATTATAAATAAATATACCGACTATCAGAAACTGGCAACTTATCTATTTCCTATTCTGCACAGGAAGAGGCATATCACCCCTATGCAGAAGAGCAACAGAGTACATAAGGTTTGCCATCAAATAAACCAAGAGCTAAAAATATTTGCTAAAGAATTGAACATTAAAGCAGAGGTTACAACCTATGTTGCTCGGCACTCTTTCGCAACCATCCTAAAAAAATCAGGGGTCAATATAGGAATTATATCTGAAGCATTAGGCCATCAAGATATAAAAACGACTCAAGTTTATCTCAGTCGTTTTGATAACGAACAAGTGGATGAAGCGATGAAAAAACTGCTATAACCTATCATCGAAAGGATTTACTTTGCATAGTTTACGCTATTTTTTTACAATTTTCAGATATCAATTCCAAATCGTGAACGCATTATTTGGAATAATAAACAAGATTTCCTACTTTTGCAGCATGAAAAAAACAAAACGACATATAATCCTTATTCATCTTAAAAATCCTCTTAGAGAAAAGATGAAAGTAATAAAAAGGGAGATTATAAGTTTTTTGAGGGATTTCAAAAAGAACAGTCTTACATTCAGTTATGAATGTCCAATTAGTTCCATGAATTTCTTTCAAAGATGTTTTGTTTGTATATAGACAATATACATTTGAGAAAGATTATAAAAAATGATTAACCAAATATTTAATATCAATAAGACTAATATAGAATAGAGTTTATATAAAATATACAAGAAAATTAATTAGGACATAAATAACTTCATAGAGTTGTTTATGTCCTTTTTTTATAATAATACATATCACATGATTAAAGTAAGTATCTATGGACTTATAACAATATCTGCCAATAATTACAAAGGATTGGCCATCGGTGGAATTGTAGTAGTAACCGCAGGGCTACTTTTTCACTTAGGGAAGACATTTATCAATGAAAATAAAGGATGCCTTCGAATTAAAAAGGAAGAAGCACCAAAGCATAAACAATCCGATTATGTAAGTATTAAAAATGTAGGTACAGAGCAAAGTTCCTACATAGAGCAGTCGCTTCCTCCAGCTAAGACTTTCGCAGAAGAACTTAAAGGAAGTTCTTCTGAGGATATGGAAGAAACCGAATTGTTAGGTAAATTCATTCATGCAGGTGACATCTGTTTGTTTTGCGCACCAACTAATGTTGGGAAATCTTTACTGGTAGCACAATTCGGATTTGATTCATCCAATGGTTATGCTACGAAACTAATTCCAAATAGTAAAGCAGGACAAGCTCAGCAAGTATTCCTTTATGACAAAGAAGGAAGAACTATTGATTTAATTCACCGATATGGGAAAATGGATGAATGCGTTTTAAATAACAAGAAATTTCTGCGTCCGCCCTGCTCCAACATTAACAATTTAGAAAAGCTACTAATAGACATACAAGGCAGAGTAAGAGCCATGGATGTTAATTCTATAGTTATAGTAGACAATATTACCGTATTTACTGGTAGCAAATCAACTAAATCTGTAAACAATTTTTGCGACGGATTGGTTTTACTAAGAGAAGAACAGGAAAAGAAAAAACTAAAAGTAACCTTCCTATTAGTTACTCATACCGACAAACATAGTGCTGCAAAAAATGATATACACACGCAGGACATATTAGGTAGTGGCAATCTTAGTAATTTAGCGAACTCTATCTTGTATCTGGAAAAAACCGGAGTCAATGGTGAACGAAAATTAAGATGTGGGAAAAACAAATTTACTTCTGACGGCGAAAATGACCTTATTATAAAACTTGTGAGTAAACCTTATCTGCATTTTGAATATGTTTGTTACGCTAATGAAAAAGTAACAGATAAGTTGACAAGAAATTGTGATAAAAAGAACAAACAAGTTCAGAGCTCTGAATCTACCGGAAAGAAAAAAGTAAGAGGGAAAAAAGTTACAGATGAAGAAATTTTTAGAATGAAGGAATTACAAGAGAAGGGGGCAAGTATCAGTAAAATAGCAGAAGAAATGTGAAACGGTCAGAATTATTCTTTTGCGCATTTCAAGCAAATCCTCGTTTTCCTTAACGGATTGCTGTAGTTTGACTTTTATCTTTTCTTCCTTACGTAAATCAGTTAGTATAATGAAAAAAGAAATAACAAACAGAACGATAACAATGCCTATCACTATAGCAAACAGCCGGAAAGATTTCCATCTTGTCTCCGTTATTTCCAGATACTGTTCTGTAAATGACTGCTGTATTTGGTTATCAAGAGAAGAAACAAAATCATATAACTTATGGTTTAACAGCCTGTTCTGTAAACGCAGACTGTCTGCATACGATTCCATCTGATTGTTCCGCCAATCTCTGGCAGAGGTCAATCTTTCATTGAAGTCCCGTATTTCATTTGTCATATATGGAACCTGTACCGTCTCTTTCTTTCCAAACAGCCCGGCAATACCTTTCTTTTTCTGCGTTATTGTCTTCATCCGAACCGACTGTGTGGCTATTACTGGTAGTTCATTAGCAAGAATACTGTCGGACTTCTCCCAGGATTGGACAGCTTTCATTATCCTGAACAGGTGTGTCTCTTTCGTCTCAAGCAGTAGCCGTAAAGAGTCTATCTGAACAGGATGTAAGAAATTTACACACCCGGATTTTATTTCAAGCAGAATACTGTCTGTTTTAAGACGCTGATAATGGTATCTGTTATAATCTGATTCATCCCATGCAATAACTGATTCGCCTAAGGTTGCCAACTTGGTAATATACAAATGAGCCTTATGGATATTTTCACGGGCATAATTCGTTTCATTCATAACACCCTCAAATCTTTGAAAGCGGAAACGCTCGTTGACCATAACAACAGTCAGAAATAGAACTATAGCTGTTATGACAATATAGCCCAGAAATATTTTTTTACGTAACAACAATGACATTAGAAATAGTATATCTAATAGCTATAAATTTTATAATATTTATAAGTAGCAGCTTAAATTTTATCTCTGTAATTACTATGTACAAAATAGAGAAACCAGCCACATACAAGTATTGCAACATATGTGAACATAGCTATCAAACAGATATAATTATTTTGACGTACTACCCAAAACCATCGTATAACAATTTATCACCACCTCTTGCGAATAAAACCACTATTCAAGTTGATGGAATGAAAATCTTTCTATGAAATATATTTTTATAAGCAAATATCAATGCCTTCAAGATTTAAATCTATCTGACATCGATTATGAATATGCTTCTGTCATTATTACAAAGTAGCCAACTAAAATCGCCGTAGAGTTTTCTCAAAATTGGTAATAATGTGACAATTTCTCCAGATGTACAATCTCAATAACAAATTATTTTTCAACAATTCAAATGATAATTTCAGAATGATATTATTGAATAAATCGCAGCCAATTAATGCAACATAAACATGATGAAGTTTGCCTAGCTATAAAAATCTCCCAACCCGACTATTTCAGCAAGTTGGGAGAAAGTATTAATCCTTACAGGACAGTAATACATTACAATATTAACTGATAATTTTCCCCACGCTTAGTAACTATTTCATATATATCTTTTTCACTTCGATGAACTTCTACATCCTTTCCATCAACATCTTTTACACCGAGTATAACAGTAGCTGGACTATAAATACGACATACTCCTCCAGATCCGGATAGGAACGAACACTTTCGTAGACAATGTTGTTCCCATTCTATAGTAAACGTAAAGTTACCCGCAGCACGCACCCCTTCGACTTTGCCATTCGGCCATTCCGCAGGTAAAGCCGGTAATAACTGAATAAAGCTCTGGTGGCTTTGAAGCAATATTTCAGCAATACCTGCCGTTGCTCCGAAATTACCATCAATCTGAAAAGGAGGGTGGGCATCTAACAAATTCTCGTAAACACCTCCCTTATCGTTATCCATACTTAACTCTTTTGTTGTAGAAAGGCTTAGGGCTGATTTTAAAAGTCGATAAGCATGATTGCCATCACCAAGACGTGCCCAGCAAGCAATTTTCCATGCACGACTCCAACCTGTTCCTAAATCTCCTCTTGAATTTAAAGTAATATGAGCGGCCTTAGCAAGACTTGGTGTCTTATAACATGATATCTGATTACCAGGATAAAGTGCTATCAGTTGCGAAAGATGTCTATGCTGATTTCCCAAAGTATCCAAATGCATAGAATCGTCTTTCCACTCTTTTATCTGCCCCCACATACCGATATGCACACCATTGTCCAGACAACTGAATTTATCAACTAACTCAGCGGCAAATGACTCATCTACCTGATGTCCCTGATTACACAATACTTGCAACGCCTGCAATGTTTCGGAAAACAGTTGCCAAACCAATTGTTGAGCGTACGCTACACCGTCTTCCCACGGTCCTTGTTCGGGAGACCATTCGTCAGGAGCTATCAATTTTCCGTTCTCATTTTCTTTCAGACGGTCAAACCAGTATTCACAAGCACTTTTCATGACAGGAAAAGCTGTTTGTATCAGGAAATCCACATCCAATGTATAACGGTAATGCTGCCACAGATGCATGCTGTACCAAGCGTTGGCGGGACGGTTGATGTTCCAGTCGGTATAACCGAAGATGTTGTTTTGTGTTCGCATTGCCCAACCTCTTAGACCTTCACTACGTGCTACTTGCTGCCAACTGCCTCCCGGTCGTAAAGCCTCCGTGGCGATATAGTTCAAATAGGAAAGATGACATTCGGGCAGATTACACGACTCAGCTGGCCAGTAGTTCATCTGCACATTTATATTACTATGGATATCGCACTCCCAAGGGGGGGTATTGCTATTGTTCCAAATGCCCTGCAAGTTGCTTGGCAGGTTCATACCACGCGAAGAAGCTAACATCAGATAACGACCATATTGAAAATAAAGCATGTCCAGGTAAAGACTCTCTCTATGGAAACGGACGAGTTCATCCGTAGGAACTTCTGGCAAAGTAACTCCCAAATCCAGTTTCATCCGATTGAACAAAGGCTGATAATCCATTAAATGTCTCTCTTTCAGTTGCCTGTAACTGCGATTAGAGGCTTGGATCATCCGTTCAGAAAGACGTTCATGTAATTGTTCTCTCGTTTCACCGATATAATCAGAAGAAAAAAGACTAAAATTGGTAGCTCCAGTCAGCAACAACGTTACAGCATCGGCACCGGACACCTTCAACCGATTACCTACTGCAGTCAATACGCCGCCTTCATTCACCACCTTCAACTGGGCTTCGTAAGAAAGCAAATCAAGGCGACTCTGCAACAGAAGTTCATTCTTTCCTTTTATCCCGACGTTTCCATCCCGTCCGTCTTTCAAGGAAACGGTGAAGTTCAGTTGTCCTGACTTGCCCGGTGTAGTAAAACGAACTACTACCACTCCATCCGGATAGCTGGCAAAGTACTCACGCACATAGTCCGTTCCTTTCCAACGATAACTCACCCGTCCGACGGCATCATCCAAAGACAACTCGCGCCGATAATCCGTTACCCCAATGATGTCCACATCATCGAAGTCAATATACACATCACCAAAGTTTTGATAAGCACCCCGCTTTTCGGTACTGCCTGTCCAAAGCGTCTTTTCATTGAATTGCAACTGCTCCCGGTTAATACCTCCAAAGAACATTGCACCCAGTTCACCGTTACCTATCGGCAAGGCAGAAGTCATCCATTCCATGGCCGGACGGGTGTACCACAATTTCAACTCCATTGTTTCGTCAGCTTGTTGGCAAGAAACTGCTATTGAGCAGAAAGCCAACAGAAAAAAAACTACATACACAAATTGCCGTTTCATATCAATAATCTGTTAAATAGATATTTATAGGAGGTGCAACATTCTTGCTGCGCACTACCTTATACAAAATCAACCTATGAAATAAAGAGAATATCGTGCAGTTAGAATATTGCAACTCCTATCCGATAAATTATCATTTATCTCCTATTCCAAAACAATCCCCTTCACTATCACTTCAGCCAAGGTAGCCTGGCTGCTTTGCAGGAAACGGATACGGACAAAGCGGCCAGTAGGAGCTTCCTCTGGGAATGTCAGTAGCAAGTTCTGTTCAACCTGCGTATTCTGGCTCTTGTCGCAGAGTACTTCCCAAGTGTTGTTGTCATGAGACGTTTCTACCACATAGCGACGGGTCGCTTCATCCGGGAAATGCAATTGGATTTCTTTCAGCCGTAAGCCTTTCTCCGTATTCACCGTCCAGTAAGGCGATTTGTCCGCAGCCGAAGCCTTCCAATAGGTCTGCATGTTTCCGTCTGCGGCCATTCCGGGAGTATGTTCCTCCTCGTTGCTGCTGGTAATAGTCGGATTGTTCCGCCCAAAAGTTTGGATAACCTCCGTTTTCCCTTCACGTACATAACGCTTGTAGGGTCGTTCCGCTATTGGAGTCACTCCTTCTTGGTATTCTGTCTCTCCTTCGAAGTCAATTGTCACCCGTGCCGGTTCCAGTCCCTCAGAGATGGCTTCCACCACCGTCTTGCCAGCATAATAGGAACGTATGGCGATAGCCGCCTGCCCGTCTTGGATGCGTATGTCGCTATCTGACTTAAAGCGGATGGAGCGGCCGGTAGGGAACTCGCCCGGTCCGGAAACGATACGCAACTCGACATCAGGTGACTGACTGACCCACTTACCCGAAGTGTCACATACCGTGACTACTAACTGTATATCGTCCGTACCGTCCGTTTTTGCCGTTGTGTCGCTGGCTTCCAATTTCAGTTTGGCAGCCGCATTGTCTGTCGGCCATGCCGGAGGAGAGATGCCTGCATATTCATTCCGGTACCAGTACCAGTAACGTTTGGGAATGCGGAAATAGTCGATGATACCCAGCTTGGCCATCGTGCTTCCGGCAATGCTTCCGTGATCGAAAGCGCACCAGCTAAGCTGTCCACTGCGCCAAGGGTAGCCTTTCCACCCTTCGTTCTGCTCTATGCATCCCCACTTCGCATTGTATTCTCCTGGGCGGTCTGATGAGATTTCTGAGCCATATTCAGTAACAAGATTGGGAACACCCGGATTTTGAAAATCGGAAATGATGGCTCCGTCACCATTATATCCGGCAATGTCTCCTATGCGGTCAATGCGCCCTTCCCCAATGGGACGTTGTGCGCCGCCTATGGCTGCCGGACGTGTCGGATCCAACTGATGGCTTCTGTCCACCATCTTCCGCAACAATCCCCTCATGCCATCCATGGCTTCCGGAGCGGTGAAGAAGACCTCGTTGCACATGCTCCACGCCACGATGGACGGATGATTGCGATGGATGCGTATCATTTCCTCTAACTGCTGCAAGGCGCTCGCCTCGAATGCCGCTTCATGGGCTTTGTCCACTGGATAAGCACTGCTGCACCAAGTACCGTCTTCACCATAGCCGCCCATTCCCCAAAACGGAGCTTCCGACCAGAACAGAAGACCCAGTTCGTCACAGGCTTGCACGAAGAACGGAGCGTGCGGATAGTGCGAGCCGCGGATAAAGTTGAAGCCGGCTTCTTTCACCATCGCCACATCCCGTCGGGCGGCACTTTCCGTCACGGCATCTCCCCAGCCCGCCTGGTCCTGATGCACATTGGCACCCTGAATGACAAAATGCTCGCCGTTCAGGAAGAAACCTTTGTCGGCTGTCCACTGGAACCAACGGAAACCGAAGGGAGTTTCCATGCGGTCCAGCAACACATCATCTTTATAAAGTGAACTGACGGCTTTGTACAAGACGGGTGTCTGAGGCGTCCACAGCGCAGGCTTCTGTATCGCTTCGGTCTGTTGCGTACACACCTTGCGTTCGTTGGCGGCCAATGTTTCCGTCGTTTTCGTTACCGCCATTTCTTTTCCCTTTTCGTTGAGGATGCGCGTTTCCAAACGGTAAGTTCCCGGCTCATCGGTGCCGTTGCACAGTTCCGTTTCGATCTTTACCGATGAACTTTTACCGTCCTGTTCTCCCAATTGTGGAGTGGTAATGAACGTACCATACCAAGTAATATGTACGGGAGCTTTCTTCACCAACCGAATATTCCGGTAGATACCTCCGCTGAATACATGTTCACCTGCCCGGGGTGCTACGTCCGGTTGCCAAAGGTTGTTTACCCGGACGGCTACCACATTGTCCCCAGCCTTGGCGCAATCAGAGATATCTACGGAGAATCCCGTATATCCTCCCACGTGCCTGCCGGCCAGTTTCCCGTTGACAAACACTTCCGCTTCCTGGAACACACCGTCAAACTCTAGGAAGAGCTTTTTCGCCAAATCCTCTGCATTCAGTTGCAAGTGCTTTCGGTACCAGCCGTACCCCACATAGAAGTCTTTTGCCATAAAGTAGGGAATGCTGAAAGAATGAGGAATGCCGATGTTTTCCCAATTCCCGTCATCATAACCTACCTGTTCGGCTCCCGCAAAATCGCCTTGGGCGTATTTCCAACTGCTGTTGATGTTAGTCACTTCACGGGGCTGCACGATCGCAGATGTACACGCCGTTTGAAAGCATAGTACAAAAAGCGAACAAAGTATGCAAATGCAATGTCCAATGGTTCTCATCGTTTAAAAATATTTAATTAAGTAATCATATTCAGTTTATACCTATAGCCTATTCATACAAATAAAACATCCGTTCCATCAGTTTCCATTTCTGTGCGGAACCGCTGCCGGGCACACATTCCTGAAAGTGCGCCACACAGTCTTCCCACTCCTGTTGCCGGGGTAAACGGGACAGACGTTCCATGGCGGTGTCCCAATCAAAATCAACCGGAGTCTCCATAATCATACATACGGTAACTCCCCGGATGTACATTTCCATCTCCAATATACCCACCGAGCGGATACCGGCAAGAATTTCAGGCCATACTTCCCTCCGACTGTGCAGCCTGCGATACTCAGCGATCAAGGCCGGATTATTTTTGAGGTTCAGAGTCTGGCAATACCGTTTAGTAGGCATGGGAAACTTCTTGACTTCGTAACATTTTTCCTGACTATCCATATCTATTTCGTCCATTTTATTCCATCCATTCATCTGTTATTCACTCATTTTTCTTCATCTCTTCGAAAAATCGCTCAATAGCCTTTTTGTCCACCATCGTCACATAAGCGGCGCCATTGGCTATCGGTACTTTTTTCATCAGCGCTGCAAGAGCTTCGAACCCTTTCGGGTCTTTCTGTAAC
>OGZW01003772.1_pt1 | contig 10991 bp, 8 predicted proteins | sample 1577001 | NCBI WGS metagenome assembly OGZW01 (sample SAMEA3541519, study PRJEB24748) | human gut metagenome | biome: human gut; feature: human-associated habitat; material: faeces | place: China | collected 2012
GGCGGAGTCAGAGTCCGCTGCACTACCATTATGCGAATCCCCATCGGGTTTGTGTTTCGGGCGTCTGCCCTCAACGCTCATATATTATAGCGTGCCCCGCAGGATTTGTCAACGCTTTTTTCAAAAAAACTTCAAGATTTTTAAAAAATCTTTATCCGCCCTGCACAGCCTTTTTCTCTGCTTTCATGGACATTTGCCTGCAAATGGGCTATACTGTTTTTCATAGGGAGGGGTGCTTATGGTACAGGTCGATCTCATCACCGGGTTTTTAGGCTCCGGAAAGACAACATTTTTACGCAAATATGTACAATATCTTATCCAACAGGGACACAATGTCTGTATTCTGGAAAATGATTTCGGTGCGGTGAATGTGGATGCCATGCTGCTGCAGGATCTCATCGGGGCGCGCTGCGACATCGAAACGATCAGCGGCGGCTGCGACTGCGACACCCATCAGCGCCGCATGCGGACCAAGCTGATTTCAATGGCGATGCGCGGCTTTGACCGGGTGGTCATCGAGCCAAGCGGCATCTTTGATGTGGACGAGTTCTATGACATTCTGCGGGACGAGCCACTGGACCGCTGGTACACGCTGGGCAATGTCGTTGCAATCGTGGATGCCCGGCTTGAGGACAAGCTCTCCCCGCAGGCAGAGTATCTGCTGGCCTCGGAGGCTGCCAGCGCCGGGCTGGTGGTTATGAGCCGTGCCCAGCAGGCAAGCCGCGCGCAGGCCGAGGCGGTGGTTGCGCGTCTGAATCGCGCGCTGGCAGCCTGCCGCTGTCCCCGCCGTTTCGGTGACGATGTCCTCTGCAAAGACTGGGCCGCGCTGACCGATGCGGACTGGGAACGCATCGACCGCTGCGGCTGGCAGCAGACAAGCTATGTAAAGCTGCACTTTGACGAGCATGAGGCGTTCACCTCGCTGTATTTTCTCGAGCTGAGCCGCACGGCAGAGCAGCTGCAGCGGGCCGCACGCACGCTGCTGCAGGGCGCAGGGTACGGCCATATCCTGCGCATCAAGGGCTTCATTCCCGAAAACGGCGGCTGGCTGGAGCTGAATGCCGCCCGGGATGCAATGACCCTGCAGCCGATCCCAAACGGTCAGGAGGTACTGATCGTCATCGGAGAAGGGCTGGATAAGGCTGCCATCGAGGCGGTTGTAAAGCGGTTGTGAATATTTATAGTATCTGAATAAATATGCAAAGCCCGTATCCTTCGCGTTGAGGGATACGGGCTTTGGTTGTTATTCAGCGCACATTTTGCAGATAGTGCGGTTATTCTTCCTCAAAAACCTTCGTCCAGTTGTACTCTTTTCTTGCAGGGCGGCCGCTGTCATTCTGGTCCCTGCGGGCAGTATACGCGCCGATCACGGCGGAGGGCATCAGCAGCGCCTTCTCGACCTCGGACTGAAAGACCAGCTTCGGATTCTTGATCTTGGGATTCTTCATCAAATCCTTCCAGTAGGTGTCATAGTCCATCATGACCGCCATCGCCTCAAACAGAATGGTCAGGCTTTCATAGCGGGAGATGACCTTATTGAGGGCATCCAAAAACTGCATGTTGGCCTTGCCCTCCATCATGCCGTCATCCTTGCCCTTGACATTACGGCGGCAGAAATAGGCCGTCATCTGCAGGATGTCCTCAAAGGCCTCCATCTGGCCGGTCGTCAGCCTTGCCGAGAGCGCCTCGCGGTCGATGTAGCGCAGCAGGGCCGCTGTGATTTCCTTTTTTGTCGCAGCATCGTCCGGTTCCAGCTGGTTCACCGGCTCGGCGTCCGTCTCCACAAAGTCAGTCGTCTCCACGATATCCGGCGTTTCGGGGTATTCGTCCTCCAACTCCTCCGGCATACCGCCTACGACATACAGGCGATAATTTTCCAGATCCTCGAGGATCGCACGGGACAGATACGGCAGCGGCGCACTCTTGGTGCGTGCCACCGGGATAACCTTGGCGGCATAGCGGGTCGCAGCCCCCTCGAACCAGCGGCGCAGGCCGCCGCAGTTGTCGATGACATTGTTCATCGTCTGGAAGAAATGCGCGTTGCCGCCGTCGATCATCTTGTCATTGCCGCGCGGCGTTCCGGCCATCTTGACCATGGCACCGATGATGGTATGCACGGCCTCCATCTCATCAGCGGTCAGCTCCCGCGCCAGCTTATCCAGCTCTGCCTTGACCTCCAGCTCCTGACGCAGCATTTCCGGCGTAGCACCGTAGGAATACGGGATCGTTGTCTCGGGCACCGAGACATACTCCAGTGTCAGGACATTCGGGTCATCGTCCAAGGTGCCGGTCTCTGCCAGCGTCAGCTTGTTTTTCTTGCTGCGCACCTTGCTCGACATGGATTTGGTAATCTCGTTCAGCTTGTCATCCGCGACCTGCTTGTCCACCGGCTCGATCGTGACTGCGATGGCAATGACGCGCTGGCGGTCTTTTTCGTAGACCTCATAGTCAAAATAAATGTCGGTGTGTCCGTTGATCTCACTTTTCGCCTTGTCCAGCACCGTGCGGCGGACATGGGCCCAGTTGGCCGCGTTGCAGTCCACCTGTTTTTTCAGCGTTTCAATGTTCCAGACGAGCGGCTCGCCCTTCTGCTTTTTCGTCAGGTAGAGATTCTGGTAGCTCTTGCACAACTCATAAATCTTCAAGCTATACTGGCTCTTCATCGGGAGCGTATAGGTGATGTTCATTGTTGTGTAGAACTCTTTGAGCTGGATCAGGTGCGGCTTGAGCGACTGGTCCAGCGTCAGCACGATCTTGCCGGTGCCCTCATCAATCGTTGCGCTGGAAAGCCAGCGGAACATCGTGATTTTTTGGGTGCCTGCCAGACGAATCCACTGTACCTTGGCGTTGGCGATGTCCTCGATATTCTTTTTGACCTGCTTGTACATCGAGCCGTTGTGGGGGTCCACGCCGCAGAGCTTGAGAAACTCATAGATCGACATCTCATAGCGGGGCAGCTCGGTATCCGACGGCTTGATCATGGCGAAAATGTGCAGCATCAGCTTTTGCTGACTCAGCGAAAGGCTGTACATTGCGTTCTGGATCAGGTCGTTGGATTTCCGGACGATCGTCTGGCTGCCGCGGCCGCTGTAGGTAGCGACCGGGGCGGTGCTTTGATTTTTGCCGTTTTTGGCGCCGGCCTTGGCCGCCGTCTTTTTGGTGCGGCCGTTTTTGGTCGCTGGCTTGGAGGCCGAGGGGGTGGGTGTGTAAGAAGCCATGCTGAAAACCTCATTCTCAGGCATTGCCGCACAACACCCGCAGAAGGGACTTGTACAGAATGCCTTTACACGCACTGAAAAATACACATCCCAAACCCGCAGCCTTACAGCTGCGCAGTCCGGAAATGTGCTTTAAATAACAACAATTTTCTAAAAATCTAAAAAAGCATGCGAATTTCCCGAAAAGTATCGCGCAATTCGTTAAGCGTATAATACCAGATTGTGCGCCGGGTGTCAATTATTGTAACATTCAGCACATTTCTTTTTCCGCGCCGGAAATATGCGTTTTTTGTTTTTGGAAATTTTAGGCTATATTTATATATATTTAGAAATAAGGTATAGCTATGTCGAAAATTACAACAAAACTGTGCGGTGGATTCCAACCCTTCTGTGCGCTGTCTAACAACCGGGCTGTGCGCTGCACTACAATGTGCCGACGGTAACAACGCAAAAAAGATTTTTTGCGCAAAAAATCTGCGGTCGCAATTTTGGGTGGGATTTTTGAAAAGTGTCAGGTATAACAACCATAAAAAAAGAATTTTTTGAATTGTGCTCTCCGTTACAATATCGGTGCGGAAAAGCTGCTCTGCAAAAAATGTGCTGCGTTTAACAACCCCAGAAGCAAAAATCCTGCAGACCGGAATTGTGCCACCGATAACAACCGTGCCCTGCATACAGAAAAAACTGTGCTGACCGTAACAACAGAGGAAAGGAAAATACAGCTTTTCCTAAAATGTGCCGCAAATAACAACTCCTGAAAAAGGATTTTTGGAATTGTGCCTTGTATAACAACACAAGACCGGCGTAAAAGCGTTCTTTTTTGCGAATTGTGCTACAAATAACAACCCTGTCGAAATTCTACAAACTGTAAAATGTGCGCAGAATAACAACAGAGAAAACTGCAAAAAGCCGAAATCCCGCACGGCAGAATTGTGCTGCCGATAACAACAGCATTTTTTTTAAGCATAAAATGTGTGCTGAATAACAACAGCGGGCAGGGCGGAGCAAGGCTGCAAAATGTGTGCGGGATAACAACTCTGCCATGGAAATCTTGGAGGGAACAGCCGCGTGAAATTATGCGCTGGATAACAACAGCGGGGCGGAAAACTGTGCGCGCCGCTCCAACCCGGGAGGGTGAAAATTGTGTCCCGGATAACAACGCCGAGGGGGTGCGCCGCCGCAAAATTGTGCCGTGGATAACAACAGAGCGTGCGAAAATGTGCGAAGAATAACAACCCAAGTGAAGGCGCTCGGCCGGTGTGCCCTCCCCTATATGCTGGGGCAGGGCGGTCCATCCTGCCGGGAAAAGCATACTTTGGAAAAACTGCAGATAAAAATTGTTCCCGGCGCTTGACAAATGCGGCGGAATCCTTTATAATATCATTTGTCAATCGCACATGGATGATTAGCTCAGCTGGTTAGAGCGCTGCGTTCACATCGCAGAGGTCGAGGGTTCGAGTCCCCCATCCTCCACCAGACAGTTCGTACTCGAACCCAATTCCTTACGGAAAAGGGTTCGGGTACGTTTTTTATTTGCAGGGTACCGCACACCAGGCAGGGGAGAGGTAAATACGCCATGAATTTGAAAAAAGTTCATCACATTGCCATTATCGGGAGCAACTATGAAAAATCAAGGCGCTTTTATGTGGATCTGTTAGGCTTTTCTGTCATTCGAGAAAATTACAGACCGGAACGCGATGATTACAAAATCGATCTTCAACTCGATGGGATGGAATTAGAACTTTTTATCATTAAAAATTGCCCGAAACGCCCCAGTTATCCAGAGGCTTACGGCCTCCGGCATCTTGCCTTTGCTGTAGACTCTGTCGATGATACCGTAAGAGAATTGAATAAAAAGGGCATCATAACCGAGCCGATCCGAGTCGATGCTTACACAGGCAAAAAAATGACATTCTTTTCCGACCCTGACAATCTTCCTTTGGAAATTCACGAATAAAGTCAGACCGTCAAAAAAATTGCATTCTTGCCGTACTGCGTGTGTAGGGGCGGCCAGTGGTCGCCAGCGGGGCATGACCTGCCCGAAGGAGGAGTAAAATGGTACAGGTCGATTTGATCACTGGGTTTCTCGGCTCCGGCAAGACGACGTTTCTGCGCCGCTACGTGCAGTATCTCGTCGCGCAGGGGCACAGCGTCTGCATTCTGGAAAACGACTTCGGCGCGGTGAACGTCGATGCCATGCTGCTGCAGGACCTGATCGGGGAGCACTGCGACATAGAGACGATCAGCGGCGGCTGTGACTGCGACACCCACCAGCGCCGGATGCGCACCAAGCTGATCTCAATGGCAATGCGCGGCTTTGACCGGGTCGTCATTGAGCCGAGCGGCATCTTTGACGTGGACGAGTTCTACGACATTCTGCGGGACGAGCCGCTGGACCGCTGGTATACGCTGGGCAGCGTCATTGCCATTGTGGACGCCAAGCTGGAAAACGAGCTTTCCCCGCAGGCCGACTACCTGCTGGCCTCCGAGGCCGCCAGTGCCGGGCTTGTCGTCATGAGCCGCACGCAGCTGGCCGCGCCCGGCGAGGCGGAAGCGGTCATCGACCACCTGAACCGCGCACTGGCCGGCTGCCATTGTGCCCGCCGCTTTGGCTCGGACGATGTACTGTGCCGGGACTGGAACGCGCTGACAACCGCTGATTTTGCCCGCGTGGATCGCTGCGGCTGGCGGCAGACAAGCTACGTCAAGCTGCATTTTGACGAGCACAAGGCGTTTACCTCGCTGTATTTTCTCGAGGCCGGGCGCAGTGCCGCGCAGGTCCGGCAGGCCGCGCAGACGCTCCTGCACGACGCGAAATACGGCCATGTGCTGCGCGTCAAGGGGTTTATCCCCGACGGCGGCGGCTGGGTCGAGCTGAACGCCGCCCGCGACGCCATAACCGTACAGCCCATTCCCAGCGGCCAGGAGGTGCTGATCGTGATTGGGGAAGGGTTGGATAAGGCCGCGATTGAGGCGGCTGTGAGGGGCTGCTAGGCGCGTCTGCGGGCGGATCGAGCGATGCGGAAATTTGCCCAGGTGACACTCGTCACTGCCGCAAACGGCCGCGGGGCATCGGGGACGCCGCCCCCTACAGCGTCCGGCGCAAACGATAAGGGCACACGCTGTATCCGCCAGCACCGCGCCGGTTGTTAAACGGTTGTGAATATTTATGCACACGAATAAATATACAGACAGCAAAGCCCCGGGATTTTCTGCTTGGAAAATCCCGGGGCTGTTGTTATTCAGGGCACATTTTCAAAAATTCCGCTTTTTCTTCTTATTCTTCGTCAAAAGCCTTCGTCCAGTTGTATTCCCGGTGCAGCGTGTGGCCGGTGTCGCTCTGGGCCTTGCGGGCGGTGTATTCGCCGATGACGGCGGACGGCATCAGCAGGGCCTTTTCGACCTCAGACTGAAAGACGAGCTTCGGATTTTTGATCCTGGGGTTCTTCATCAGGTCCTTCCAGTAGGTGTCGTAGTCCATCATGACCGACATCGCCTCAAACAGCGGGGTCAAGCTCTCATACCGGGCAATGACCTTGTTCAAAGCGTCCAAAAACTGCATGTTGGCCTTGCCCTCCATCATGCCGTCGTCCTTGCCTTTGACGTTGCGACGGCAAAAATAGGCCGTCATCTGCAAAATATCGTCGAATGCCTCCATCTGGCCGGTGGTCAGCCGGGCCGAAAGCGTGTCGCGGTCAATGTAGCGCAGCAGCGCCGCCGTGACTTCTTTCTTCGTCGCGGCATCCTCCGGCGCCAGCTGGTTGACCGGCTCGGCGTCGGTCTCCACAAAGTCGGTGGTCTCGACGATGTCCGGCGTCTCGGGTGCGCCGTAGTCGTCCTCCACCTCCTCCGGCATACCGCCGGTGACGTAGATACGATAATTTTCCAGGTCCTCCAAAATTGCGCGGGACAGGTAGGGCAGGGGAGCGCTCTTGGTGCGCGCCACCGGGATGACCTTGGCGGCGTAGCGGGTGGCGACACCCTCGAACCAGCGGCGCAGACCGCCGCAGTTGTCAATGACGTTGTTCATCGTCTGGAAGAACGTCGCGTTGCCGCCGTCGATCATCTTATCATTGCCGCGCGGTGTGCCGGCCATTTTTACCATAGCATCGATGATCGTGCGCACGGCGTCCATCTCGTCCGCCGTCAGCTCGCGGATCAGCTTGTCGGGCTCTGCCTTGATCTCCAGCTCCTGGCGCAGCAATTCCGGCGTAGCACCGTAGGAATAGGGGATCGTCGTCTCGGGCACCGAGACATACTCGAGCGTCAGCACGTTCGGGTCGTCATCCAGCGTGCCGGTCTCGGCCAGAGTCAGCTTGCCCTTCTTGCTGCGGACCCGGTTGGACATGGATTTTGTGATCTCGTTCAGCTTGTCATCGGCGACCTGCTTGTCCACCGGCTCAATGGTGACGGCAATCGCAATGACGCGCTGACGATCTTTTTCGTAGACCTCATAGTCAAAATAGATGTCGGTGTGGCCGTTGATCTCGCTCTTGGCCTTGTCGAGCACGGTGCGGCGCACGTGGGCCCAGTTGGCCGCATTGCAGTCCACCTGCTTTTTCAGCGTCTCAATGTTCCAGACCAGCGGTTCGCCCTTCTCTTTTTTGGTGATGTACAGGTTCTGGTAGCTCTTGCACAGCTCATAAATTTTCAGACTATACTGGCTCTTCATCGGGAGCGTATAGGTGATATTCATCGTTGTGTAGAACTCTTTTAGCTGGATCAGGTGCGGCTTGAGCGACTGGTCGAGCGTCAGCACGATCTTGCCGGTGCCCTCGTCGATGGTCGCGCTGGAAAGCCAACGGAACATCGTGATTTTCTGGGTGCCCGCCAAGCGGATCCACTGGACCTTGGCGTTGGCGATGTCCTCGATGTTTTTCTTGACCTGCTTGTACATCGAGCCGTTGTGCGGGTCAACGCCGCAGAGCTTCAAAAACTCGTAGATCGACATCTCGTACCGGGGCAGCTCGGTGTCCGACGGCTTGATCATCGCGAAAATGTGCAGCATCAGCTTTTGCTGGCTCAGCGAAAGGCTGTACATTGCGTTCTGGATCAGGTCGTTGGATTTGCGGACAATCGTCTGATTGCCGCGCCCACTATAGGTAGCAACAGGGGCCGAAGGCGACGCCTTGGCAGACTTCGCCCCCTGCTTTTTGTTATGGTTGCCTTTTGGGGTCGTTTTCAACGTACTTTGGGGTGTCATTTGCAAAACCTCATCTTTACAACACGTTAAACGTATCATAGCAGATTGTGCGCGCTGTGTCAATTATTGTAACATTCAGCACATTTCCTCCGCGCCGCACAAAATCCTGTGTTCTTTTGTTTTGGGATTTTTAGCCCTATTTATATATATTTAGAAAAGTAGTATAGCTATGTCGAATATTCCAACACAAATGTGCGCTGTGTTACAACGGTGCTGTGCGCAGCATTCCAACACAAATGTGTAAAACGCAACAATGTGCGGAGCGTAACAACGGTAAAAAAGTTTTTTTGCAGGAAAATGGCGGCAAAGAAAATTTTGTGGGATTTTTAAAAAGTGTCGAGTATAACAACCCCGGGCGCGAAAAAAGGAAAAGTGAGAAATGTGCGCAGCATTCCAACAGGGCGGATGGAAAAATCCTGCCGCGGAGAAATGTGCGCTGAATAACAACCCGTGCTGAAAAATCCTTGTATTGTGCCGTCGATAACAACCCCGGCCCCTGCAGGGCAAACTGTGCGCAGACTAACAACCCACGGCAGGACGCGCCGCAAAAAAACGGATTTTTGCGAATTGTGCGCCGGATAACAACCGCTCTGCCCCGGAAAAAACGAATTGTGCCGTGAATAACAATACCGGCTGTGCGTTGTACGGTGGATTTTTTCAGAAATGTGCCGTCGATAACAACAGCCGCCAAAATTCTACAGTTTGGAAACTGTGCGCCCGATAACAACCCCACTGCCGGAAATGTGCGCTGGATAACAACCCGGTCCGGACACGTTTGGAAAGCAGACGAAATTCCGAAATGTGCTGCCGATAACAATAGCCGAATTTTACCCACCGCGCAAATTGTGCTGTGGATAACAACCTGCCGCCCGCAGAAAAAAGTCCGAATTGTGCGCCCGATAACAACCGTTTTTTTTTGCCCCGCGATGCACACCGCACCGAAATTGTGCTGCCGATAACAACCCCGCCCGCCGTAAACTGTGCGGGGGATTCCAACGTCGGCTCCCCGGAATTGTGTGCAGGATAACAACCTGTATAAAAGAGGCTGCCCGGCAAACTGTGCCGCCGATAACAATACAGCCTGTAGAAAACTGTGCCGCGGATTCCAACCCCTGCTGCCCCGCTCCGGCAGAAAATGTGCGCCGGATAACAACCCCGCCCGCCGCCGAAAAAAACGCCGCCGGTGTTGGAACAAACGGCACAGTTTGAAGTGAAAATTTTATTTTTCTTTTTAAAGGGGGTGTGCTACAATAAGAGAGTAAAAAGCTCCGGCTGCAAGGCGCGGCGGGTGCTCTGGGACGGAAAAGGAAAATAGTACGAAACAAATAACGATATAGTACATTGTGCACTGTGCCGTCTTGTGGTACGATACTACTAAGGTGGTACGATACTACTAAGAAAGAGGAAACAAAAATGACAACGTTTAGAAAAAATGCGCCGCGGCAAGCGCATCAAGGAATCGTGAGGGTCTGCCGATGAACAAAAAAGCTGTGCCCACCGCCGCGGCGGTGCGGGAACTTGCCATCCTGACCGGAGCCGTGGCCATCATTGCGGCGGCGGTCTACTTCTTCCTTGTGCCCAGCCATGCCTCGGTCAGCAGCATCTCGGGTCTGGGCATCGTGCTGGCAAACTTTGTGCCGCTGCCGCTGTCAGCTATCACGATGATTTTGAATGTCGTGCTGCTCGTCATCGGGTTTCTTACCTGCGGGCGGGAGTTCGGTGCCAAGACGGTCTACACCAGCATCCTGCTCCCGGCGTTTATCGGCCTGTTTGAGCGGCTCTTCCCGAACATCGGCTCCCTGACCGACAGCCAGGAGCTGGACGTGCTGTGCTACATCCTCGTCGTCAGCGTGGGGCTGAGCATCCTGTTTAACCGCAACGCCTCGTCGGGCGGGCTGGACATCGTCGCCAAGATCATGAACAAATACCTGCACATGGACCTGGGCAAGGCCATGTCGCTGTCCGGCATGTGTGTGGCGCTCTCCGCCGCGCTGGTCTACGACAAAAAGACCGTGGTTTTAAGCGTGCTGGGTACCTATTTTAACGGGCTTGTGCTCGACCACTTTATCTTTGACCAGAACATCAAGCGCCGCGTCTGCATCATCACCGGGAAGGAAGAAGAACTGCGCCGGTTCATCATTGAGGACCTGCACAGCGGCGCGACGGTGTATGAATCCTACGGCGCGTACAATATGCAGAAGCGCCGCGAGATCATCACGATTGTGGACAAGGCCGAATACCAGAAGCTGATGAGCTACATGAACCGCGAGGATCCGCAGGCCTTCATTACGGTGTACACTGTGTCGGACATGCGGTATCAGCCCAAGGAATAAAAGTGCCGCCGGCTGTTAAGCTGATCCACCTGCACCGGATAACAGAAAACGATTGACGCAGCAGCGATGAATTCTGAAAAACTGAAAATTTTGGAGAAAAAATTGAAGTTTTTTCAAAAAAGGCGTTGACAAATCTCGTCGGGCACGCTATAATATATGAGCGTTGAGGGCAGACGCCCAAGACACAAACCCGATGGGGATTCGCATAATGGTAGTGCAGCGGACTCTGACTCCGCC
>OGZW01003774.1_pt1 | contig 10982 bp, 6 predicted proteins | sample 1577001 | NCBI WGS metagenome assembly OGZW01 (sample SAMEA3541519, study PRJEB24748) | human gut metagenome | biome: human gut; feature: human-associated habitat; material: faeces | place: China | collected 2012
GGTAAGCAAAGATAGCTAATTTTAAAACTTACCAACCAGAAATTTCCGCTGAGCCCTTTTTTATTGTTACCAATGCATCGTAAACCGTCATTCTGTGGAGGTACAGACCTTTCATGCGTACTTTTTGCGGGGAAAAAGCCTAAAACACCCTACTTTATATCAAGTCGAAACGATCTATAAGAAAATGGTATGTGTTTGAAAACAAGTAATTTATGTGGAAATATACTTCAAAACATTGTGAGAGTATGAGAGCATGAATGAGAGCAATTTTTTTTATCCTTACTACATAAACCGTTAATAATAAACCTGTTATATATGCAGTGAGGGCATGAGGGTATACATGGCTCGAACTTTTCTTTGAAATATGCAAAACGGCTATATTCCACGATATAGGAATATATGCCGTTTTGATAGAGGGGAAATTTTTTATGGTATATAATTCCAATAATCCATATTTGTAATGATTTGAACTATAATTTTACGATCTCCTTCTCGTATTTCGTTGGGAGCATTCTGAGATGCATACGATATTTTTGCGCCCACTCCTTTTGCTTTTAACATTTTATTGGGAACTCCTTTCTTTATAAGTGCATTGACTACAGCGTCTGCACGTTTTTGGGATAGATCCATATTGTATTGTGATGATCCTTTTGCATCAGTACATCCTGTGATGAGATATTTTTTGCTTGTGTCTGTCAGCATAATTTGAGCTATTTCATCAATGATAGTAGCTGCTTTAGGAGTTATTTCTGTTTTATCAAACTCAAAATAGATATTGTTGAATAAATCACATAAAACATTGGGCTGGCTTGGAGTTTCTATAATTTGTTTCATGATTATAGGTTTTTCTATAACTTTTTCTATGATTTTTTCCACATATTGAATTTCCGGTTTGACTTTTAGGGATTTACCACCAATGCGCCACATCAATCGAATGCTTCCTTGCCATGAATTGGCTATATGTTTGTATGGCATGATGAGGTAGTCTCCTTGGAGTCCTATGCCAATGTTGTCATTAAGCCACATATTCACGCCTATTCCCAATGAAATAGGGATAAGATTTTGTTTATCTTTCCCTTCTTTAGTATAATCATTTGATAGATTCCATCCCATCTCCTCACTGTTGAATTCTTCCATCCCCTTATAGTTGATCTTAAAATTCTTGTACATATAGTTGGCTCCCATCCGTAGGAAAGGATCAATATAATTTGAATGGAGATATTCACCTAGACGCCACTGTAAACCGATTCCTGCCATACCTAGCCATCTTGATTCTTTACCGTTACGGACAGGATCGGAACTGTAGTCTAATGTTCCTTGTAAATCTAGATAAAAATGAGAGTTAAGTTCACGAGCAAAATATAGATTTCCTCCAAAAATAAAATCTTTTTTATTAGTACCTACAGTGTAACCGCCTTTATTATTAGTATGGAAATTAATGACATTAAAACGTGTCATTTGAAGTCCGGTTGCGCCTATACCTATTTCCCATGCTTTTTTATTATTATCGGCTGCTCCATTCTTTGCATTTTGTTGTGCATTTATAGGTAAACCGAAACATAATACTGAGGTAAAGCATAGTATGAGATGGATTTTATGTATATATATTTTCTTCATATTTTTATTCTTCATAGATAACTTGTACTTCGGGCAACTCATAAGAGCTGCTATAGTTTTCAATAATAAATGTTTTTTCATCCTTTCCTTTTCGGAGATAACCTTGATAATATCTATAGAAATATGAACTGTTGCCACTGTCAATGTATATGGATGAATTTAAAAATGGTGCGAATACTTTGAACGTTGGAACTTCTGCAGAAGATCTGTTATTAGAACTTGATGCTTCTTGTGAGCCAGCTGTTGAGGTATATCTGAATGTGATATATGCCATTTTAAGTTTGCTGGCTTCTTCTTCAGTATATGCTATCGGTTCTACATAGTCCATTCCATTTTCTTTAACGACACGTGTGGTCGATGATTTGTAAATTCTTGTAAAGTCTATTTTTGAAAAATCCAATTCACCTTCAGCAGATGAGAAACTGGGTGCTTCTCCATTGGATATTATTTTTAATTTTAATGTTTTTAGCGTAGGTCCCATTTGATAAGGAGCTAATAAACAAACACCATTCCATTGGAAAGTTTCTCCATAATAAGGTTCTCTAGCTTTTACAGTGTAATAAACGTCACTTCCATCCCAATATTCAGATTGATTGTTTTTGAATTTTCCGGGATTTTCTTGAATGAACCGATAGGTATAAATATAGTAATAATATCCTCCATTATTTGAACTATAACTTTGGTTTGAATATAGTTTTTTGTCTGGCAAAATACTGTTGGGATTATTTTTGTCAGAAACTCTATATGCGTCTAAATTCCTTGAACCACTATTAGGTAAATAAGAAGGGATATTTTGCCATTGGTCTTCCGGATTAACTTTTCGTTGTATATAGAAATATAGATACTGATAATCGTATAATGAATTTGAATTATCGCGGAGGATCATTCTCATGCGTACTCTATTAGGAACATATGTGTTTTTAGCGGATTCTTGCGGCAACTTTCCGGCTAGGGTTACTTCTTTTACCGTTCCCCAGCGTAAGTTTATGTCTTGTATTTCGGGTAAATCTTCTTTAGGTACAATAAACTCTCCGTTTTCATTGGTAATGTAAGTTTTTTCCGCATTGATACCCGGCATGCCTTTAACTTGAGCTTTTGGTGCGATTTGTCCAGTTTCATCATATACTTTATAGAGTACACCTCCATCAGTTGTGCGTACATATTCACCATATTCTGATTGAGAATATTGTGCAATAACATTAGGTATACCCTTAATGATGGTAACTTCTGTTCCCGGTTTTCCTGGTTCTCCGGGTTTGCCGTCTTTGCCATCTTCTCCGTCTTTGCCATCTTTCCCGTGTAGATAGTCATAAAAATCCTTTAACGTATTTTTTTCACAGTCCCATACTCCACCATTTTTGTGGTCAATAAGTGCGTCTGTTGTACCGCAAAATTTAGCTAAGTCATTTTTCCACAGTTCATGTGCTGACAAACCATTGCTTCCGTTTATTCCGTCTTTACCAGCTAAATAATTGAAAAAATCATATTCTGAAACTTTGTCAGAAGGCCATTTTTGTCCTGGATTTTTAGGATCATTCATATTGCCTGTTTCTACAGTTTCTTTCCATAGTTCATAAGCGGATTTTCCATTGTTACCATTTGTTCCACTGAGGTAAGTGTAAAAATCTGCCATTGTAATTTTATCTTTGGACCATGCTGAATTATTTTTGTCTTTGATTTTATCATTTTTGACGTCATTTACCCATAATTCGTATGCAGATGCTCCGTTAACTCCTTTTTCTCCTTGAGCTTTTATTCTTGTATCAGTAGTACCTATCCACCAATTTCCGTTATTACCTATATGGGGAGATACGCCATCATCTCCTTTTTCTCCTTGAGCTTTTATTCCTGTATCGGTGGTGCCTATCCACCAGTTCCCATTTTTTATCACCGGGGTAAGTCCGTCCGCTCCTTTATCACCTTGTTCTCCTTTGGGACCTTGCACTGCAATCCCAGTATTGGATGTGCCTATCCACCAGTATCCGTCTTTAATGAAAGGGGTTAATCCATCGCTTCCTTTTTCTCCTTGAGCTTTTATTTTTGTATCGGATGTATTGATCCACCAGTTTCCATTAGGACCAATATAAGGGGATGCTCCGTCTTTACCATTTTCTCCTTTTTGACCTTGAGCCGGAAAATTTGTATCACGATTGCCAATATACCAATTACCATTTTCACCAACATGTGGAGTAATACCATTTTCACCATCTTTCCCTTTTAAATATAAAAAGAAATGTTCCATTGTTGTTTGGTCTTTGGGCCAATTTATATTGCCGCCAGCAACAGATTGTTTCCATAATTCATAGGCGGAAAATCCGTCTTTGCCATTAATTCCATCCTTTCCATCTTTGCCGATAGCTTTGATTTTTGTATCTTTATTGCCGATATACCAATTCCCATTTTCGCCAATATGAGGTGATTCTCCGTCTCTTCCGCTAAGAAAATCCCAAAAATCGGCTTCTGTATTTTTTGAAGAAGGCCAAATGAGCGAAGGGTCATGAGGGTTGGTGACATTACCTTGGGTGATCAGGATTTTCCATTGATCGTATGCAGACATTCCATCTTTTCCTTTGTCTCCTTTTTCTCCTTTAATATAAACTAAAAAGTCTGCTAAATCAACTTGGGTGGAAGGCCAGTTTATATGACCGGTTTCAACTTCTTCTTTCCATATCTCGTAAGCGGATTTGCCATTGGTTCCCTGAGGACCTTGGGGTAATTCAAAATCAATACTGCTGCACGAGAAAAAAAATGTGCAAAGTAGCACTGATAATACATAAATTTTGCATTTCTTCTTTGTATACATGACTGTAAATTATTAAAAATGAATTGTTCTTTGTTGTTACATATTGGATAAACTCCGTTCTGCTTTATTGAATATTGTATCGTTGGGGGGCATGCAATTTTATATTTTAGGTTATTCTGCTGTGTGCGATTTACATTATAATAATATTCACATTTTATTTGGGTGCAAAGTTCTATATTTGGTACTAAAAAGAAGTTGCGTATTTAAAAGATTTGTTTGCATATAATCAGTTCTTTCTTTTATATCTGCATAAAAAGGTTTCCTATTTTTCTAAATGTTCGTTTTGGGATAGTTTTAAATGGTAGATGCTTTATATGATTTTACAGAGGGGGATATGTGATAAGTTTTCCATATATTGATGGTGGATTATGATTAGGTTTTATGATATTTGTTATTATAGATGTATAGAAATTCTTAAAATAGATCCATATACCGAGATCAGGAAACAAACTTATTATTAGCTTTAGTGTGTATGATGGAGACAAGTATATTCATAATTTTCAGGATGCGGGATGTTTGTTTAATCGTTTGCAGAAACAGAATATGTTTCAAGAGGAGGTGTATCTCTTGATTCTTCTCCTTTTTTACGTATTTCGTTAGGAGTAGCTCCGATATTTCTTTTACAGTAGGTTGTAAAATGGGAGAAAGTCTTGAAATGATAGTCCAGCATTATTTGTTTGATGGGTAAAGTACTTTTTTTTAATTTGAATTCAATTTCATAAGATGTTTGTTTTTGTAACCATTGATATGGTGTATTTCCATGGAAGTTTTTTTTGAATAACTGTGTGAAAACAGTATCATTATATCCACATAAAACAGCTAGTTCTTTGGCTGTTCTGCAAGCTTTGTAATGTGTCATGACGGATACGAAGAATTGAAGGTCGTTAGATAGCGCATCACGGAAAATGGAGGCAATTTCATTCTTCTTATAGCAAATTTTAAATAATGAGAACAATTCATATTCTTTGGCTCGATGTAAGTCGGGAATTTCTGTTCCATTTTTCATGTAATCGACCAGCAAATCTAAGTAGGAACGCATTAACGGATAAATGGGAAGGACTTCTACCGGTTTTACTTCTTCGATGGATATATCTTGCAGATACTCTATTGTTCTGCTATGTAGATAAGGAGCCACAATATTACATGCATGAATGACAAGTTGTACTTCATCCATTGCCTTGATTTTACATTGATGCAGGCTGCTGATGAAGAAAAATTCATTCTGCATTGCCATCAGAGGCATGGATTCTATATGATCTCTGAATAGGCATAATGATCCTTTTAGAACAAAACAAACTTGAAATTCATGGGTTTCGTTCAAGTTTTGGATAATCTCTCCTTTACTTATATGAAGACACCTGAATTGGCTGAATCTGGATAGCGCAAGAGGATCACGGTATAAATTCTTTAGTAAAAATAGCATTTCCATACATTATAAACATTTTAAGATAAAAAAAGTTTTGATACATCTATCCCGGACAAATATAACTTGATATTTAAAATGTTTTAAAGCTATAGGAGGAATATGCAACTAAATCATTGCTAATATGAAATTGAATCTTCTGTTTAAGAAAGAGTTTATCAACATATGAAATTATAAGGTATTTAAGGCCGGATGCTTTGGATGGTAGCTTATAAAGTGGAAGATGTTTACTGATTTTTTTTATGAGTGAATGTAAATAAGTGATTTGGAATGGAGATAAATCTAAGGATCTTTTTCTTATTGCAATGAACAATAAGGAAATTACAAATAAAAATCCGAATATAAGGCCGCTCATGTGATACTGATTACTAAGTATCGATTATATAAGTATTCCCCATCTTCGGGAGTATGGTTCAAAGTACAAAGCAACCATTGGCATAATGGATTATTTGTGTCGTGGGAACAATAGAAGTAAATAAGGAATGACGGACTACCTATAAGTAGGGTAAGTACTGTCAGAATCTCTATTGTTCTATGATGAAGTGTCTTGTTCACAGGCATTTCATGATGTGTCAATTTAATCATGCTTGCTTTTTTTACAAAATTGGTTATAGAAATACATACTGATAATACCTATTAATGGTGATAATTTTCGGCTTTATACCTAAAAATAAGTACTCGTGTATTTTATGATGTATATGATTATCAGTAATAAAACCCCAATTTTTAGGTATTGTGTACTCTTGGTGGCAAGGGTAACTTTGCAACAAATTTGAAAACATAAAATAATAACTATTAATCAATAAAACTAAAGTATTATGAAATTGAAAAACTTTTTAGCGATGATGGCTATTGCATTGTGTGCAGTAGCATGTAGTGACAATGATGATAAAAAGGAAGATACCGTGATTCCGGCTCAGGAGGTTGCTGGTATTTACAATGGAACATTATCACTCTCAGTATCAGGAAATGATCAAGGAACGTCAGACAGTCAGGTGAAAATTACTGCGGAAGAAGGGGGAACTGTTCAAGTTCTTCTAGTTGGCGGTGCTGGTGAAGGAATGATGTCATTGCCGGATATTGCTATACCTGGAATTAAAGTGCATACCTCCGATAATGTCACTTATATTTTGCCGGAAAGTGCTGTTGATGTAACTGTTGGTTCTGTAAAATATACAGGAAGTTTACAAGGAACGATTAAGGATGAAAAGGCTGATCTGATCTTTACACTAAAGCCGGGAGCCATGCCTATGGCTATTACTGCGACTTTTGTAGGCACTAAATAGCATGAAAAGATATCTCTCTATTATAACCATACTGGGAATGATGCTTTTGCCATTCTCGGCATGTGATGGTATTTTGGAAGGAATATATGATAGTCCTGCTGCTTCGGATAGTAATGAATTGGGTTTTATAAGAACAGACCCTTCTACCCATTCGGGTACTATTTATATTGATGCTACTGATTATAGACGTTGGACTTTTATCGATTTCCATACACAAAAAGTAGATTCTGTAAATGTGACGGATTCTGAACAGAAAGAACCGGAGGAATGGGATATTGCTGTTCATCGTTATGATGTTAAAACCAATGCTGGAGCAGTATTGGAAACCGGTTTCACAGGTTTTTCCGCTTTACGGAATGCGGATGCGATGCCCGAAGGAGCCTATGTGGAGGATGTTTGGACTACCGCTAAGATAGCCATTGATATGTCAGGTATGATGGATGGTAATATTGTTTATATGGAATCCTATTATAATGAAGAACTATCCAAATGGTTGAATGTTGATAAAAGTAATATGCCACCTACCTATACTCTTTCAAACAAGGTTTATATGGTAAAGCTGAAAGATGGAACTTATGCGGCTGTTCGTCTCACAAATTATATGAATGCTAGTGGTGTAAAAGGCTTCATGACTATTGATTATATTTATCCGTTTGAATTGTAAACCGACATACGATATGCATAGACTACTCAGAAACGTGTGCTTGATACTGTGTTGGCTGATGGCGGTATCAGTATCAGCACAACGAATTATTTCGGGAACTGTATTTGATGAAAATAAAGAACCTCTGACGGGAGCAACAGTTTCCGTAAAAGAAAAAGTAACTTTGGGAACCACTACGGATACACAGGGAAAATACATGTTGAAATTACCCGATAATAGAGAATATACTCTACAGGTTTCATACATGGGGTATATCTCGCAGACTCATAAAGTGTCTGTCAGTAAAACAGGTAAAGTTGATTTTATACTGAAAGAAGATGCTGTAAATATGGAAACTGTAGTTGTAACGGGAACCCGTACTCCGAAACTCCTGAAAGATGTTCCCATTGTAACTCGTGTCATTACTGCCGATGAAATAAAAAAAGTAGATGCTACCCATATTGGAGATTTACTTCAGGCAGAACTGCCGGGAATTGAATTCTCTTATTCCATGGACCAGCAAGTTTCTCTCAATATGCAAGGATTTGGTGGAAATGCTGTACTTTTTCTGGTTGATGGTGAGCGTCTGGCAGGTGAGACTTTGGATAATATAGACTACAACCGATTGAATATGAGCAATGTGGAGCGTATTGAAATTGTAAAAGGTGCGGCTTCTTCACTCTATGGTTCGAATGCGGTAGGAGGAGTGGTAAACATCATAAGTAAAGTGCCTGCGGAGCCTTGGACTGTGAATCTCAATGGACGTTACGGGGCTTATAATGAGCAGCGTTATGGAGGAACAATAGGTTTCAATGTTGGAAAATTCAATAGTGTGACTAATGTACAGCATACCCAAGTAGATGAAAAAGATTTGGCAGATGGAAAAACAAATGAGGAAACGGAGGATTGGGCATTTAAAAAGGTGTATGGTGATAAAACTTGGAATTTCAAAGAACGTTTGGTCTATACTGCTAATGACCATCTGAAACTGACGGCACGTGCCGGATATTTTTTTCGTGAACGTGAGAAGTCACAGACTAGTAAAGACCGTTATCGCGACTTCAGTGGTGGGGTGAAAGGAAATTATGTATTGGATAAAGATAAGGATCTGGAAATAGCTTATTCTTTCGACCAGTATGATAAGAGCGACTACTTGCCGCAAGACGCTAATGATGTACGTGATTATAGTAATGTACAACATTCGGTTCATACTTTTTATAATCATACTTTTGTCGGTAAGCATATTCTCACCGTGGGTGGTGATTATATGCGTGATTATTTAATGTCCTATCAGTTTGCCAATAATGGAAGTAAACATCAGTATACAGTGGACGGCTTTGCACAGTTTGACTGGAACCCGACGAAATATTTCAATATACTGGGAGTACAGACGGATCATACCATCCATCAGTGCACGGTGGTCATCACGGGTCTTGCCGTTTACGTTCTGTTTCAGACGGGAGAGAGAACCGAATGGCTCAATGTGTCCATTTTTCAGATAGTACTGACCTTCTGTGATATAACCGGTGTTATCCGGTACTGGGTGAGTTACGTCATCACCAGGCATTGTGGTAACACCAAGGATTGTAATAGAACCTGCACCTTCGATATCAACGGCTTTCTCATAACGGGAAGCCAGGCAGCTGTACAGATCGCCCGGATAACCTCGGTTGGAAGGTACCTGCTCCATGGTGATCGCCATCTCTTTCTGTGCATCGGCGTAGTTTGTCATATCGGTAAGCAGTACCAGAACTTTCTTTCCGTTCAAGGCAAACTGCTCTGCAACAGCAAGTGCCATATCCGGAACCAGTGTACACTCAACGGTCGGATCGGAAGCTGTGTGGATAAACATAACGGTATGGCTCATGGCGCCACCTTTTTCCAGGGTATCACGGAATGCAAGGTAATCATCATATTTTAATCCCATACCACCCAAAACGATGACATCTACTTCTGCCTGAAGTGCGATACGGGAGAGCAGTGCGTTGTATGGCTCTCCGGAGATAGAGAAGATCGGAAGTTTCTGACTCTCTACCAGTGTGTTGAACACGTCGATCATCGGGATACCGGTACGGATCATGTTTTTCGGTAAAATACGTTTTGCCGGGTTAAAGGACGGTCCACCGATCGGGATCATATTCTCAGTCAGTGCCGGACCATGATCACGCGGAACGCCTGCACCGTCAAATACTCGTCCAAGCAGGTGATCGGAGAAGGAAATCATCATTGGTCGACCAAGGAAGCGGACCGGATCGCTGGTTCCGACGCCCTGTGCACCTGCAAATACCTGAAGGGATACCAGGTCTTTATCAAGTTTTATAACAGTCGCGTAACTGTCACCTACGAGAGCAAGGTCGCCCAGACGGACATCTTTTGCTCTGACAGTAACTACGTTACCGACAATTGATTCAATTTTTGTATATACTTTCTGCACTCTAAAATCCTCCTACTCAACAGCTTTTGATTTGTAGAATTCTGAGATTTTCTTTTCCTGTTCGTAGAATTCCGGTGATTCGAATTCTGTACCGTGCCAGTCAAGGAATTCCTGTCTCAACTGGTTGAAGAAACCTCGGATCTCGTTTTTGTCATCCAGATCATAAGATGCCATCAAAGCATCGTAAAGGATGCCGAATTCTTCACGCTGTCTGTCCGGAGAGCATGCTGCATCGATCGGATCGAAGGAGTTCTGCTGCAGATATACGGAATCGAGAAGTTCGCCCTTCTGATAAATAATGTAGTCTTCTGCGGAAGTTCCTTCCTCACCAACTACTTTCATCATCTGGTTAATCTCATTTCCTCTGTGCAGAATAGAACGGGCTTCTTCCACCCGGGCCATATCGACTACGCCGTCATATTTGGACCAGGAATCCATCGGATGGATCGCCGGGTATTTACGGGCATCGGAACGCTCTCTGGAAAGTCCATGGAAAGCACCAACTACCTTCAGGGTTGCCTGTGTAACCGGTTCCTCGAAGTTACCACCTGCCGGTGATACGGTACCACCGATGGTAACAGATGCGATCTTGCCGTTTTTCAGTCTTACTTTACCTGCACGTTCATAGAAAGAAGCGATGGTAGACTCAAGGTAAGCCGGGAATGCCTCTTCACCAGGAATCTCTTCCAGACGTCCGGACATTTCACGCATGGCCTGTGCCCAACGGCTGGTGGAATCTGCCAGCAGAAGAACATCCAGTCCCATCTGTCTGTAAT
>OGZW01003775.1_pt1 | contig 10979 bp, 12 predicted proteins | sample 1577001 | NCBI WGS metagenome assembly OGZW01 (sample SAMEA3541519, study PRJEB24748) | human gut metagenome | biome: human gut; feature: human-associated habitat; material: faeces | place: China | collected 2012
ATACTTCCTTTCCTATATATATCTTTAGGCAAATTTTACGCCTCAACATCTTGAGTGTCAATAACTTATTTTAATAAGAATTTATTAATTGTATATCATTCGTTAACAATGTGAAAATGTAAGCTCTTTAATAAATCAATTGCTTTCTTTTCGAGTGAAACATCATTGCTTGCAATACCTTTTAAGTCAATACAAATAGGGGTTTCAGGCAAAGCACTTTTAACAATAATTGCGTTTGATAAAACACAAATATTAGAAACAACACCTACTAATGTGATTTCTTGGTAAGATTTTTCTTTTAAATAATTACCTAATTCTAAAGAACCAAAGGTAGGTTTTTCAATACAGACATCCTCTTTTTGTTTTGCATCATTTACTTTTCCATAAAGCTGCCATCCATCATTTCCTTTAATACAATGAGGGACAGGTAAATTTCTACCTTCTTGACTTTCTAAGTAATTTTCTTGATGTGTGTCAAAAGTAAAAATGACATCATCTTTATTTTTGTGATATTGATTAATTAAAGAAGTAATATAATCATCTAAATCTTGGGCTTCTTTAAAGCCTAAACTTCCATCTACAAAATCTTTTTGATAATCAATGACAATCAATAATTTTTTCATAAAATTTCTCCAATCATTTTTATTTAATCTTATCATATATATTGACTTTGTAAATAAATATCATATAATATTCATGTGAACATATATTCATATGAAAGGAGAAAAAATGGATAAAATCGTTAATAATGAAATTGTTGAACAAGTAAAGAAAGCAATGCCCGAAGAAGAATCTTTATATGATGTTGCTGAATTATTCAAAGTGTTTGGTGATTCAACAAGAATACGCATTATTTGTGCATTATTTGATCATGAGATGTGTGTTTATGATTTAGCTGCTTGTTTAGATATGACGCAGTCAGCTATTTCTCATCAACTTAGAATTTTAAAAGCCAATAAATTAGTAAAAAATAGAAGAGATGGTAAAATGATGTATTATTCGTTAGATGATGAGCATGTAAAACTAATTTTTGAGGCTGGTTATAGTCATATCATGGAGGATAAATAATATGAAATATAAATATAAGGTTAATGGCCTTGATTGTGCTAATTGCACACAAAAATTAGAAGATGCTTTAAATAAAAAAGAAGAGATTAATGATTGTGTAATTTCTTTTGCAACAGGCATGATGACTTTTGAAAGTAATCAAGAAATTAATGATAATGAGCTGCTTTATTTTATGCAATCCATTGAAGATGAAGTAACAATTGATAACCTCTCTACAAACAAAACACATCATCACGATGAATGTGGATGCGGACACCATCATGAACATGAACGTCATCACGATGAATGTAGTTGTGGACACCATCATGAACATGAACATCATCACGATGAATGTGGATGTGGGCAACATCATGAACATGTGGAAGATCATCGTGAATTGGCTAATTCAATCAAATTTAATATAGTTGGTTTGGATTGTGCAAACTGTGCAAGTAAAGTAGAAGCTGAGATAAAAAAACAATCTTACATTGAAGATGCAGTTGTTAATTTTTCTACTCAAAAGTTAATGGTTAAAGTAAAAAACGATGATTCTTTAATGGAAAAGTTACAAGCTGTTGTTGACTCTGTTGAAGAAGGAGTTGTTTTATCAAAGGAAGATAATCAAAAAATATATAGTAAACCAAAATTATTTGATTTAAAAGAAAATATGGAATTGGTTGAAGGTGTTATTATTTTTATAGGGGCACATTTTTTTGCAGGTGGTTTTGCTACTTTCTTATATTTGTTTGCTTATTTATTAATTGGCTATAAGGTTATTTTAAAGGCAATTAAAAATATTGGACGTAAAGATTTCTTAGATGAAAACTTCTTAATGTGTTTAGCTACATTTGGTGCGATTGCCTTAGGAGATTATAACGAAGCAATTGCCGTTATGTTATTTTATGCTATTGGTGAAATTTTCCAAGGGTATGCTGTTAACAAAACACGTTCATCTATTTCTTCTTTAATGGATATTAAAAGTGAATATGCAACAATTGTAAAAGATGAACAAATGATTCAAGTTACACCTGAAGAAGTAAATGTAGGTGATACGATTGTTGTTAAAGTGGGAGAAAAAGTACCACTTGATGGAAAAGTTATTAAAGGAAACAGTATGTTAGATACTGCAAGTTTAACAGGTGAATCTGTTCCTCGCTGCGTTGAAGTAGGGGATGAAGTTTTATCTGGTGTTGTTAACTTAAATGATATTCTATATATAGAAGTTACAAAACATTATGCTGATAGTACAGTAAGTCGTATTATTGATTTGGTTGAAAATTCAGCAAGTAAGAAAGCTAAAATTGAAAAATTTATTACACGTTTTGCAAAAGTTTATACGCCAACAGTTGTTGGCCTAGCAATATTATTATTAATCGTGCCAATGATTATTTTACCAAATCAAAGTTTCTATATTTGGCTTTATCGTGCATGTACCTTCTTAGTTGTATCATGTCCATGTGCTCTTGTTATTTCTGTTCCATTAGGCTTATATGCTGGTATTGGTAAAGCGAGTGCATTAGGGGTTTTAGTTAAAGGTGGAAATTATTTAGAATTGCTTAAAGATATTGATACAGTTGTTTTTGATAAAACAGGAACTCTTACAAAAGGAGAGTTTGAAGTGGTTGAAACTTCAAATGATGATTTATTAGAAATTGGTGCTTATGGAGAATATATGTCAAATCATCCAATTGCACGTAGTATTGTTAAAGCTTATGGTAAAGAAATTGATAGTTCACGTATCGAAGATTTCAAAGAAATTGCAGGTAAAGGGTTAGCAGTTGTTATTGATCATCAACACTATTATTTAGGTAATGAAAAATATTTTAAAGAATTGAATTTGTCTGTTTTACAACCTAAAAAAATTGGAACAATTGTTCATATCGCTTGTGGTGATCAATATCTTGGTTATATTGTGGTAGCAGATGTCATTAAAGAATCAACAATTCCTGGAATCCAAGATTTGAAAAAAGCACATGTTAAACAAACAGTGATGCTTACAGGGGATCATTCTATTGTAGCAAATGATATTGCTAAGAGAACAGGAATCGATCAAGTTTATAGTGATTTACTCCCTCAAGACAAAGTTTCACAATTAGAAAATCTTATGTCAGATGAACATGTTGTGGCTTTCGTTGGAGATGGCATTAATGATGCACCTGTTCTTGCAAGAAGTGATATTGGTATTGCTATGGGTGGTGTTGGAAGTGATGTTGCAATTGAAGCAGCCGATGTTGTTTTGATGAGTGATGATATTACTGCAATCGCTAAAGCAATTGACATATCTCATTATACAAACTTTATTTTAAAAGAAAACGTAACATTTACCTTAATTATTAAAATTGGTGTTCTTATCTTAACACTCTTTGGTCTTACAAATATGTGGATGGGTGTTTTTGCAGATGTTGGTGTTACTCTTATTGCTATTTGTAATTCAATGAGAATTTTATATAAGAAGTCATAATTTTGACTTCTTTTTTTATTATTTGGATATACTTTAATGGGTGAAGAAAATGAATCTATTAGAATATATCCTATTACCGTTGATTTCTTTAATTGTTTTATTTTTTTTAACAAAACTTATGGGTTATCGACAAGTGACAGAACTTTCTTTATATGATTATATTATTGGAATTACAATTGGATCAATTGCTTCAGAACTGATTATGTGTGACTTTGAGGAAATATTAAAACCACTTCTAGGAATGATTGTTTATGCAGTTTTTACTTGGTTGATTTCAATTTTAACAAAGAATTACATGAAGTTTCGTTTTTTTGTAGAAGGAAAACCTTTGATTTTATATGAAAATGATAAACTTTATTCAAAAGCGTTGGATAAAGCAAAGATTGATTTAAATGAGTTATTGATGAATTGTCGCATGAATGGTTATTTTGATTTAAATGAACTTGATAAAATTATTTTAGAAACAAATGGAAAGTTTTCATTTTATCCTAAGACATTATCAAGACCACTTAAGTTGAGTGATTTAAATCATCAAGTACAAAAGGAAAAGATACCTGTTTTATTGATGTTGCAAGGAAATGTGATTAAAGAAAATTTAGTGTTCGTCAATCGTAACGAAGAATGGCTAAAGCATATTTTGAAGGTACATGGTTTAGAAGAAAAAAACATAGAAATCCTTTATTTGGATAGTCAAGATCAAATTCAATTCTATACAAAAAATAATTTAAAAAGGGATTTTGTTTAATCCCTTTTTTGCATATCATAAATAATTTTTAAACCTTTAAAAGTAAGATCTTTATCATAAGCATCAATTAAATCTGTTTCATGATAAATCATACGTCCTAAACCACCTGTAGAAATTACTTTAAGAGGTTCAGAATATTGTTTTTTAATTTCTTTGATCAGCTTTTCTGTTAAACCAATATAACCATAAACAACACCAGCTTGCATACCTTCAACCGTATTTTTACCAATGGTATGCTGTGGCTTTTTTATAGCAACTTCAGGAAGTTGAGCTGCTCGGTTTGATAACATTTCAGCAGATATGCCAATACCAGGAGCAATGGCCCCTCCCATAAATTCTCCGTTAGAAGAGATAACATCAAAGGTTGTTGCTGTACCAAAATCAATAACAAGGCAAGCACAATGATGACTATAATAAGCACCAACGGCGTCTACTATACGGTCACTTCCTAAAGAACGTGGGTTATCATATTTGATTGAAATTCCAGTTTTGACACCCGGACCAACAATAATGGGTTCTTTATGGAAATATTTACGAATAGAATTTGTAAAAGAATACATGATTTTAGGGACAACGCTTGAAATAATGACATCTTTAATATCTTCAACTGTCACTTGATAAGCTTGTAAAAAGGATAAAATCATAAATCCATATTCATCTGAAGTTCTTTGTAATTTTGTTGTTAAACGATAATTTCCAATTAATGTATCTTCTTTATATAATCCCATGGTAATATTTGTATTACCCATATCTACAACGACTAACATTTCTATTCTCCTTTAACTTTGATAAGCTTATCTAAAATAAGATTAGATAGATCATCTTTACTCATTAAATCTAAATAATCAACAAAATTTTTTGTGATTAGAGCAACTTTATTTGTATTGGTTTTAAAACCAGCACCTTCTTCAAATAAATCATTAACAACTAATAAATCACAGTTTTTCTTTAAAAATTTATTTTTAGCGTTTTCAATGACATTTTCCGTTTCCATAGCAAAACCACATATTGTTTGTTTTGTTTTGTGATGACCAAGATAATTTAAAATATCTTCGTTTTTGACAAGTTCTAAATCAAAACGTTCATTTTTCTTTTTGATTTTTTGATCGTTGATTTCTTTAGGACGATAATCACCTACAGCAGCAGCCATAATAACATAATCTTGGAAATCAAAATAACTTAAAACTTGTTTAAACATTCCTTGTGCACTTTGGATTTTGATTATATCTACTTCATAAGGCGCTCTTAATTGACTTGGTCCACTAATTAAAGTCACATGTGCACCTAACTTTCGAGCGGCGCGGGCAAGTGCATAGCCCATTTTCCCACTTGAATGATTTGAAATAAAACGAACAGGGTCTAATGATTCTTGTGTAGGACCAGCGGTAATCAATACATGTTTTCCTTGTAAAGGATGTGGAGAAATCATGTATTCAATAGCATCTAAAAGATCTTCAATATCGCTTAAGTGTCCTTTTCCTTGATAGCCGCATGCTAAATCACCAATCTCTGGTTCCACTATTTTAATACCATAGGATCTACATAAATCTAAATTCTTTTGTGTGGCGGTATTTTCATACATGTGCACATTCATAGCGGGTGCAATGATTTTTGGACATGTTGCTGCCAAAAATGAAGAAGTTAAAGCATCATCTGCGATACCGTTAGCAATTTTAGCGATAACGTTTGCAGTAGCAGGTACAACAATAAAACAATCGGCTTCTTTAACAATATTAATATGTTTTATTTGATAACCTGTTTCATCAAAATCATCAACAAGAACCGGTTTATGGATCAGTGCACCAAAAGTAAGTGGAGTAATGAATTTAGTTGCACTTTCTGTCATGATGACTTCAATATCATAATTTTTCTTTTTTAAACGTGAAATAATTTCACATGTTTTATAAATGGCAATACTTCCAGTAATGCCAATAACGACTTTTTTCATAGAACCTCCAAAAAGGATAAATTTTTATAATGTTTACTGCATGTAATTATAATATATTTTGAAACGGCATACAACTAATAAGATTTATTTCAAATATTTTCTTTTTGTGGTACTATTTTATAACAAAAGGGGGTTTTTATATGAAAAAAATTGCTGTTTTATGTAAAGAAGGATTTGAAGAAATTGAAGCTTTAACACCAGTTGATATTTTAAGACGTGCTGGTGTTCATGTTGATTTAGTAGGAATGGATCAAAAAGAGGTAACAAGTTCTCATCAAATTACGATTAAAATGGATTGTTTGTTTAATGAAAATCTTTACCAATACGATGGGATTGTCATTCCAGGCGGACTTCCAGGGGCTACAAATTTAAGGGATGATGATCGTGTCATTCAAATCGTAAAAGATTTTTATGAAAAAGGAAAACTTGTGAGTGCTATTTGTGCAGGACCAATTGTTCTTGCTAAAGCAGATATTTTAAACGGAAAAGTATGTACGTGTTCACCAGGTTTTGAAGATCAATTAAATGGAGCGAATTATCAAGAAGCCATCGTTCAACGTGATGGTAATGTTATTACGGGAAAAGGACCAGCTGCTGCTTTAGAATTTGGTTATACTATTTTAGAAACGTTAGGTTATGATGCAAGTAACCTAAGACAAGGAATGCAATATAATTATTTAATTAATGTTGAAGCAAAGAAAGCATTAAAAAGATAAAGGTTAGGGTCAAAATTTCTACAATACCATTGATTTGTCCAAAGAAAATAAGGGACAATGCAATGATGGAAAGCCCATAAAAATACCATTGATTTAATAAATGAGCTTTAAAGGGCTCATTTTTTTGCTTTTCTTTAATGATAAAAGCAATTAAAAGAATAGAAAGAATGATTGTAACCATTGGTAAACTTACATGTAAAAAAGGATGATTTTTATAAGGAATCAATGAACCTATGATAAAGCAGAGTGTTAAAGAATAGATTGTTTTTTTATATGTTGTTATTTTTAAAAATTGATGACAAAGGGTATAACTTAAATAAAGTATCCAAAGATCATAAAGAAAGGCATAGGACGTAGACATTAAACTTGTATAGTTATTGTATAAAGGATGAAAGAATAAAAATAAGATAATTGATAATAGAAATGCAAGAATCATTATAAAATCTCCTAAAAATTAAAATAAAAAAAGAAAAAAATAAAAAAAGAGCCAATATACATAATGAAGGAGGAAAAGTATGAAATGTGATATTCGTAAAGTACAATTGTTATCCGTTCATTTAAGTGCACAAAAAGATGTTTTTGTTTGTAACTTTGAAAATGTAAGGGCCATTATGTCAGTATCATATCAAATATCTGATAAAGATAAAATAAATCTTTTATTTTTATCAAAAGTGGAAGAAGAAAATAATCTAATTTTTCGTGTAAAATGTGAATACGAATTTATATGTGATGACTATGATGATGAAAAACAAATGGTTATGCAAGCTGTGAGTTTAATTGGCCCAAAGGTTGAAGAAATTGTTGCGTTGATGACAGAACAAGTAACAAATAATGTAAACTGATTGCACGGATAGCACACCCTTTCATATACTATATTGAGGTGGCATATGAAAGGGTATATTTATGTATATGATCAAAGAAGTGCTTATTTAAAGAAATTATTTTTAGAAAATGGTGTTGAGATTGTGGATTCTATAGAAGATGAAGCAGATTTTTATTTTGTGAAAGATCAAAAGTTAAGTAGAAAGAATGTTTTTTCACTTGTCTCACTTAATCAAAATTATCATTTTCGTCATTTAAATAACATGCTTACAGCAATAGGAATGTATTTATTGGTAAGTCAAAAACAAGATACGCATTCTATTTTAATTTTAGGTTATGGTGATTTAGGAAAGCAACTTGCAAATCTTTTAAAAAAACAGTATGATGTTACAATATGTAATAGAAATTATAAAGATTATGATCAAATTATACAAAATTATAAACATATTGATTTTATAAATCTAAAAGGTACGTATGATTTGATTATTAATACAATACCGTGTGCTGTCATTAATTATCAAAATGTTTCTTATCAAAAAATTATTGATTTAGCACAAACTCTGCATTTAAAAAATTATGAATCGATACGTAATGTTCCTGAACGCTCTTTTCCTTATGAAGCAGCACTTATAATGTATTTTGCGATTCAAGAAGTGATGAACCGTGTTTGAGGGATTGAAAATCGGAATAGGAATTACAGGATCGTTTTGTTCACTTAAATCTTGTCTTTTGTTTTTAAAAGAATTAAAGTCTTACCCTGTGGATCTTTATGTTTTTGTAAGTGAAAAAGTCTTTAAAGAAGATACACGTTTTTTTAAAGCAAATCAATTTATTGAACAAGTTGAAAAAATCATTGACAAAAAAGTGATTACAGATGTGGTTGAAGCAGAAGTGTTTGGACCTAAACTTCCGTTAGATATGATGGTTGTTTATCCATGTAGTGCCAATACACTTGCTAAATTAGCGCATGGCATTAATGATAATGCAGTAACGATGGCAGTTAAGTCGACACTTCGTAATCAAAAAAATATTGTTTTAGGTCTATGTAGTAATGACTTACTTTCAACGAGTGGTATGAATATGATGAAAATATTAAATACAAAACATTTTTATCTTGTTCCTATGTTTCAAGATGATATTTTTAAAAAGCCAAATAGTTTGATTGCAAAGAATGATTTAATCATTCAAACAATGATCAATGCACTTGTTGATAAACAATTGCAACCGTTGTTTCTTTTAAAGAAAGAGAAATGAGACTTTTTCTTTTATGAATTATTTGTTAGAATAGAAACAAAGAAAACGAAATAAGAAATAAATTTAAAGGAGGAAATAATGAATAAAAGTGTAGTAAAGCTTACTCCTATTGGGGGTCAAGCAGAAAATGGCAAAAGTATGTATTGCCTGGAGATAGATGATCAATGGTTTATTATTGATGCTGGATATAGATTTCCAGAAGTAGATAAATTAGGGGTGGATGTTATTATTCCTAACTTTGATTATTTAAAAGAAAATAAAGATAAAATTAAAGCTATTTTTATTACTCATGGTCATGATGATGTTATGGGGGCTCTTCCTTATTTGTTACAAGAAGTGAACGTTCCTATTTACACAACTGATTTGACAGCAGATCTTATTGATCAACTTTTACAAAGATACATGCGACATTCTCATGTTTCTTATAAATATAAAATAAAAAGAGTTAATATGAATGCAACAATAAAAGTAGCAGGTGTTACTGTTGAATTTTTCCCAATAACTCATTCAATTCCAGGAAGCGTTGGACTTGCATTTCTAACACCAAATGGTTATGTTGTCTATAGTAGTGAATTTATAATAGATTTCGGAGCACCTGAAAGATTTAGATGTAATATTCAAAAGATGATGGAAATTGGTAAAAAAGGGGTCTTAGCTCTTCTATGTGAATCATCTTATTCAAAAAATGATGGTTATACGTCACCAAAACATAAATTAACAGATAAGATTGAAAGTATTTTTGAAGATGCAACAGGAAGAATTATTATTTCAAGTTACGCTCAAAATGCTTTTAGAGCACAAGAAATTGCCCAACTTGCTAAGAAATATAATCGCAAAATTTGTTTTTATGGACGTGATAAATATGATAATACCAATACAATAATGCGAATTGCCCGTCATACAAAAAGACCAATTTTAGATATTCATCCGTCATATATAGCTGATAGTAAGGCTATTAGTGATAAAAAGAATATGGATAAACTCGTTGTCTTATTAAGTGGTAGTCCACGTCGTATATATCATGATATTTTAGATATTATTGATGGAGGGGATGAAAAATTAAAATTACAAGAGAATGATACATTTATTGTCGCTTCTCCTGTACTTCCTGGTACAGAAAAAATCGCAAATCGTGCAATAAATGAATTATATAAAACAGACACACAAATTCATGTGTTAAAAAATAAAGAACTTCAATCAATGCATGCAAGTGAAGAAGATATTAAAGTTTTAATTCAAATTTTAAATCCAAAATACTTTATTCCTATTAAAGGAGAATATCAACACTTTGTGGCAGTAAGTGATGTTGCCAAAAAAATGAGTATTAAAGATGATAATATTATTATTGTAGATAATGGCGAAATCACTGGATTTGATGGTATGAATGCACATAAAGTAAATGAATTTTTAGAGGCACCTTACTTAGTTGATGGAAACGTAAAAATTAATTATGAAGAAAGAGTGATAAAAAATAAAAAAGTTCTTTTGTTTGAAATAGAACCTAGTGAAAATTATGTGATAAAAACTAAGGATTCCAAAGTGTATTTAAGAGTTGGTGATAAATCTAAATTATTGAATCATGAGCAAATAATTCAATTAGAATATGATAAAGGTGAAAGAAGATTCGAGGACCTAGTAGTAGAAGAATCTACATTTGAAGATGTTGATATCAAGTTGCTTTCTAAATATAAAGAAATTTTAAATACTGATCAAGATGTTTATTCAGGAAAAGGTATGGTCAATCCAAGAGCACTTCGTTCTAAAAAATTAAAACTAAAGGAAAAAACAAGATTATTAAATAAAGATCATTACATTGAAGTAAAACTTGCACCATTTAGTGCATGTATCTTTGAAGTAAAGCCTAAAAAGGAAACCTCAACAAAAACACGTAAAAAAGTAGTTAAGAAAACAAAATAGGTTGTTCAAAAATAGGCGCTCTAAATAATCGAGTGCTTTAGCGAAATTCGCTCTAAATTATTAGGGGGG
>OGZW01003776.1_pt1 | contig 10977 bp, 11 predicted proteins | sample 1577001 | NCBI WGS metagenome assembly OGZW01 (sample SAMEA3541519, study PRJEB24748) | human gut metagenome | biome: human gut; feature: human-associated habitat; material: faeces | place: China | collected 2012
CTGCTATTCTGGGTGCTTTGGAGCCTGTTACAGCTTTATTCTTCGGAGTACTGATGTGCTCTGTACCGGTCGGTGCAGCATTTTCACTGTTTACGACACTGTTTTATAATGGAAATCATGCGCTGCTTTATAAGATTAATCATCTGGTGTCGGGAAGAGTATACATCATGAATACCTATTATAAAGATCAGGGGCTATCGCTGTTTCCGCGGACACAGGAGATTTTCTATACAAGTTATCATGGACTGATCGATAACAGTTACATGCATGTGACTTTTTATGCAGGCATCCTTGTAGCAGTGCTTTTCTTTGTAATTATCTTAAAAACCATGTTAAGATTGTACCGGATGGAGTGTTACAAAGAGCTTGTGATGATTGGTACTCTGGCGTTGTACGGTGTGTTAGAGCAGTTTGTATTAAACGGATTTATGAATATATTTTTACTTCTGTGCGGAATATTATTGTATCCGGGCATAGTGGAGGAAAAACATGAAAAATAATATTTATGTGTTAAATCAGAGGCAGGATGAAACATTTGATGCTGCGGGGAAAGCCATGCGTGACGTATTTTCCGTGCTTGCGGACAAAAAGGCGAAGATCATCTGGAGCGTACCAAAACATTGCAGTAAATATTTAAAACTGCTGGATCTGCCTTATCTGGTTTTGTTTTTGCTGTTTTGCGTGAAAAAAAGCGACAGCGTATTTTATTCGATCCCGGAGAATCATTTAAAAATCCGTCTGCTGAAAAGGTTGCAGCTCCTGAAAAAGTACCGGATCATCTGTTTTATCAATGATCTGAACGCATTCCGCTATGACGGACAGAACGATGGAGATCCCGGTGAGGTAAGGGCACTTGCCGCGGCAGATAAAATCCTTGCACCGAATGTCAATACTGTTTCCATGTTAAAGAAAAACGGTATTTCTTCAGACATGATACCGGTCGGAATCTGGGATTACCGGATGAATGAGACACAGATCGCTAAAATCCGTGAAATATCGCATGCACACAAAAAAGAAAATGAAGTAAAAATTGCATTTGCCGGCAATTTAAACAAATCAGAATTTTTATCTGTCATGGAGATACCTTCTGATGTCAGAATGGAATTATGGGGAAAACTTGATCAGGAGCGTGAAAAAACGCTGGCAGATGGGTGTTATTATCACGGAATATTGTCTTCCGATGAGATACCGTTCGCAGTTGCAGAGATGGATTATGGATTAGTCTGGGATGGCAGCGGAAAAGATGAGATCGAAGGCGGCCTGGGTGAATACCTTCGATATAATAACTCACACAAATGTGCATTATACCTTGCGTCCGGCATTCCGGTCATTGTATGGAGCCGGTCGGGAATGGCAAATTTTGTCAGGGAACATGCCGATGCGGTGGATAAAATGACGTTTCAATGACAGGGAATCTACATAAAGCCGGTCGGGGATGTTGGTTTTGTCTGAAATGGAAACCGCTGTTGTGTCTATAGGGTTTCCCTCTGTATATTGATTGATTGTGTCTTTAGCAAAGGTCATGTTACTTAAGAACAGTAATGCATCCAGAAGTATCACGAGTTTCCATTTTTGTATTGTGCCTTTCATATGCCGTGTAATGTTTTTGTGCGTTTTACCGATCTATCGTATGGTCTGATTTTTTTATTTGTGGCACAAATATAATCATAGTATTTGAAAAAAGAAATTTGTTAGATATAAAAAGGTTTTGTATAACCTTGATAACCACTATTTAAACTATTTTGAGGATGGATTGTAATGTCATCCTCTACCATCGGCTCCCCACATCATTTTATTGCGGAGTGTGTTGAAAAAGATATGGCTGTTTCGTTTTACTACATTTATTTTATAGTCGGCTTTGCGGATAGTGAGCCGGCTTCCTTCACGGCAAGTTTCGCTACGTCCGTCGATGGCAATCAGGAAATTGTGGCTGCGGCTCTCTATATCCAATGTGATTTCCCAGTCGTCGTTGATGACAATGGGGCGTACATTCAGGCTATGCGGTGCTACCGGAGTGATGGCGATGGTGTTGCTGTGTGGCACGATGACAGGTCCCCCGATGCTCAGCGAATAGGCTGTAGAACCGGTAGGAGTGGCGATGACCAGCCCGTCCGCCTGGTAGGTGGTGAGATAGGCTCCATTGATGGCTGTGTGGATGGAAATCATGGAAGAACTGTCACGCTTCAGTACCGCTATCTCATTCAGACCGAAAGGGTAACCTTTCAGTTCCTGTTCTTTGCAGGATACTTGCAATACGCTGCGGTCTTCTATCCGGTAGTTTCCATTGTAGATGTCATTGAATGTGTCTTCCATCTCTTCAGGAGAAACATCAGCCAGAAAACCTAATCGTCCGGTGTTGATACCTAGTATGGGAATGTTGCGTGAACCCACACGGCTGGCGGCTTTCAGGAAAGTGCCGTCGCCTCCGATACTTAGTATCATGTCGGCTTCAAAATTATTTCCATCGAAAACACCGGCGTGACGGATGCTTATCTTGAGGTCGTCCGTCAGAAACTCGTAGAACTCCCGGCAGATGTGAACTTCAGCGTTATGTTGTGATAGAATGGATAGCAAACGTTCCACATGAGCCGATTTCTTGGCTTGATAAGTGTTTCCGAAAAGGGCGAATTTCATTGGGCGTATATTCATTAGTTAATTTTATAAATCTTTTGTTTGTCAAAATGGACCAGGTTTTAATAAAACCTGCTAACTTTGCACATCAGAACTGCAAAGATAATAATATATTGCCAAGATGACAAAGTTAAGTGTAAATATAAACAAGGTAGCCACCTTGCGTAATGCCCGGGGAGGCAACAATCCGGACGTGGTGAAAGTAGCCTTGGACTGTGAGGCGTTTGGTGCGGAAGGTATCACTGTACATCCCCGTCCCGATGAACGGCATATCCGCCGCAGCGATGTGTACGAACTTCGTCCGCTGCTTACCACAGAGTTTAACATTGAAGGGTATCCCTCACCGGAGTTCGTTGATCTGGTGCTGAAAGTGAAACCTCATCAAGTAACGTTGGTGCCCGATGCGCCCGATCAGATTACGTCTAATGCCGGATGGGATACCAAGACCAATCTTTCTTTCCTTACCGAACTGATGGATACGTTCGGCCAGGCAGGTATCCGCACCTCTATCTTTGTCGGTACGGACATACGTCAGCGGCGTGAATGTGGTAAACTGGCCTATGGGACGTGTGCTGATGTCTTATTTCGCTTCCAAATATGTACGGTTTATCACGGGATTGCCCATACATGACACTACCGCCGGCTTTGTATGCTACCGCCGCAAGGTATTGCAAACCATCAATTTGGACGGCATCCGCTTCAAAGGGTATGCTTTCCAGATAGAAATGAAATTCACCGCTTACAAATGCGGAGCGAATGTAAAGGAAGTGCCGGTTATCTTCATCAACCGCGAACTGGGAACATCCAAGATGAACAGCAGTATTTTCGGAGAAGCCGTGTTCGGAGTTATCCGGCTGAAATGGAACAGCCTGTTCCATAAATATCCAAACTTAAAAAACTAAAGATATGAAAAGAACACTGATACACAACGCTACGATTGTCAACGAAGGACAAAGCGTACAAGGCTCGGTAGTGATAGAAAACGGGCGCATCGCCGAAGTACTTACCAACTGGAAGCCTCTTTCCGCCCCTTGTGAAGAAGTGATTGATGCAACAGGCTGCTACCTGCTGCCCGGCATTATCGACGACCATGTACATTTTCGTGATCCGGGTCTTACCCATAAGGCAGATATTCTGACGGAAAGCCGTGCAGCGGCTGCCGGCGGGGTGACTTCCATTATGGACATGCCCAATACCAATCCGCTGACCGTAACGTTGGATGCCTTGAATGCCAAACTCGACTTGCTGAATGAGAAGTGTATCGTCAACCATTCCTGCTACTTCGGAGCAACCAACAACAACTATACGGAATTTGACAAGCTGGACAAACACCGCGTTTGCGGCATCAAGCTGTTCATGGGCTCCAGTACCGGTAATATGCTGGTGGATAAAATGAACAGCCTGCTGAATATATTCAACGGTACGGATATGCTGATTGCCGCCCATTGCGAAGATCAGGAAACAATAAAAAACAATATCGAGAAATACAAGCAAAAATATAAAGGAGCGGATGACATTCCCATCAGTGCCCACCCCAGTATCCGTTCCGTTCCGGCATGTTATGCCTCTTCCGAACTGGCTGTCCGTCTGGCAAAGATTGCCGGAGCGCGCCTGCACATCCTGCATGTTTCCACAGCCAAAGAACTGCAACTGTTCAGTGACGAACCTTTGGCAAACAAGAACATCACCGCTGAAGCATGTGTAGCGCATTTACTTTTTACGCTGACGCACTACAACAGTTTGGGCGCACGCATAAAGTGTAATCCTGCCGTTAAACGAAAAACAGACCGGGAAGCACTGCGGACCGCTGTCAACTCAGGACTGATTGACGTTATCGCCACCGACCACGCCCCTCACTTGTTGAGCGAGAAAGAGGGCGGGGCTTTGAAAGCAATGTCCGGTATGCCTATGATACAATTCTCCCTTGTCAGTATGTTAGAACTGGTGGATGAAGGAGTGTTCTCACTGGAAACGGTTGTTCAGAAAATGTGTCATGCACCTGCCCGGATATACGGTATTTGCCAGCGTGGATATATCCGTGAAGGCTATCAGGCGGATTTAGTGCTGGTACGCCCTAACTCTCCCTGGGAAGTCACTACCGACAAGATTCTGAGTAAATGCGGCTGGAGTCCTTTGGAAGGGCATACGTTCAACTGGAAAGTAGAAAAAACGTTTGCCAACGGACATCTTATTTACAACGGCAATACTGTGAACGATTCTTACCGCGGTGAAGAGCTGCGGTTTGATTATCCGTCAGCAGGAGCATAATATAGTATTATCTATTCAGAGCATAACCTTATATAGAGATTATCAATTGCCAACTATCAATTATAAAATCCATGAAGTAAGCCCCTATATCAACTGGATTTATTTTTTCCATGCCTGGGGCTTTCAACCCAAGTTTGCAGCAATCGCCAACATTCACGGTTGCGATTCCTGCCGCGCCATGTGGCTTGCGGCTTTTCCGCAAGAAGAACGCTCCAAAGCCGCCGAGGCTATGCAATTGTTTAAGGAAGCCGGCAGAGTACTCAACCGGTTGGATGAGAAAATTTCGGTGCAATGTATTTACAGGCTATGCAGTGCCAATGCAGAGGGAGACAATCTCATCATCGAAGATACGGTGTTCCCTCTGCTCCGCCAGCAGACACCTCATCCGGACGGAAGTCCGTTTCTCTGCCTGAGCGATTTCATACGGCCTCTTTCATCCGGAGTGCCGGATACGATAGGGCTTTTTGCATCTTCCGTCAGTGCGGAGAGCGAAGGATGTTATAAAGACGATCCTTATAAGCATCTTCTCGTACAGACCCTGACAGACCGGCTTGCCGAAGCCGCAACAGAAAAGATGCACGAATATGTGCGCAAGACAGTCTGGGGATATGCTCCCGATGAATCGCTTTCCATTCCGGATTTGCTGGTTGAGAAATATCAGGGCATCCGTCCAGCAGTAGGCTATCCTTCCCTACCCGACCAATCCGTAAACTTTATATTGGACGAATTGCTGGATATGAAACAGATAGGCATTACGCTCACCGAAAACGGAGCCATGTATCCGCATGCTTCTGTCTGTGGTCTTATATTTTCACATCCCCAGTCACGCTATTTCGCCGTAGGCAAGATTGGTGAAGACCAGTTGGAAGATTATGCCTGCCGGCGCGGTAAACCGATTGAGGAAATGCGAAAGTTCCTGGCAGCAAATTTAAAGAGTTAAATGTTGCAAGTGTGATTTTCCGGTTTCTCTTACGACAAACAGAATAAAAGCGATTCGAGCAAGCATACACAATGGAAAATGTAGAACAAGAGTTTCTGTCCGTCATACGGGAATATGAGCGCGTCATCTATAAGGTGTGTTACCTGTACACCACTCCGAACGCGACTCTTAATGACCTGTATCAGGAAGCAGTGCTCAATATATGGAAAGCGTTTCCTAAATTCAGAAGGGAATGTAAAATCTCGACGTGGATTTACCGTATCGCCTTGAATACCTGTATCAGCTTCATACGGAAAGAAAAGAACATTCCGGAGATTGTCACCCTCACCCAGGAAGCCGACCGCAGCGAAGAGGACGACGAAACGCAAGCCATGTTACAGCAACTCTACCGGATGATAAACCGGCTGGGACAGTTGGAGAAGTCTATCATCCTGCTTTATCTGGAAGAAAAAAGCTATGAAGATATTTCCGAGATTACCGGACTGACCGTAACCAACGTGGCCACCAAACTCAACCGTATTAAAGACAAACTGAAAAAGATGAATAAGGAGGATTAATATATGGAACTGGACGAACTGAAAAAATCATGGAATGCCCTGGATGCACAGTTGCAAAAGGAACCTATTGCCGATGAGAAACAGATAAAAGAACTGATTGCAAATTATAAAACAAATACCCGGCACAGTTTGGGACGACTCGTTATCCTGCAACGCTTCTCACTTGGAACTGGTGCGGTAGGATTGGCTGTCATCCTGCTAGTGTGGTTCTTACTGCCTACCTTCGGTTTCAACGAGCATTTGCAGAACAAGATAATTCTGTTTCTGATTTTCATTACCGTAACTATTCTCAGCGGTATGTGGTGGGACTGGAAAACCTACCTTTGGAACAAGAACACCCACATAGACGAAATGTCCGTAGCCGAAGTGAGCCGACGCATGACCAGATTCCGTAACTGGACCCGTTACGAAATATGGGCAGTAGCTACCTGGACCGTTATCTTCACCATACTGTTCTTCTGGATAATGGATTACTATACACTGCCTCTCATGATACAAGCCGTCTTGCTCGGTTGCTACATCATCCTGGATGCACTTCTTATTTATTTCATATATAAAAAAGTCGTTTACAAACACCTCGACAGCATTAAAAAGAACATAGAAGAATTGAAAGACATATGCACCGAATAACTCTCATACTTATCTTATGCCTGCTTTTACCGGACATGTACATCTACTTGGTGTACATCGTAAAGAGAACACGTAACATACTTTGGCGCAGTGTGTATTGGCTTCCTACAGTTGTGCTGGTAGCTATATATATGTATTACATCTATATGACAGGTGACAATGCGCTTTCACGCCATCCGCAAGGCATCGGCAGGCTGGCAGTGACCGTAATGCTGTTTGCCGTCCCGAAGACGGTATTCATGCTTTGTTCGCTGTTTGGCATATTGATGCGGGGAATCAGCCGCCTTTTGTCATTCATCATTTTCCATACGCCGTTCAGGAATCCCCGTTTTCCTTTCGTTGCCCACCGGCTTCCTTACACACTTCTCGGATTGATATTGGGGATAATCGGTTTTGCCAATATCCTTTACGGAGCCATTGCCGGTATCACGCGCTTTGAGGTAAAGAATGTCGAATATCGCTCGCCCAACATTCCCAAAGGTTTTGACGGTTACCGCATTCTTCAGCTATCGGATATACATATAGGCAGTTGGTTAGGAAATCCGGAAGCTATCCGGCGTCTGGTTACGCTGGTGAACGAACAGCAAGCGGACCTCATTGTCTTTACCGGTGATTTAGTCAATCAGCAAAGCCACGAACTGGACGGTTTCAAAGAGACACTTTCACTGCTTCATGCTCCCGACGGAGTATATTCTATCCTCGGCAATCACGATTACGGGACATATTACCGCTGGCATAACAGAAAAGAGGAAGCAGCCAACTTGGAGTATCTAATAGGACAGCAAAAAGATATGGGTTGGAAAATGCTGAATAACGAGCATTGCATCCTATATCATCAGGGCGACAGCATAGCGCTGATAGGTGTTGAGAACGACGGCGAACCGCCTTTCTCACAATTCGCCGATTTATCCAAAGCCATGCAAGGCACGGAAGGCATGTTCCGTATACTGCTCAGCCATAACCCTACGCACTGGCGACGCGAAGTTTTGCCTGATTCGGATATAGAGTTAACCCTTTCCGGACATACGCACGCCATGCAGATGGAAATATTCGGACACTCGTTATCTTCTCTCATCTACCCTGAATGGAGCGGTATGTACTACGAAGGCAAACGCGCCCTATATGTAAATGTCGGTATAGGATACGTAGGTCTGCCTTTCCGCTTCGGTGCATGGCCCGAAGTCACCGTCATAAAATTAGTTAGCGAGAAAGAGTGACAGAATATAAAAAAGACCTATCTTTGTGGCAATAAAATCCACAACCCATGAAGATACTCTACAATATTTACCAGATTTGCTTTGCACTGCCTGTTTTATTGGTCCTGACTGTCCTTACCGCATTGGTCACAATTATCGGTTCGTTACTGGGGGGCGCTCATTTCTGGGGATATTATCCGGGTAAAATATGGTCACAACTGATTTGCTACCTGCTGCTCATTCCGGTAAAGATAAACGGACGCGAGAAACTTCACAAACGTACTTCCTATGTGTTTGTCCCAAACCATCAGGGTTCTTTCGATATTTTCCTGATTTACGGCTTCTTGGGCAGAAACTTCAAATGGATGATGAAGAAAAGCCTGCGAAAGATTCCGTTCGTAGGCAAAGCATGCGAAAGCGCGGGACATATCTTCGTAGACCGTTCCAGTCCTAAAAAAGTACTGGCCACCATGCGCCAGGCAGAGGCTTCCTTAAAGGATGGAGTATCATTGGTAGTATTCCCCGAAGGAGCACGCACATTCACCGGTCACATGGGATACTTCAAGAGAGGAGCCTTCCAATTGGCAGACGAACTGCAACTGGCGGTAGTGCCCGTTACCATCGACGGTTCGTTTGAGATACTTCCCCGCACGGGCAAGTGGATACACCGCCACCGCATGATACTGACTATTCATGAACCGATTGCCCCTAAGGGACAAGGAGTGGAGAACATCAAGGCAACTATGGCGGAAGCCTATACAGCAGTAGAAAGCAGCCTTCCGGAGAAGTTTAAAGGAATGGTTAAAAACGAAGATCAAGACCGTTGAAGTCTTTCATCCGCACTGCCTACGGTTTATTGGCGGAAGTATCAGTTGAAGCGTTTTGTCTGACGCGCCGGTGTTCCTCAATCAACTGCATGTTTTCCTTCGCCTTTGAAAGGAACTCCTTTATCAACTGATTCTGCTTGAATGCCAATGGAGCGGTTCGCATAATATCCTCTATCTGCGGAGTCATGACAGGATACGGTAATGTGCTGCACATCATCATAAACACGCTTGGACCCAAAACATTTTCATTGTTGTCAATGATGAACTGCTTCACATAATTATTCATTTCTTCAACAAGAGTTTCCCCTTCTTTCGCCAGCTCCTTATGGACATCTTCCAAATTGGCTCCGTCCAGCACCATACGCGCCTCTTTGCGGTCGAGCTCCTCTATCTGCAGTTCCAGTGCATTCCGTTTTTCTATAAACTCATACAGCCGATCATTGAGCAATGTCCCTTTAGCTGCCAATTGCGTATTTGAAATAGAGACTTCTATCTTACCGTCTTCCAGTACAAGCGGCATAATCCCTTCATCGTCCATATAGAGAGTTACCATCATCACAGAATCTACAGGACCTTTCATTGAGAAAAGCCCATGGATAACTTCCGCAGAATCGACAGCTACCCACTGCCCGTTCTGAAGAGTTTTAAGAAACAACATTTTTCCATCAAGGCTTGTCACTGAAGAACTGCCTTCCACCTTGTATTTTCGGGCACAAGAAGTGAAAAACACGAGTAAAAGCAAAAGAGGCAAAATACGATTTACACTCATTCTAATCATGCAGGAAACGATTTATGAATTATACGTGGCAAAGGTATTAATATTCCTTATAAACGGGATAGAAAGAAAGGAATTTTCATTTGGTTTACGTATTTTTGCACAATCATAAATATAAAAAACGGAGAAATATACATGTCAACCTATGCTCCTTTTGCCAAACCTCTTTATGTAATGCTCAAGCCCGTAGGGGCTGTATGCAACCTGGCATGCGATTATTGTTATTATCTGGAGAAGTCCAAACTGTATGTAAACAATCCAAAACACGTGATGAGCGATGAACTGCTGGAGAAGTTCATTGAAGAATATATCAATTCGCAAACAATGCCTCAAGTATTGTTCACCTGGCACGGCGGAGAAACCCTGATGCGCCCGCTGGCCTTCTACAAAAAAGCGATGGAACTGCAAAAGAAATACGCCAACGGACGGACGATTGACAACTGCATACAAACCAACGGCACACTGCTCACCGACGAATGGTGCGAGTTCTTCAAAGAGAACAATTGGCTGGTGGGCGTATCTATCGACGGGCCGCAGGAGTTTCATGACGAATACCGTAAAAACAGGCTTGGAAGACCATCCTTTGTCAAAGTGATGCAAGGCATCAACCTGCTGAAAAAGCACGGAGTAGAATGGAACGCGATGGCGGTAGTAAATGACTTCAATGCCGACTATCCCCTTGAATTCTATAAATTCTTCAAAGAAATCGGTTCTCATTATATCCAGTTCGCTCCTATCGTAGAACGCATCATGCCGCACCAAGACGGACGCCATCTGGCCTCACTGACCGATAAGGAAAAAGCCACGGAACTGGCGGACTTCTCCGTTAGCCCGGAACAATGGGGAAACTTCCTCTGTACCCTGTTCGATGAATGGGTGAAACAGGATGTAGGTACTTACTATATCCAGCTCTTCGACTCCACCCTTGCCAACTGGGTGGGCGAACAGCCGGGCGTATGTTCTATGGCAAAGACCTGCGGACATGCCGGTGTAATGGAATTCAACGGTGATGTATATGCCTGCGACCACTTTGTATTTCCGGAATACAAGCTGGGAAACATCTATCAGAAAACACTGGTGGAAATGATGTACAGCGAACGTCAGCAAGCCTTCGGACAGATGAAACAAAAGTCTCTCCCCACCCAATGCAGGG
>OGZW01003779.1_pt1 | contig 10971 bp, 9 predicted proteins | sample 1577001 | NCBI WGS metagenome assembly OGZW01 (sample SAMEA3541519, study PRJEB24748) | human gut metagenome | biome: human gut; feature: human-associated habitat; material: faeces | place: China | collected 2012
GGTCTTTTTTGTGAAAGGCGGTGGCGGACATGTCAGGGCAGCAGGTTTTTCCGTGGCGGGAGATCCGGAAAAACGGCTGAATGAAATTATTGAAGATATCAGAGAACAGATCACAGATTAACGATACAGGCAGCCTGAAATTTTCAGATTGCAGAAAATGACGGCTGTACATGAGACGGGAAAATTTATGATTAACGGAATTATCAATGTATACAAAGAAAAAGGATATACATCCCATGATGTAGTTGCCGTTCTGCGTAAGATTGCCGGTCAGAAAAAGATCGGTCATACAGGCACCCTTGATCCTGATGCGACAGGGGTGCTTCCTGTTTGTCTGGGGCGTGCAACAAAGTTATGCGATCTTCTGACAGACCGCGATAAGACTTATGAGGCGGTACTGTTACTGGGAAAGACAACGGATACGCAGGATATTTCAGGAGAAGTGTTAAAAACGGGAGACACATCCGCACTGACAGAAGAACAAGTGAAAAATTGCATTTGTGGATATATCGGTGAGTATGATCAGCTTCCACCAATGTATTCGGCTTTGAAGGTGAATGGAAAAAAATTATATGAATACGCCAGAAATGGAGAAGAGGTAGAAATCAAAGAAAGAGATATCGAAATCATGATGATTCAACTTATTTCTTTTGATAAAAGTGAAATTGTCTTCGATGTGAAATGTTCTAAAGGGACGTATATTCGTTCTTTATGTGTGGATATCGCTAAAAAGTTAGGTTATCCAGGACATATGTCACATTTAACGCGTATTGTTTCAGGTGATTTTTCTTTAGAAAAATGTTATACGTTAGAAGATCTACAACAAGATCGCTATAAGCTTTTATCAGTAGATGAAGCTTTAGATAGCTACCCTAAAATAATTTTAAAAGATCCTACAGTTGTTTATCATGGAAAAATGATTAAAAGTGATTTGACAGGTCAAGTCGCTATTTGTGATGACAATAAACATGTTCTTGCTATTTATGAATCTAATGGTGAAGGCTATTTGAAAAATGTAAGAGGGTTATGGTAATGAAAGTATTTTATTTGAAACCAGATTCTTCTTATTCATTAGAATCTTCTGTTTGTGCAATTGGCTATTTTGATGGTGTTCATTTGGGGCATCAACAACTGTTAAAACGTGTTGAAAAAATTGCCCAAGTGAAGAACATGAAAAAGGCTTTAATGACATTTTCTTGTCATCCTAAAGAAATTTTAGGAAAAAAAGATTTTAAATATTTGATGTCATTACAAAGTAAGATTGCTATTTTAGAAAAAAGAGGATTTGACTATTTCTTTATTATTGAATTTAATCAAGAAATTTCTCAATATTCACCTACTTCATTTTTAGAATGTTATCTTTATAAAAACAATATCGAACATCTTGTTTGTGGTTTTGATTTTCATTTTGGCAAAAATGGTCAAGGGGATACGCATTTTTTAAAAAATATACAAAAAGAAAATTTTTCTGTAGATATTATTGAAGAATATGATGTAGACAGGGTTAAAGTATCATCTTCTTTTATTAGAAATAAATTAGAAGAGGGACAACTAGAACAAGCAAATCAACTTTTAAGCCGTCCTTATCGTATTTCTGGAAAAGTCATTTATGGTTTACAAAATGGACGAAAGATTGGTTTTCCTACAGCTAATGTAGATGCTGGACACTATGTTATTTTAAAAAAAGGTGTTTATGGCGTTTATTTTTATCATGATGGTAAACGTTATCTTGGAATGGCAAATGTGGGCTTAAATCCAACAGTAGGAGAAATTACAAAGATTTCTTTAGAAGTAAACGTTTTTGATTTTGATGAAGATATATATGGAGAAGAAGTAGATGTGGATTTTATGTTTAGAGTTCGTGATGAAAGAAAATTTGCTTCTTTAGATGATTTAAAACAACAATTAAAGAGAGATGAAAGGTTTATTAGACATTATTTTGATTAATAAACCTTTCTTTTGTTTAAACTAAAAAAGGGTGGTTTTGTGATTTATATACTGCTTTTTCTAGCAAATGCAACTTGGGGTTTAAATATCATTATAACAAAATTTAACTATGATTCATTTAATCCTTTGTTTTTAGTTTATTTAAAAATCTTTTTTTCAATGCTATCTTTATTGGTTTATATATATTTCAAGAAAATTCCTTTTGAAAAAGCTTCTTTTAAACAAATAGTTATTAATACAAATCTTATTAACGTTTTAAATTTTATGATGACATATTTAGCATTAAAAACAATTAAAGGTTCACAGGTAGCAACAATTAATTGCTTGTCGCCACTTATTATGGCTTGTATTACTTTTAAACAACAAAAGTGGAATTTTAAAAAGATGGGTCTTTTCTTTTTTATTTTAGTAGGCTTTTTTATAACGATTCATTTTGATTTTTCAACATTGAATATAAGTTTTTTTATGATGTTAGGAGCTTTATTGTTCTATAACATTGGAAATTATCGCTTAAGATCTATAAACCAAAATCTCTTTATTTATAATTTTTATATGTTTTTTGTTGCATTTGTTGAACTTACCGTTTTTCTTTTATTTCAACATGAACAGCTTTTTTATCATATTGATCATTTTCCTTTTTGGCTTTTTGTTTTATCTTCAGGAATAGGTTATGCTTTTATTCAAAGTGTTTCCTTTTTCTCAATTAAAAAAATTGGGCCTTTTTCAACTAGTTTTTTCATGGCGTTCAATCCGTTGTTTACTTATATTTTCTCGCTTTTCTTTTTAAAAGAAAGCTTTGATTTGATGATTTTAATAGGGTTTTTATGTATTTTTATAGCTTCTTTGGCTATTTTAAAGGGAACATTAAAACAAAATAAATTTTAGACAAGAATACGACACTATGGTATAATTAAACAGTAAAATGTGTTAAAAGAGGTTAAGGTCTATGGAATATATAAATAAGGTCATAAATATTATAGGATTAAAAATGCTTATTGCGATTGTGTCAATTGTTTTAATTGTTATTGTTCTTTTTATAACGTATCGTTTATTAAAACTTAAACATTATCGTAAACAAATCGTAGATTTAGAAAATAGAATAAATGCAATCAAATCTTTACCCTTACAATATCGTTTAGGAAGGGTTAAAGGAATTGCGAAAAATATGCCAGAACTTCAAGATAAATATGAGCTTTATGAAGAACAGTTTTCAAAATTATCGGATACACTTAATGATGAAATTACACCATTAATAAATGAAGTTGATGAAGCACTTTATTATCGTAAATTACATGGTGTTCAAAAGAAAATGTCTAAATTAGAAAATGATGTCATGCACTATGAGACAGACTCAAAACAGCTATTAAAAGATATTGAAGTTATTACAGAAATCGAAAATATTCAACGTTTAGAAATTATTAAGATTAAAGAAAAATACCGTGAAACAAATGATCATTACTCGCAAATTCGTTTCAAAGTAGAAGATTATGTTCCTAAATTACAAGATGTTTTCCATGGTATAGACCAACAATTTGTACAATTAGAAGATTATATGAATAATCAACAATTTGAAGAAGCTAAACAATATACAGAAAAAGTTTCTAAAGATATAGATGATTTAGAAGCCGACTTAAGAGATCTGCCAACTTATATTTCTGTTACACGTCAATATTTACCAAAACGTTTAAATGAATTAAAAACAATCATGGATGAAATGATGCAAAAAGATTTTGCGGTTGAAAGAATGAAAGCAACGTTACGTATTGATAAAATTGAAAATGATTTAAATGAAACAGCACAATCAATTAAAGATTTAAATTTAGAAAATGTTGGACAAAATATTGAAGTTATGACAGAAGACATGAATCTTTTGTATGCGGATTTTGAAAAGGAACAAAATGCGTATGCACTTTATGAAGAAAAAAGAGATACATGTTACAAATATGTAAATACAATTGATAGTGGTCTTTCAAAAACGAGAGATGTTATTAAAGATTTAGAAAAAAATTATATTTTAAGTGATTATGAAATAACGATTGAAGATGATTATAAAGAATTTCAAAAAGTTTTAGATGATTTAAATGATGTGACTGAAATTATTGAAAGTAAAGATTTTTCTTATCAAGATATGATTGAAAATTTTGAAAGAATTACGGTAAATTGTAAGCCTTTCAATGATTCTTTAATTAAACATAATGAACTTGCAGAATCATTAAAAATTCAAGAAAAAAGAGCACTTGATGAACTTGATAACATTAATATTGTTTTACTTGAAATTAAATCAGAAATTCGAAATAAACATTTACCAATGATTAGCGAGTCTTATCAAGATTATATTGATGATTCTTATCAAAAAGCAGATGCTATTTTGAATTTCATTCGTCAAAGACCAATCGACTTAAAGAGCCTTTCAATGCAGGTAGATGCTGCGCGAGATGTTATTTATAAACTTTATGATAATGTGCATAATTTAATTGTAACAGCTGAAATGGTTGAAGATGCCATTATTTTTGGAAATCGTTACCGTTCTTCCTTTTTAGAAGTCAACACAGAACTTACAAAAGCGGAATTACTTTATCGAAATGGTGAGTATACAAAAGCCTTATCGACAGCGGTAGATATTATTGAAAAAATCAAACCGGATTCTTATGAAATGCTCGTTAATAAAAAAAGTCCTAAAAATGCCTAGGACTTTTTTTACGAAAAGGCACAGGTTAAAAAAAAGAGAATAAAATAGAATATGGAGGGAAATATGGTATATCTAGATTATGCGGCAACAACACCTTTTAATAAAGAGGTTATTAAAACACATGAACAACTTTTAGAGAAATATTTTTATAATGCGGATAGTATTTACAGTCAAGGAATTGAAGTTAATCGTTTGTTGGAAAAATCAAGAAGTCTTATTGCAGGTATGTTACATGTAAAAGATGAAGAAATCATTTTTACAAGTTGTGGTAGTGAAGCAAATAATATGGCAATTAAGGGAATTGCTTTTCAATATCAAAATAGGGGAAAACATATTATTACGACTTCTATTGAACATTCTTCGGTTTATGAAGCATGTAAGGAATTGGAAGAAGTTTTTGGCTTTGATGTGACGTATTTACCAGTAGATCATAGTGGACATATTTCAATAGACGATTTAAAAAAGAGTATTAGAGAAGATACTATTTTAGTAAGTGTTATGCATATTAACAATGAAGTAGGAGCTATTCAACCTATTGAGGAAATTAAGAAAGTTATTAAAGAACATCCACTTATTAAATTTCATGTAGATATGGTTCAATCCTTAGGAAAGCTGACACTTGATTTATCAGGAATTGATTGTGCTTCTTTTTCAGCGCATAAAATCAATGGTTTAAAAGGAAGTGGACTTCTTTATAAAAATCACTCGACAACACTTGTCCCTTTAATTAATGGAGGACAACAAGAATTTGGTTTACGTGGTGGAACAAGCAATGCTTGTACGTATATTGTTTTTGCGAAAACATTAAGATTAGCATTAGAAAACTTTACTCAAAAAGAAGAATATGTAAAAAAATTAAATGCGTATTTAATTCATGAACTTTCACAAATTGAAAGTGTAGTCATTAACACTCAAGGAAAAGCTTCAAACCATATTGTTAATTTTTCATGTGTTGGCTATAAACCAGAAGTTGTTTTACACGCTTTAGAAGAAAAAGATATTTTAATTTCTACAAGAAGTGCTTGTTCTTCTAAAACAAATGATATTTCAAGAGTTATGCAGCAACTTCATTTAAGCGATGAAGTGGCAAGATGTGCTTTGCGTGTAAGTATTAGTGATTTGACAAAAGAAGAAGAAATTGATAAATTTATTTATTGTCTAAAAGAAGTGTTAAATTCAATAAAAAAACAGAGGTAGATTATGGAAGCAAATTATATTGTTGTTCGTTTTGGTGAACTCACAACAAAAGGAAAAAATAGAAAATTATTTACACAAAAATTATTAAAAAATACGAAGGAAATTCTTTTTGAATTTCCTCAACTTCAATATCAATTACAATATGATCGTCTTTATATTTATTTAAATGGGGCAGATCATTTAGCGGTAAACGAAAAATTAAAAACAGTTTTTGGAATTCATTCATTTTCAAACGCATATAAATTTCCAAAAGATTTAGATGTTGTAAAAGATGCTATTGCGCAAATGATTAATGAAGATACAAAAACAACTTTTAAAATCAATACAAAACGTAGTGATAAAACATTCCCTAAAAAATCACAAGATATCAATAGAGAAATAGCAGGACATGTTTTTCATTATGTTACTCGTCCTTTAAAAGTAGATGTCCACAACCCAGAAATGTTGGTTACAGTTGAAATTAGACATGATGCAATGTATGTTATGACAAATGTTATCAAAGGTGCCGGTGGTTATCCAGTTGGAATTGGTGGAAAGGCTCTTTTAATGTTATCGGGTGGAATAGATTCACCAGTAGCCGGTTATTTAACATTAAAACGTGGTGTGGATATTGAATGTGTGCATTTTGCAGCTCCACCTTATACAAATGAATTTGCTAGAGAAAAAGTTTTTGATTTAGTAGATCAATTACGTCATTATACACATGGTCAAATTACTGTACATGTTGTCAATTTTACAAAATTACAATTAGCTGTTTATGATCATTGTGATGAAAGTTATGCAATGACTGTTATGCGTCGAATGATGTATCGTATCGGTGAAAAACTAGCACGTAAAAATCATTGTTTAGCGTTAGTCAATGGGGAAAGTATTGGGCAAGTTGCTTCACAAACATTAGATAGTATGAATGTCATTAATGAAGTTATTTCTATTCCTGTATTAAGACCTGTTTTATGTCTTGATAAATTAGAAATTATTGATATTGCTCAAAAAATCAATACATATGACATTTCAATTCGTCCTCATGAAGATTGTTGTACAATTTTTACTCCTAAAGCACCTGCAACAAAACCAAAAAGTTATAAAGCAGTTGCTTTTGAAGAAACATTTGATTTTGATACATTAGTTGATGAATGTGTTGAAACAGTTGAAACCATCGTTGTTGATAATTCTTATAAAAATGATGAAGATATTTTTTAAAAAAAGCGTATAGTTTTTGTATCCTGACACAAAATAAAAGTGTCAGGAGGTGACACAAGATGGCACAAAGTAATAACAGTAATAGATTAGTTGTACCAGGAGCTCAAAATGCGATTGACCAAATGAAATATGAAATTGCTAATGAATTTGGTGTTAATTTAGGTCCTGATACAACTGCTAGAGCGAATGGCTCTGTTGGTGGAGAAATTACTAAAAGATTAGTTAAAATGGGACAAGAACAAATGTCTCGTTCTTCATATAATAACAAATAGTAATATGAGAATAGTTTTCTTAATAAAAGAGGACTATTCTTTTTTTATAAGTGTTGAAAGAGCTTACATTTTTTTGATAATTTCACTTAGAAATATTGTTTTTGTGTACTAAATTATGTACAATATAATTATATTGCTAGGAGGTAAATTATGGTAAAAGTAATGGCGGTAAACGCAGGAAGTTCCTCTTTAAAATTCCAATTGATCAATATGCCTAGTGAAGAAGTTATCACTTCGGGATTAGTTGAAAGAATTGGACAAGAAGTTGGGAATTTTGTAATTAAAGTAAATGGAGAAAAAATACAAACACAAACACCAATTCCTGATCATCAAGTGGCAGTTGACTTATTATTAAATGCTCTTGTTGATCATCATATTGTTGAAAGTTTGGAAGAAATAGATGCAGTGGGACATCGTGTTGTACATGGAGGAGAAGATTTTGATGATTCTGTAGTCGTTGACGAAGAAGCAGTAAAAAAAGTTGCAGATTTATCAGAGTTAGCTCCTTTACATAATCCAGCAAATATCATTGGTTATAAAGCATTTAAAGAAGCTTTACCTGATCATGTAGGACATGTTTTTGTTTTTGATACGGCATTCCATCAAACATTAGATAAAGAAAGATATTTATATCCTTTACCACTTGAATATTATACAGATTTAAAAGTAAGAAAATATGGAGCACATGGGACAAGTCATAAATATGTTTCTCAACAAGCTATTGAAATGTTAGGAAATCCTAAAGAATCAAGAATTATCGTTTGTCATTTAGGAAATGGAGCAAGTGTTTCAGCTGTTCAAGATGGAAAATGTATTGATACATCTATGGGATTTACACCACTTGCAGGTGTAATGATGGGAACACGTTCTGGAGATGTTGATCCTTCAGTTATGCCTTATTTATGTAAAAAATTAAATAAAACAGCAGATGAAGTTTTAGAAATCTATAATAAAAAATCTGGAATGTTAGGAATTTCAGGCATTTCTTCTGATTCTAGAGATATTGAAAATGCCTTATTTAACGAAGGAAATGAACGTGCTTTATTAACTGGTTTATTATATGCACGTATTGTTTCAAAATATATTGGACAATATTACGCTGAATTAGGTGGTTGTGACGCTATTTGCTTTACAGCGGGAGTTGGTGAAAACGCTGCTTATTTAAGACGTTTAATTATTGACAATGTCTCAAGAGCATTTGGTGTTTTCTTAGATGAAGAGCTCAACAGCATTAGAAGTGATGAAAATCGTGTGATTTCACACCAGTATTCTCAAATTAAAGTGATGGTCATTCCAACAAATGAAGAAGTCATGATTGCAAGAGATACAGTTCGTTTGTTAGATTTATAAACCTGTGCAAACAGGTTTTTTCTTTGTCTAAGGTATGTTATTATAAAATAGGGTGAAAATTATGATAGAAAAGATTTTAAATAAAATAGAAGAATATGAATGTATTTGTTTATATCGTCATGTTAATCCGGATTATGATGCTTTTGGGAGTCAATTCGGAATGTATGATTTAATTCAAAATACTTTTGAAAATAAAGAAGTCTATTTTGCAGGTGATTTTTCTTCTGATTTAGTGGCTAAATATCAATTTAATGGAGAAATCAATGAACCGAATTTTGAAAAACCAACTTTAGGAATTGTTTTAGATACAGCTAATCAAGAAAGAATTGATGGTGATATTAGTTTATGTAAAGAAATTATAAAAATTGATCACCATATTGTTGTTGATTCTTATGGAAATTTAAATTTAGAAGATAGTACAGCTTCTTCATGTAGTCAAATAGTGGCTTTGTTTTTAAAAAATAAACGTGTAAAACTTTCAAGCTTTGGAGCTGCAGCTCTTTATATGGGAATTATAGGGGATACAAATAGATTTATGTATTCAGCTACTGATGAACGTACTTTTGAAGCGGCAATGTATTTATATAATTATGATTTTGATATGCAAGCACTTTATGAAAGAATGTATATGAAACATGCGAAAGATTTAAAAGTGAATGCTTTTATCCTAAATCATTATATTGAAGATGAGGGTGTTGCTTACTATGTTTTAAAAGATGAAGATTTAAAACATTTAAATATTTCAAGAGAAAGAGGCTCTGATTTTGTTAATTTATTAAGTTCAGTTGATGAATATAAAGTATGGTTAGCTATAACAGAAAATACAAAAGATCATAATTGGCGTGTTTCAATGAGATCGAGACATATTCCTGTTAATGAAATTGCGAATAAATATCGAGGTGGCGGACATGCGTTTGCTTCGGGGGCAACACTTTTATCTTTAGATGAATTATCTTTATTATTAAATGATATCAAGGAGAGAATAAATGAATAATTTTATACAAAGTATCATTGACGAAATAAAAAGACATTTTTCTTCATCTAAAATACAAACAACTAAAAAATGGAGCTATTTAATTCCATTGATTGTCGTTTGTCTTTTAGGTATTATAGGAGAGTATGTTTTATTACTACCAATTCATTATCAATCTCAAACATTTATTTTCCATTTGATTTTTTTAATTGTTATCTTTGTTATTTTACATGCGATATTATTAGGTACATTTGATAAAATATCTAAATATTTAATGTTTGTAGTCGTTGCCTTATTTGTTTATATAGGCGTTGGTTCGGTATATAGTTTGCCTATTTTTCATGCAAAAACATATCAAAATCAATTACAATTAAATAAAAAAGCTGATTTTTATAAAGATAATGAGACGATTTCTTATCAATCAATTCCTGTTGTAGATCGTGAAAGTGCTATTAAACTAGGTGATCGAAAAATGGGACAAATGATAGATTATGTTTCACAGTTTGAAGTAGATGAATCTTATGAACAAATTAATTATCAAGATACTCCTTATCGAGTTACACCATTAGAATATAGTGATTTAATTAAATGGATAACAAATCGAAAAGAAGGCTTACCAGCTTATGTTAAAGTGAATATGGTAAGTCAAGAATCTGAAGTTGTTGAATTGAAAGAAGGCATGAAATATTCAAAATCTGAACATTTTGGTAGAAATATTAATCGTCATTTAAGGATGAATTATCCTACGAAAATGTTTGAAGAATTAGCTTTTGAAATTAACGATGAAGGTATTCCTTATTGGATTGCTCCTGTATTTGAATATAAAATAGGTCCCTTTGGTGGAAAAGATATTGTAGGAGCAGTTTTAGTAAATGCTGTTGATGGTAAGCATAAATATTATGATATTAAAGATGTTCCTAATTGGGTAGATCGTGTTTATCCAGCAGATTTAGTTATTCAACAGTTAGAAAATTATGGAAAATATACACATGGTTATATTAATTCTGTTTTCTCACAAAAAGGTGTGTTACAATCAACAGATGGATATAATTATATTGTTATTGATGATGATGTTTATTTGTACACAGGTCTTACAAGTGTTTCTAAAGATGCAAGTAATGTTGGATTTGCATTAATTAATTTACGTACAAAAGAAGGCAAATATTATCATATTTCTGGAGCAGAAGAATATTCGGCAATGTCTTCGGCAGAAGGAAAGGTACAAAACTTAAAATATAAAGCAACATTTCCAATTTTAGTCAATGCAGGAGGAGAGCCTACTTATTTCCTTTCTTTAAAAGATAGTAGTAATCTTGTTAAGATGTATGCTTTTGTCAGTGTTA
>OGZW01003781.1_pt1 | contig 10961 bp, 9 predicted proteins | sample 1577001 | NCBI WGS metagenome assembly OGZW01 (sample SAMEA3541519, study PRJEB24748) | human gut metagenome | biome: human gut; feature: human-associated habitat; material: faeces | place: China | collected 2012
TTGGCATTGAGTATGATAACCTGATGTTCATAAGTGTCACGCTTCTGCGCTGCCAGGAAAATGGCAAAGATCGGTAAAATGGTGCATATCTAATTTATTACCTGCCAAGTAGATGCGCTCCGCCCCTTCATGAAACGTATCGTATGTCATTTCATAACGTATCCATAGGGCAGACAATGCAAAACAGGTGAAACCAATTGCCAAGCCGACTATACTTACAATACTCTGCGTCTTGTACTTGATCAGATTGCGAAAAGCTATTTTTAAATAATGATATATCATGACATTGTGTTTATGTTATTCACTCTTGATAATTTCTGCCGGATTCTGCCGGGCAGCTTTCCATACTCTCCAAATGATGCTAAGCAAAAGAATAATAGCTATCACAACAAAGATGCTTATATATACCCAGCTATCTATCGATGTTTGTCTCACGTAGCTGTCGATCCATCTCCTCATTACAACATATCCTGCAGGGAATGCAATAACAGCAGCTATGATCAATAACAATAAATATTCCCGGAAGAACATCTGCAAGATATGATGGATTTGCGCTCCGTTCACCTTACGTATAGCAATCTCTTTCTGACGCTGTTCACAAGACAGCGTTACCAATGAGAAGACTCCGAATACAGAAATAATGACGCAAACCAATGATACAAAACTCAATAATTTCATCAGTGCATCTTCGGAACGGAGGTACTTGTTATATTCTTCTTCTTCATTGAACAATCGCATATAAGCATTTGGAAATTCCTCTCTGTATAGTTTCTCTATAGTCGCACGACATTCATTCCAAGTGCCCTCTCTAAATTTAAACAGAATGCTGGCACGATTCAACAGATAATCTTGCGCTTTAGGATGCTGAAAAGCAATCAGTCCCGGTTCACTCGTAGGAGAACGATAGCTAAAGCTCCTGACTACTCCGACAACCTTATATAAGCTACGCTGACCATTATATTCATGATAGAAACTTTTGCCCAAAGCCCGTTTCCATCCAAATTTACGGCATGTATTTTCATCTATCACTACTTCATTTTCTTGATTCTTGTCCGATATAAACTCGCCTTCCAATAAATTCAATTTATAGAATTCAAAGAATTCTTCTTTAGCAGGCATCATACCAACAGTTAAAGGTTCTTCAACCGCTTTCGGCGAATCATCCCAGTTGTTTATTTCGGCATACATCATCGGTCCTGTAGGAATAATCGGGAAATACGAAGGGGGCAAAGCCTCTGTCACCATGGGCAAAGCAGCTATTTTCCCCGTCCATTGCTTGATATCTCCATTCCACAAGGCTACATTACCGACATTATGACGTTCCATTCCTAAGTCCGTATTTTTCAGAAAATAGAGCTGCTTCATCATAACAACCGCACAGAAGATAAAAGCAAGACTGACAACTAACTGCATGATAATTCCTATCTTACGAAACAAATAAGGTCTGGTAGCTACCACTTTTCCTTTTATCGCTTCCTGCAATGTCCGGCGGCGAAAATAAGATAAAGGCATCTGTGCAAACAGGAAAGACAGAATGATTACAATCAAAAGATATGCAATGATCTCTCCATAATATGAACCTGTCTCTATCTGTGTGAAGTTCAGGAAGCCGGACATGCTCACCTCTATCATCAACAATCCGCATAGCAGGGCGATACATAGAATCAATAACAGTTCAATGGCAAACTGAACCGACAAAGATGTATTACTTGCACCATTTACTTTACGAAGCGCCATTTCACGACTGCGCATACAAAGCCGGCTGATATAAAGCGTCAGGTAATTGAATAAGGAACAAATAATGACCAGTCCGCCTGCTAAAGAGAAATAGAAAATATAACTGAAGGAGATGACTACATCTACTTTAGAAACATAATCCGAATAACGCAAAGCCGAAATGGGCGTGATCAGAAGTTTCGCAAGCTCGCTCTCTTTGGGAATATCCAAGATATCAATATCTTCCATCTTCTTTTGAAAAGTATCCCTATCCACACCTGCGCGAACACGGATAAACAGTTGTTCTCCCTTACTACTCCAACGTGGATAGCGCCTTGCCGAACTCAATACACTATACGGTATATTGGAATGACGGGACCATCCGCTCACAATGGCACCTATTTTACGGGGACGTCCGCTCAGTTCTACTTCTTTCCCCAAAGCATCCTCTTCACTGCCGAAAAGCTTTCGGGCAAACTCTTCCGTAATGGCGATTTCCGGATCATTTTCTTTCAGGAAGTTGACAGTTCCTTTCAGCAGCCGTATATTGAAAAAGTTCATGAAAACAGAATCTGCTGTAGCCATTACTACTTCCTGTTCATTATCTCCCAGACGGAATTTCATATCCCGATATATGGAAGTGGAAGCAGTAGCTTCTATCTCCGGCATTTTCTCCTGCAAATAGTTCGCCAAAGGGTAAGGAGTAACATTGGATGTACTACTGGGGGAATCAGTATAATGCGCACGTACCATATAGATACGGTCGGCCCCGTTATGGAAAGTATCATAAGTCATTTCATAACGAATCCATAAGACAGACAGCGCAAAACAAGTGAAACCAACAGCTAGGCCAATGATACTGACAAGGCTCTGTGTCTTGTACTTTACCAAATTGCGAAAGGCTACTTTCAAATAGTGTTTAATCATGGTACTTTAGAATATATTACATACTGACTTCCGTTACTACCTGTCCGTCGAACAAATTAATGATACGGTCGGCATAACCGGCATCGTGCTGTGAATGTGTTACCATCACAATAGTGGTTCCTTCCTTATTTAGTTCACTCAATAGCCCCATCACTTCTTTACCGTTCTTTGAGTCCAGATTACCGGTAGGCTCATCGGCCAGGATCAACTTAGGATTGGCAACTACTGCACGGGCAATAGCAACACGCTGCTGCTGACCTCCGGAAAGTTGTTGCGGGAAGTGTTTGCTGCGATGTGTGATAGCCATTCGTTCCATAGCAGTCTCCACTCTCTTTTTACGTTCGGAAGCTGAGATACCCATGTAAAGCAAAGGCAATTCAATATTTTCATAAACATTCAATTCATCTATCAGATTGAAGCTTTGAAAGACGAAACCGATCACTCCTTTACGAAGGCTGGTACGCTGTGACTCTGTGTACTTGGAAACTTCTGTTCCATTGAGGTAATATTCCCCTCCTGTCGGATTGTCCAATAACCCAAGAATATTGAGCAATGTTGACTTTCCACAACCGGAAGGTCCCATAATGGCAACGAACTCTCCTTGCTTCACCTCGATACTTACATTATTCAACGCCCAAGTTTCCACTTCTTCGGTCTTGAAAATTTTCTGTAAATTAATTGTCTTGATCATAATTATGATATTTAAAAGTTATTGTGTTTATTCGTTTTTATGAGAAATAAATCGGTTCCTTAATAAATTACCAACCGTATTATCTTCATAATATTATATATTCCTTATTTCAATATCAACTCCTCTGCATCGCCAAAGGTATCATATCCTGTCGTAATTACCCAATCTCCCGTCTGTAAACCTTCCGTAATTTCATACTGCTGCGGATTCTGCCGCCCAATACTTAATGGTACACGGATTGCTTTTGTCTTCGAAGCATTCACTTTGTAAATCCATTGTCCTCCTGTAGACTGATAGAAATTACCCCGTGGAATAATAAGCGCCCGTTCCGGCTGACCTAATTCAATCTGTACACGGAAGCTTTTGCCGACTCTGACATTATCGGGCATATCGCCGGTAAAGACAAGATCGACATCAAACATACGGTCTTTTACTTCAGGGACGACTTTCGTTATTTTCAGCGGATATTTCTTTCCCTGATAATTGACGGTAGCAGGCAGTCCGGTAGTGATCCTGTCAATGTAATATTCGCTTAGCGAAGTATGTATCTTATACTGATCGAGTACCTTTATTTCGGCAATGCTTTCGCCGGAAGAAACCTGCTGCCCCGGAGTAACCCTGACAAAGCTTAGTTGCCCTTTTATAGGAGCCGTCACCACCAGGTTATTCAATCGCTCATGAGTACGTTCATATTTCTTGCGCTCCCGTTCACGGTCATTGCGAATCAGTTCTTTACGAATCATCGTAACAGCCGAATCATGTCGCAGGCTTTCTTGTTGCAATGCCGCGTTTTTTAGTTTGTAGTTATATTCATCTTCGGCTACTTGTAGTTGAGCCTTACTCTTTACTCCCATCTGAAACTCTTCCCGATCAAGGGCAATGCTCTTTTTCAGTCGTTCCAGTTCATAATTATTCGTCAGAGCCTGCTGCTTCAGATTAAGACTTTTCTGTTCCATCTCAATCTCCTGTTCCTGATAGGTAATCATTTGCTTTTCCCATTCGTCACGCTGGTCTTCAATGCTGCGAAGCAGGTCTGGATTGGAAAGGACGATAATGGTATCCCCCTGATAGAGCAGACTCCCTTCCTCACCAACGATGCTTTCAACGCTTCCCGCTTCGCGGGTATTGATTTTGATAGTCAGTATAGGCTGAATCAGTCCCTCCACATCTACATATTCCATAAAATTATCCTCTTTCACTTCCGCTATCTGAATATTTTCGGCATCAATACGTAATTTTCGGGGGCCTAATGACAGAACAATTACATAAATCAGAAAGGCAGCAAACAAAAGTCCGCCTATCAGATAGTATCTGTATCGAATGTACCAAGGTTTCTTTTCTAATTTTATATCCATGACTTTATCAGGTATTTTATATTTTTATTTATTAAAGCTAAGTAAGTTGCTATTCTATAAGAAGATTGTAATCTTCTGTCAATAGCATATTCCGTTCAAAATCGTAAAGTGTCATACTTCGAAGTGTGTAATATAAGCTCCAATAATTGTACAAAGCCGATACGTAATTACGGCGGGCACTATCTTTCTCGGCAATGGAAGCATTCAGATCAAGGATAGTGGATTTTCCCAGTATATAAAGTTTGCGGGCAACTTCATTTCTTCGTTGAGCCGTTTCATCTGTACGGGCAGCGATACGTACCCGTTGTGTTTGCAGATTAAATTGTTTCACCAGTTTGCGGACATTCAATTCAAAATCCGTCCGATTTTGCTCCACTTGCGTATATACTAGATCACGATTGGAACGGGCTACCCGCACTTGTCCTTTCCCTCTTCCCCAATCTAAAATAGGAAGAGCGATACTCAGACTTACATATTGCTGGTCTAACAGATTTCGATAAGCATCCGGCAGCTTTTCGGCAGTCTGCGTCAGTCCGAAACGGAGATAAATATCCGCTTTCAGTCCCGCATTGGCACGGGCTCTTGCCACAGCACTCTCACTTTCCAGTTTTCTTCGTTTCATCGCCTGTATGTCCGGACTGTTTTCGTATGCCAATGCCAATGCTTCATCCAGATTGACACTGAAATCCGGTACTTGCGAGTTGATACGCACACGAAGTTCCCGATCTTCCTGAATGCCCAGATAAGAACGAAGTTCCTGCATGCAATTATCCATTTCTATACGGGCATTCATACGATTTGTTTCTTCGGTCAGACGATTCAATTCTAACTGCAGCATTTCATTCTCTGTGATCGTGCCTATATTGTAACGCCCCTGAGCGTAACGATAGAGCGTATCGGCATTTGCATAATTGAAAGAAGCAATATCGTAATTACTTTGAGCGGTGGCCAAAGCGAAGAATTTATTAATTGCATTGGCGGAAACAAGTTCCAGTGTTTCCACATAACTTTTCTTGGCTTCCTGATAGCGTACCGGTTCTATACGTTTATCCCATTTCAGACTATTATAACCAAAAAGCGACTGGCGATATCCTATCATGACAGGAGAAGTTTGCCATGAGTATTTATGTTCGCTGAACAAGTCCATGCGTTGCGCAGATGTTTCGAGAAAAAGAGAACCTCCGGTCCAGGGAATATTCTGCGACAGGTTCAAAGTCAGATCGGTATTCAACAGATTTTGCTCGACAAACTTAACGGAACCGTCCCCCATTGTAATCTTATTGATGGCACGATTCAGATTAGGATCGGATGACAAACTCAAAGATGGCAAATAGTTAGCCCGATAATATTTGTAGTTCCAGTAAGCGGAACGAAAGCTATGTCGTGCAGTTCGTGCATCGGGTGATTCCAGACGGGCTATTTTCACCACCTGCTCCAACGACATCTCCATTGTTTGATTTTGAGCAGCCAGCAGTTCAGTCGACAGGATTCCGAGTGTTATATAGAGTATTTTCAGATTCATTCTTAGGTTTATTTGTTATTTACTATTCAAAACCTGTGCCATTCTTATATTTCATTCTAATTCAGTTATTTACATTTACTGCGCTGTTACAAGCAGCGTGCAAATACGCACAAATTTAGTGCGCAATCGCACATACAACACATGATTATTATCCATATCTTTGCCCTTGCATTAAAACTTTAGGATAAATAACGAATCATATACCCCATACCCTATGGATGAAGTCAACAAACTAGGAAAGATACTCATTGTAGATGATAACGAAGATGTGCTCTTTGCCCTCAATCTACTACTCGAACCTTATACAGAAAAGATAAAGGTAGCTACCACTCCCGACCGGATTGAGCATTTTATGACTACCTTTCAGCCCGATCTTATCTTATTAGATATGAACTTCAGCCGTGATGCAATTAGCGGTCAGGAAGGTTTTGAAAGTCTGAAGCAGATTTTGCAGATTGATCCGCAAGCTATTGTCATCTTCATGACTGCATATGCGGATACAGATAAAGCTGTACGGGCCATTAAAGCCGGTGCAACAGATTTTATCCCCAAACCTTGGGAGAAGGAAAAATTGCTGGCTACTCTCACCTCCGGTATGCGTCTGCGCCAATCTCAACGGGAGGTAAACATCTTAAAAGAGCAAGTAGAAGCACTCAGCGGACAAAGTTCTCCAGAAGGGGATATTATCGGAGAATCTCCGATCATGCAGGAAGTATTTGCAACCATAAACAAACTTAGCAGTACAGATGCCAACATTCTGATTTTGGGAGAAAACGGAACGGGAAAAGACGTGATTGCCCGACTGCTATACCGCTACTCCCCCCGATACGGCAAACCTTTTGTTACCATCGACCTGGGAAGTATCCCCGAACAACTTTTCGAAAGTGAACTGTTCGGCTTTGAAAAGGGAGCATTCACCGATGCAAAAAAGTCAAAAGCCGGACGGATGGAAGTTGCCACCAATGGTACTTTGTTCCTTGATGAAATCGGTAATCTTTCGCTTCCCATGCAATCGAAGCTGCTCACTGCGATCGAAAAACGGCAGATCAGCCGTTTAGGAAGCACACAGACCATGCCTATTGATGTTCGTCTGATTTGCGCAACGAATGCGGATATCCGCCACATGGTGGATGAAGGAAGTTTCCGTCAGGACTTACTATATCGTATTAATACAATTGAAATACATATCCCCCCGCTCCGCGAACGTGGGAATGATATCATTCTGCTTGCCGAATATTTTCTGGACCGTTATGCACGCAAATATAAAAAAGAAATGCGTGGCTTGACACGGGAAGCCAAAAATAAGTTGCTGAAATATACGTGGCCAGGCAATGTACGGGAGTTGCAACATACAATGGAACGTGTCGTAATACTGGGAGACGGTTCTTTATTAAAACCCGAAAACTTCCAGTTCCACGTCACCCCCAAGCAAAAAAAGGAAGAAGGAATTGTTTTGAACCTTGAACAACTGGAACGGCAAACCATTGAAAAAGCAATGAAACTTAGTGAAGGGAATATCTCACGTGCTGCCGACTATTTAGGTATTACCCGCTTTGCCTTATATCGCAAACTTGAAAAACTAGGCTTATGAAACGATTTGCATTCAGAGTAATTTTACATATTTTACTGATAGTATTGTTTTCTATCGGCAGCTACCTGCTATTTCAAAAGCAGTTATGGTTCAGTACTACCATCTGCCTTATATTGCTGATAACCATTGGAATACACCTTTACCGTATGCAGTTCAAACAAATTGCTCTGTTGCGACGACTGACAGACGGCCTCCGCTATAATGACATGATGCAAACTTTCCATCCACCTTTCAATAACAAAATAATGAATGAATGGGCGGAAGAACTTTCGGATACTTTAAAAGATTTTCGGGGAAGATTGCTGGCAGAAGAGATCAAGCACCAATACTACGAGAACTTATTGAACAAAGTTGATACAGCAGTGCTTGTTGCCGATAAAGCCGGACATATAGAATGGATGAATCAGGCGGCCGTTACCCACTTAGGACAAATATCACAATTGCCGGAAACATTGCTGAAAGCTTCTGTTGCCCATGACACCCCCGTCATCCGTATCGAACAAAATAGCACTGTGCTGGAAATGGCCATATCACGCACTACATTTGCCACCCAAGGTAGAGAACAGCAGTTAATCAGTTTAAAAAACATTCATTCTGTATTGGAACGCAATGAAATGGAAGCCTGGCAAAAGCTGATACGCGTGCTGACTCATGAAATCATGAACTCTATCACACCAATCATTTCTCTTTCGGAAACATTAAGCGAGAGAGGAATCCCCAGTCAACTGGGAGAAAAAGAATATTCTGTTATGCTGCAAGCCATGCAGACCATTCACAGAAGAAGCAAAGGATTACTGGAATTTGTAGAGAACTATCGCCGGCTCACACGAATCCCTGCTCCTATTCGTACACAAATTTCTATTGCGGAATTATTCACGGATTTAAAGAAATTATTTCCGGAAGAAGAGTTTCAGTTTGAGGTTCCCTCGCCCGAACTGAAATTAAATGTGGACCGAACACAAATAGAACAGATTCTTATTAATCTGCTGAAAAATGCCCGTGAAGCATGCAGTCGGAAATCAGATAAGAAGATTCAGGTAAAAGCAAGAAAACTTTCTGCCGGAAATACGACATTAACGATATCTGATAATGGAGAAGGTATTCTGCCCGATGTGCTGGATAAAATATTTGTTCCTTTCTTTACCACCAAAACATCCGGTTCGGGGATCGGATTAAGTTTATGCAAGCAAATCATGACTTTGCATGAAGGAAGTATTAATGTTAAGTCGGAAGTGGGTAAAGGAAGCAGTTTTATCCTTACTTTTCCTAAATAAGAGCCTTTGATATTTGCATCTTGATGTGCTATTCTTAAGATTACGTCCCAAAATTATTGTACCAAAAGCAACAAACCAGAAAATAAACTGCATAAATAAATGCAATAATATGCGAAAACGCAGCCTGATATTGCATAAAACGGCATAATATATACATCTTTTCGTATGTACAAAACACTTATTGGTTTAAAAGGAACACCTCGTTGGTTTTAAACCAACGCTACCTTGCTCACCGAGGAACTTATTTTTCCTTGATGCGAAAGAGATAAAAAGGCGATTCAGTGCTTGTTTTCATCTGATTTATTAGAATTATAAGCAAGGCAAGAAGTAGCATAATGATTATCATTAAGCCATTCATCCAGCTTAATGATTAGCAACAAGGGAAAGAACAGTTCAAGTCGATCAGTATATCAGACAATTAATGAAATTATGTACTTTCCTATTTAAAGATGCAGGCGTTTATTGATTCTTAGCTTATGACAGATGTAATTATAGCCCTTCCTCCCTGTTTAAATATTCTTTTTTTCAGAATGATCGTTTTTTCACTAAACGAATAGACTAATCTGAGTCTGGTATAGCCCGAATATTCATTATGCCTGCTGATCGTCTACTTAAAATAGCAGAGGACTCAATCATCCTCTGCTACCCAAACTATTTGTATCAGGATTCAACTCCTTTACAGCATCTTTTACCGCTTTCTGGGTCGGTTTACGGTAAGTTTCCGCTTGTTGTACCGGAACAATCTCATTGACCATTCTTTCATATCCTTTTTGTTCTAACAAATGAACTTCCTTTTCATTCGTTTCTTTTTGTTTTTCCGTTTTCATATGGCTTTTTTATTTTTAGTTTTCTACTTTGAAAACAGAAAACAGCAAAAGATGGTTCATCCTATCTGATTTTATTTTCAGTTAATTCGTCCCAATATCACATAAATGCATATATTTGCCCATCTAATATGAACCTCATTGAAGTTATGAAAGAAAATAAATATGACGATGAGCACTTCTTCAGCCAATATGCTCAAATGTCACGCTCTGTAGAAGGATTGCAAGGTGCCGGAGAATGGTATATATTACAGAAAATGCTACCAGACTTTACAGACAAGAGAGTACTGGACTTAGGCTGCGGATTTGGCTGGCACTGTATCTATGCCATCGAACATGGAGCAAAGTGTGTTACAGGAATTGATATTTCCGGGAAGATGCTGGAAGAAGCTCAAAAAAGAAATTCTTCACCACTCATCGAATATAAATGTATGGCAATCGAGGATTTCGACTTTCAACCGGATACTTATGATATCGTAATCAGTTCCTTGACCTTTCATTATCTGGAATCTTTTATTAATATATGCCGTAAAGTCAACAGCTGCCTCACAGCAGGAGGTTCTTTTGTTTTTTCAGTAGAGCATCCGATATTCACAGCCTATGGTAATCAGGATTGGTATTACGACCAGGATGGAAAACGTGCTCACTGGCCTGTAGACCGCTACTTCAGTGAAGGCAAACGTACTGCTGTTTTTTTAGGAGAAGAAGTCGTGAAGTATCATAAGACTTTAACTACATATATTAATAGTCTTCTTCAGACCGGATTTGAAATTTGTGAATTGATAGAGCCCCAACCGAGTGAAATGATGCTGGATACTATTCCGGAAATGCAAGACGAACTTCGGCGTCCAATGATGCTTCTTATTTCTGCCAAGAAAAAAAGTTGACTTGCAAACAGATGAATTTCAGTCGATTGTAATTTAATCAATAAAAAACATTCATTTAGTTATTGATAATTAAAAAATACTCCCTATCTTTGCACCGCTTTTGAAAAGAACAACCCTTTAAAAGTAGCGGGGTGTAGCGCAGTCCGGTTAGCGCACCTGCTTTGGGAGCAGGGG
>OGZW01003785.1_pt1 | contig 10955 bp, 13 predicted proteins | sample 1577001 | NCBI WGS metagenome assembly OGZW01 (sample SAMEA3541519, study PRJEB24748) | human gut metagenome | biome: human gut; feature: human-associated habitat; material: faeces | place: China | collected 2012
CGAAAAGCTGACCGAGACCTTTGCCGCCATGCGCGCCGACGGCACGATTTCTGTATGGACAGGATGGAACTGTGCGGTATTCGTTTGCTGATTTCAAAATACCGTTTGCTGCTTGCCCGGTAAGACGGGGAAGTCATGTTTTCCCGATGCCATTGGGTGGCTGCTGCTGCCAGCAGGGGAGATGTTTTTCTGACCGCCCACGAAGCGCGTTGGTCGAAACTGATGGGCATAGAGATATTCAGGTTCGGATAATATGTTTTGTTGAGCTTGGCAAGGTCGTTGTCACAGACGGCATAATCGATGGTGCCGTTGGAAACCTGCATAATGAGATCTTCGGTGGTAACACTGTCATTCTCTACTTTATGAATCAGGATACCTCCGCCCAGTTCTTTGTCCAGATTTATCAGGCGGTCAAGATATTTGCCGGGTTTCACATATACTTCTTTGCCAATCAGTTCGGTTACATTCTGCAGAGGGGGGACTTTGTTGCTGTTTCGTTGCACCAGTACTTGGTGGGTAATGATGTCTTCGCCGCAAAACTCTACACTGTCTTTGAATTCCTTCGTGATAGGGAGGATAATGATACAAGATTGTTGTTATCTGCACGCTCTAAGAGGTATGTGGCAATGCGCTGCTTGAGATTACCGCTGGTAAGAACTTCAAGCTGTAGATTATTTTCATCAGTTCTTTTGGCAAAGAGTTCAAGCATATTAAAAACTACTTTGCTGTGATGAGAACAGTTTTTTTCACATCTGCCACCAAAGAAGTCTTTTGCAATCTCAAGTAGTTTTACATCGGTTTTTGCTTTTGCATAACCGCTATAATGGTCTTTATTAAGAAAAAGTTCTACTTCGCCAAAATCTTCCCCTTCGGAGATGTTGGTAATACGAAGAACTTTGCCATTAACATTGATTGAGCCAAGTTCTACTTCACCATCGAGAATTAAGTAGAGCTTATTGGGAACATCACCCTGAAAGAATATATAATCGTTTTTCTTGTATTCATGAATGACGGACTGAGTGCAAACGAGGCTTTTCTTAAATTCAGCATCATCCAGATTATGGAAAATAGATAGGTCTTTGATTTGCATATAAGTACCAGCTTTCTATTATAGTAACATTTATTTTAACATATGTGAGGTGGATTGTAAGGAGGTTTTATGACAGTAATTACATTTGATGATAATTTAATAACAGGCAATAAGACAATAGACGAGCAGCATAAGGAGCTGATTGATCGTATTCAGCAGTTTGTGAGTGCATGTGAATCAGAAGATGCAAGAGTAAAGGCAATTAAAATGCTTGATTATCTTGATGAATATACAGAATTTCATTTCAAAGAAGAAGAAAAAGTACAGAAAGACGTTGATTACCCAGGCTTGGAGGAACATATAAAGAAGCATGAGGAGTTCAGGCATACTGTTAAGGAACTCTATGATTATCTGGATGAAAATGAGGGACCAGATGAAAAGTTTATGGAGCAGGTAAAAATCAATGTTATTGACTGGCTGTTTGGTCATATCAAGACATTTGACAGATCTGTAGCTGAATATATAAATATATATGATAATCCTGAAAGATTATAGAACTGTTTGTTATGCAATTATATTTTAATAAAGTATGCCCCAGTCAGACAAAATAACTGGCTGGGGCGATCAATAATCTTTAACTTAAAAAAGATATTTCATTATTGATGAAGATTATAGTATCACCAGCACAGAACATAGCGAGAATTAATTCTATGAATCTGTATAAACTACTTACACCTACTGTTTTGGTTATGTATTCAGAGACGAAATTTCGTCAGGTAATGAATACATATTTGAAAGAATTGTAGAATAACAAAAGGAAGGGATGATTGAATGAATAAGAAAAAATCAAATTCAAAAAAGGCAGTTATGATAGGCTGCGGATTCGTAGGCTCAGCATCTGTATTTGCACTTATGCAGAGTGGATTATTCACTGAAATTGCCTTGATAGATGCGGATAAGAATAAGGCAGAGGGAGAGGCTATGGATATCAGTCATGGAATACCATTTGCCAGCCCTATGAAAATATATGCTGGTGATTATGATGATGTGGCAGATGCTGCAATTGTAATTATATCAGCAGGTGCAGGGCAAAAGCCAGGAGAAACAAGACTTGATCTGGTAAATAAGAATGTGGCAATATTTAAGTCCATTATTCCGGAAATTACCAAAAGAGAATTTGGAGGAATCCTTCTGGTTGTAGCAAATCCTGTGGATATTCTGACACAGGTTGCAATCAAACTGTCAGGACTTCCGGAGGAGAGAGTTATCGGCTCAGGAACAGTTCTTGACAGTGCAAGACTTAGAAGCAAGCTTGGACAGCATTTATCAGTGGACAGCCGAAGCGTGCATGCATTTATAGTAGGAGAGCATGGAGACAGTGAAGTTGTGGCATGGTCATCTGCCAATGTATCCGGTGTTCCTCTTAGTGACATGTGTGAGATGAGAGGACATTATAACCATAAGGAAAATACGAAGGAAATCGCAGATGCTGTCAAAAACAGTGCCTATGAGATTATCAATAAGAAGCATGCGACATATTATGGAATTGCAATGTCAGTAAAACGTATCTGTGAAGTAATTATGCGTGACGAAAAATCAATACTTCCTGTATCGCACATGATACATGGAGTATATGAGATTGATGATGTTGTATTAAGTATGCCTGTTATTGTTGGTGCAGACGGAATTGAATCTGATATACCGATTAATCTTAGTGGAGAAGAAGCATTGAAGCTAAAAGAATCAGCAGACGCATTAAAGAATATAATTGAAACATTAGAGCTGTAGTAAGAGTAGATAATATACCAGCTTATGTGTAGATTGGAGGAAACGTTATGTTAGAAGTAGGAACAAAGGCACCGGATTTTGAATTACCAGATCAGAATGGAGAATTGCATAAATTAAGCGAATATCTTGGAAAGAAGGTAATTCTGTATTTTTATCCAAAGGATAATACATCTGGATGTACAAAGCAGGCTTGTGGTTTCTCAGAAAGATATCCGCAGATTTGCGAAAAGGGAGCTGTTGTACTCGGGGTGAGCAAGGATTCTGTTGCATCCCACAAGAAGTTTGAGGAAAAATATGGACTTGCATTTACACTTTTATCTGACACTGAGCGCAAAGTGATTGAGGCTTATGATGTATGGAAAAAAAAGAAGAATTATGGAAAAGTGTCAATGGGAGTTGTCAGAACAACATATCTTATTGATGAGAATGGTATCATAATAAAGGCAAATGACAAAGTAAAAGCTGCAGATGATCCGGAAAAAATGTTACAGGAATTAAGCTGATGAAGATAATATTATCACCTGCAAAGAAGATGAAAGTGGATACTGACAGCATAGATACCATGAGTAGTCCGGTATTTTTAGAGAAAACAGAAGAAATTCTTGGGTGGATGCAGGGAAGAACGGAAGAAGAATTAAAGAAATTGTGGAAATGCAATGATAAAATTACGACAGAGAATATTGAACGGATTAAGACAATGAATTTTCAAAAGCAGCTTACTCCGGCAGTATTGGCATATGAAGGGATTGCTTATCAATATATGGCACCAGCTGTATTTGAAGATGGGCATTTTGATTATGTGCAGGAACACCTGAGGATATTATCAGCATTTTATGGAGTATTAAAACCTATGGATGGTATCACACCATATAGGCTTGAAATGCAGGCAAAGGCAGCGATAGGTGATTCCACGAATCTGTATGATTTCTGGGGAGATAATTTGTATTGGGAAGTTATAGATGACAGCAGGATTATTATTAATCTGGCTTCAAAAGAATACTCTAAATGTATTGAAAAATATCTGACACCTGATGACAGGTATATAACTATTTCATTTTGTGAGCAGTCTGGTGGCAGGCTTATCACAAAAGGCACATATGCCAAGATGGCTCGTGGTGAAATGGTACGATATATGGCAGAAAATCATATTGAAAATCCAGATGACATTAAGGAATTTGACCATCTTGGATATGTGTTCAGAGATGATATATCATCGGATAGAGAATATATATTTGAAAGAAAAACTGTAAAATAAAAACATGGTTGATTACTGGATAAGATAATTGCGAAGGATAGAACAGGAGCAATAAGGGGAAGAAAAATTTTTGAAGTATAAAGTTACGGAGGAAACAGAAATTGAATACAAAGAAAAAATGACTGATTCCACTTGGAATGTGGCTTGTATTTGAAATTGTTGCAGTTACATTATGGTTGACCAAGGATAATCTGTTTTATCTTCTGAATTTCAGTTATATAGGCTCGGCAATAGCGTTAGGGCTGTTACTTTTTCAGTTAAACTATAGACATGCCAGAAGAATCGGTTTTATTCGATATATCACCTTTACCGCATCACTTGTTTTTGTGGGAGCACTGTTTTTATGCCACGTGGAGAATATCGAGCAAATTATGTTCTGGGCATTTCTTGTTGGCAATATCCTGTATTATGCCATTGGAATCATTCTGGCATTTGCGTTTCGGGATAATAGGGCATTCTGTAAATATATCTGCCCAATTACCGTATTCTTAAAGCCTATGAGTTATTTTAGCCTACTTCGTGTGAAGTGTGATAAGGAAAGATGTGTTTCCTGTGGAAAGTGCAAGCGAGTATGTCCGATGAATGTTGATGTAACAGATAATTCCCGTAAAAGAGAAAATGGAACAGAGTGTATTCTGTGTATGGAATGCGTCAAAGCATGTCCTAAGAAGGCATTATAGTGACTAAAAATATGTATGTACAGGAGACTCTATAAGAGCTGGGTGGCATCTACCCAGCTCAATCGTATGGAATTATATTGATAGTTATCGGTATAATATTGGCTGCTCTTCATTTTATTGTGGCTGGAGATGGTATCAGAGATTTCATTTCCAGTATTATTGCAGTTATATCAGTATTGGTAATATTAGTAGGAACTTATATGACATTAAGTGAAATCAAAAACTGTAAATGAAAAATTTCAGAGGACAGGATAGCTCAGATTGAAGTATACGACGCTCAGCGGGGTTGCCTATTTTCCGGGAAAAGTCGGAGGAAAGATTGCCGTGCAGGGGTATCGCACAGCCAGAAAGATCTAGCAGTTTCAATAGACGGGAGCGGATTCCGCGTTCCTTCCCAGAAGCGGATTACATGATCGGAACGATAGACTGTACCGCGGAGGAGAAGGAACGGGTATAACCGGTCAGGAGTGAAACTGCGCGTACTTTTTCGGAGAGATGCCGACTGCTTTTGTGAAGGCGCGCAGATAATTGCTGTAGTCGTTGAAGCCGCAGGCCTCGCAGGCTTCCAAGACGGAGCAGCCCTGATCGAGCAGCGATTTGGACAGGGTGATGCGCTTTGCGGTGATGTATTTGTTGATGGTGGTGCCGGTGGCCTCCTTGAAAATACGGCACAGATAGGACGTGCTCATAAAAAAATGCGCGGACAGACCGGCGAGCGTCAGCGGCTCGCCGATATGGGAGTTGATGTAGGATAAAATGGCGTCCACCTGGGCGTGGTAATTGGAAGATGGAGCCGGGGCGGGGGCTGCGGCGTCTGTGCAGCGGGCGGCGAAGGCTCTGTTTAAAAAGACCATCAATTCCAGAAAGATTGCCTGATCTAAGAGGTCTTCCCCCATGCCGCCATCGTCATGCAGTTCGTGGATAAAATACATAAAGCGGTTCTGCTCCTTGGGGGAGAGGTGAATCTGGTGTGGCATTCTGGTGTCGCGGAAAGAAAAACAATGACCAAGATCTGTCGCGCCGGTGGAGAGCTTCGATAAGTATTCCGGGTCGATGGAGAGGATGATCCGCTCGTGTGTCTGCTGATCGATCTGCGTCAGGTGGTGGCTTTCAAACTGGTTGATTAAGAAGAGATCGCCGGGGCGGATGTCGTACAGGCAGTGGTCGATCAGAAACTGTTTTCCGCCGGAAATCGAGTAATAGACTTCGCAGCAGTTGTGAATGTGCATGTCCATGATCTTCTCGTCGCCGTAGAGATGGGCGAACGCGAATGTGTGGGTGCTCATGCAGTGTTCGATGGCTTCTTTGCAGGTTGTACAGCTATTCATAGGTTCTCCGTTCTTACGATTCCAGGCGGCAGTGCCGCCGTTTTTTAATGCGCCAGTGGCGCTATGTGTTCTGTAGCGCATGTCTCTTTACACAGCATAGAACAAAAGTTCAATATTTGCAAGATTTATAATACAATATTGCGGGAAATGGAATAACATATCTGATATACTAGGTGTAAGCAATGAGCAGTACCAGAGTAATAAGAGAGAAAAAGAAAGGACGGAAAACTATGGTTAATTTTTCATTAGAGGGAAAAGTAGCGCTGGTAACAGGCGCATCCTACGGCATCGGATTCGCAATCGCATCTGCATATGCACAGGCGGGAGCAACGATTGTATTCAACGACATCAAGCAGGAGCTTGTCGACAAGGGACTTGCCGCTTATGAGGAGCTGGGCATCAAGGCGCACGGATATGTCTGCGATGTCACAGATGAGGAGCAGGTAAACGCACTGGTTGCAAAGATCGAAAAAGAGGTCGGCGTGATCGACATTCTGGTAAACAATGCCGGCATCATCAAGCGTATTCCGATGTGCGAGATGTCCGCAGCAGAGTTCAGACAGGTCATCGATGTGGATCTGAACGCACCGTTTATCGTTTCCAAGGCGGTGATTCCGTCCATGATCAAAAAAGGACACGGCAAGATCATCAACATCTGCTCCATGATGTCCGAGCTTGGCCGTGAGACTGTATCCGCTTATGCAGCGGCAAAGGGCGGTTTAAAGATGCTGACCAGAAACATTGCATCGGAGTACGGCGAGTACAACATCCAGTGCAACGGTATGGGCCCGGGCTATATCGCCACCGCCCAGACCGCCCCGCTGCGTGAGGTCCAGCCCGACGGCAGCCGTCACCCCTTCGACCAGTTCATCACTGCCAAGACCCCGGCGGGCCGCTGGGGCGACCCGGAAGATATGGTCGGCCCCTGCGTCTTCCTGGCCTCCCACGCCTCCGATTTCGTGAACGGTCAGATTTTGTACGCCGACGGCGGCATCCTCGCCTATATCGGCCGTCAGCCTAAGTAAATCAGACAGCAGAAAAGCCCTGCGGCGTGCCGCAGGGCTTTTGTCGTATCATCTTTGAGCACTCAGGCCATATTGCGGTGGGAATGTATCCATGAGGCGCCGCTGCCATTTCCGACGGCAGTGTTGTAGACCACGTTTTTCAGTTCCTTGACCATGGAAGCCTTGGCGCTCTCGTAGGCCTTTTGTGCATTGTCAGCGAGGGACTGGTCGCGGCCATTCTCCCGCAGGCAGGTGCGCATCTCCGACAGCAGCGCATTGAATTCCTTGTCGCAGGCGCTCTGCATGGAGGTCAGCTTGCCGCCCTTGGAAACAACGATGGAGACTTTCAGGCCGAGGCTGTGCTTTTCGGCGGGGTACTCCATGTACTCATCGTAGGCGTCGCAGATGACAGAATAGAGCTGCGACTGGAACTTCTTCTGCAGCTTTTCCATCTGAAGAAGATACTGTGCAAGCTGTGCGTCACACTCGTTCTGAGGGGTGGGAGCGGAAGACGAGGAAGCAGCCGGATGGGAGGCAGTCGGCTCCTGTGCGGCAGTCTGCCTGGTGGAGGATGCCTTGGATGCCGCCTTGGAGGAAGAAGCTGCACTGGAAGAGTTGTTGTCAGCAGAAGTGCTGGATGCAGAGGCGCTTTCGGCGGCCTCTTCCGAAGCAGCGGCTTCTTCCGAAGCGGTCTTTTCCTCTGCGACGAGCTCGATGACAGAGGCAAATTCACTGTTGCTCGCGTCGGTCAAGAGCTGGTCCCATGCGTCGGCGCTCTCGGATGCGGCTTCGGACGAACTAGATACGTCAGAAGGCTCGGCAGCGATGGACACAGAGCGGAACATATTGAGTACGGAGACGGCAGGGATCACGACTGCAACGGCAGCACACATTCCGACCGCAGCAGCGACGCGGGAAATCAATTTTTTCTTCATAGAATAACTCCTGTTTCAGAGGATCGGGTCGAAATGACTGATGATAAGGATACCATCCCTGAAAAAGGAAATCAATAGATAAAGCGTGAAACTTTTGGATATTTTAGAGGGGATCAAACAAGCGGGGATGCTGTGTTTTGCAGCATTCCCGCTTGTGATCTCAGATAATGATGCCGTCGCAGTGGTCGAGCTCGTGCTGGATGATCTCTGCTGTCCAGCCTGAGAAGGTCTTGATGCGGGGCTGGAACTTTTCGTTCTGCCACTGCACCTTGATGGTCTGCCAGCGTTTGGTCTTTCGGGTGCCGGTGAGGGAGAGACAGCCCTCCTCCGTCTCATACGGCCCGGACTTTTTGAGGATGACCGGGTTGAACATGACGAGATAGCCGTCCTCGCTCTCGAATGCGATGATGCGTTTAGCGACGCCTATCATGTTCGCTGCCATGCCGACGCAGCCGTCTTTGTGGGCGATGAGCGTTTCCAGCAGGTCCTGCGCGATGGGCAGGTCTTCCGGCAGGGCAGGCGCGGCTTTTCGGGCGAGAAAAAGCTCGTCTTTGCAGATGTTACGAATCATATTATTTCAGCTTCTCAAGAATTTCGTTGGCGCTCACACCGCTGGCGAGGAGCTTTTTCAGCACATCCTCGGCTTCGGCCTTCTTGGATGCCTCGGCGGCTTTCTGGGCGGCAGCGGCCTGCCTGGCTTCCAGCTTGGCTACTTCTTTGTCGAGCTTCTTGACAGAGGCCTTTTTGGCTTTCAGGTCGGCGTTCAGCGACTTGACGTCGGTCTTCAGCTCTTCGATGCTGGCAGCCACTTTCAGGATCTCAGCTTCCACGGCGGCTTTCTCTTCCTGCTTTGCTGCGATTTGTGCGGCGAAGTCGGCGGTCACTTTAGTGGCCTTGACTTTATTCTTGCTTCCTTTGGGTCTGGGCATGGCGGGATACCTCCTGATTTTGGTTAGTTTGTGAGATAAGTATATCACACTTTTTATGTGCATTCCAGTCGGCTTTTAAGCAAAAATACAGAACAAAAAACCGCAAAAAGCGCAGATGTTCCTGCAGCTCTTCGCGGTTTTTCCTTTTATCGAGCAGAGCTGGACAAATCCGAACTATTTCCTGCCAATTCATCGGCAGCCAAAGTATCCTCGAAGCGGACGGTTTGAGAGCCGTCTTTATAATTGAACGTGATCAGCATTCTGTCATCGTAGAGGAAAATGGCGTTCACAAAGATCTCAATCAGTGCCTTGCGCTGCTTTTGCTGCGATACATCGAACTTTCTGAATTTCATCAACCAGAATCGGATGAAGTCAGCATTAAAGGAAGGCTTTCTTAGCTTTTCGTCAGCAATTTTGGCGGTCAGTTCATCCTTTTGCGCTTCCAGCGCATCCAAACGCTCTTTGGTCGTCCGGGTGAACAAGCCTTCCTCGATTGCTTTCATCAGGTTGTCCAGTTTTCGGTCCACTTCCCGGAGCTGTTTTTCCAGCAGAGGGATCGCGGTATTCTCCTGATTTTGGAAATCCATGACCAGCTGAACGATTCGTTCAATCACTGCATCATCCTGAATCAGCTTCATCGTCTCCTGAACGACCAGATTTTCCAACCACTCCTTCTGTACGGTTTTCTTGTTACAGCCTTTCTTCTTTTTGGCAGTGGCACATTTATAATAATAGTAGGTTCGCCCGGTAGCACTTGTTCCGCTCTCGCCGAACATCAATGCCCCGCACTTACCGCAGAACAGCTTTGTGGTCAACAAATATTCCTCATCTGCCTTTCCGCGAGCCGGAGCACGTTTGTTTTTCTCCATACGTTTTTGCACACGGTCAAACAAATCCTTGGGAACGATGGCTGGAATTGCATCCGGGACAACGGTATCCCGGAAAGAAAGTTCTCCAATATAGCGGCGGTTCTTTAACATGGTGTTCATGCTGCTGCACGTCAGCTTTCCACCCAGCATATTACGAACCCCTTTTTCGTTGAGGTAGTTCATGATCTCAACGATTTTTTCACCGTTGTCGTACCGCTGAAAAGCCTCCAATACAAGCGGTGAAATCAGCGGGTCGATGCGATAGAACTTATCTGCGTCGATTTTATAGCCAATCGTTCCTGTGCCGCCTGTGCATTTGCCTTTCAGCGCATTTTCGGTCTGGCCACGAATGACTTTTTCGGAAAGTTCCGCCGAATAGTATTCTGCCATACCCTCCAGCAGCGTCTCCACCAGAATGCCCTGCGAGCCTTCTGCAATCGGCTCCATAACTGATATCAGATGGACATTGTTCTTTTTCAGAATCATCTTGTAGTTTGCACTGTCAAAACGATTCCGGGCAAAGCGGTCGAACTTCCAAACCAGAACGATTTCAAACAGCTTCTTATTGCTGTCCCGAATCATCTGTTGAAAATCCGGTCGATTGTCTGTTTTGGCAGAAAGTGCACGGTCGATATAGTGCCTGACCACTGTAATGCCGTTTCTTTCAGCATATGCTGTGCATTCCCGAATCTGGCCCTCAATGGATTCTTCGCGCTGGTTGTCACTGGAATAACGGGCATAGATCACGGCGTTCATGGCAGACACCTCGCATTCTACATCATTGAACGGTAGGACGTTCTTTCAAAATAATGTTTCGTATAATGTATATATCATAATTTGAGCGGGAATGCAAGATGAATTTGTGCAGAATAAAAGCAGGCAGCTCCCAAATGGAAGCTGCCTGCTCAGGATTCCTTAATCACCCCACACGGTCTCCGCGATCTCCTTGACCAGTTTGAGCTTGTTCCACTGCTCCAGCTCGGTCAGCTTGTTGCCGATCTCGCAGGAAGCAAAACCGCACTGCGGGCTGAGGCAGAGCCGCTCCAGCGGAATGTACTTTTCCGCCTCATGGATGCGGGCAATGACGGCATCCTTGTCCTCCAGACGGGGAGATTTGGTGGTGATAAGACCCAGCAC
>OGZW01003792.1_pt1 | contig 10938 bp, 7 predicted proteins | sample 1577001 | NCBI WGS metagenome assembly OGZW01 (sample SAMEA3541519, study PRJEB24748) | human gut metagenome | biome: human gut; feature: human-associated habitat; material: faeces | place: China | collected 2012
GGTCGATTTCGGCCAGCGCCCGCAGGCGGTCGTCGGGCACCGGCACGATGCCCACGTTGGGCTCGATGGTGGCGAACGGGTAGTTGGCGGCCAGACCGCCCTTGTTGGTCATCGCCGTGAACAGCGTGGACTTGCCGACGTTCGGAAGCCCCACGATACCGATTGAGAGAGCCATTCAAATTCCTTACTAGAAAGAGCGTTTCAAAGCTAAACCATTATAGAACTTTATTTTGCAATTCACAGGTTCGCCCAAGGAAGACAGCGAGGGCCCGACGGGTGCCTGCAATCGGCCCGCCTTTGGGCCAAGTTGGCTTTCGCCAACGCCGCGCCCAAAACAAGGGTCGAGTGCAGGTGCCTGTCGGACCCGCAGCGTCGAGGTGAGTTAGAAAGCCGAAGCTTTCTAACTCACATGGAAAAGAAGCCGAACTGAGCCGCGACGTAGGCGACCAGAATGATAATCACCAACACCGGGGCGATGTACTTGATCATGATCGTCCAAGCACCGGCGGCCGAGAACTTCGAGGAGATGCGCACCTCGTCGATGATGGTCTTGGGCTTCACGATCCAGCCCACGAACACGCAGGTGAGCAGCGCCACGATGGGCATGAGCACCGAGTTGGAGATGAAGTCCGCGAAATCGAGGATCGAGGAACCGGCCCCGAGCGGCTCGATGAACGACAGCCCGTTGTAGCCCGCGTTGATGATGGCGCCGGCGATGACCACGAAGGCGATGACGATGCCGAGGGCCTTGGCGCGCGTGCACTGAAGGCCGTCGTGCACGATGGAGACGAGCGTCTCCACGAGCGAGATGGCGCTCGTCAGCGCGGCGAACAGCACCAGCAGGAAGAACAAGAAGCCGATGATGGTGGCCATGCCGCCCATGTCGACGCCGAGCCGCATTGTGTTTTCGGACATTTTCCCGCAGACACGCATCAAGTACGGCGAGGCCGCCGCAGGCAAGTGGGCGCTTGAGGGACAGTACGCGAGTTACCTCGCTACCTCTCCGGGCGGCACGGCGACCGGCTTCGGCGCACGCAAGCTGATTCTCGATGACCTGATCAAGAAGGCCGAGGAGGCTTTTAACGAGGGCGCACTCGACAAGCAGTGGCAGTGGTTCACGGACACGATGCTGTCCCGAACCGAAACCGGCTACAAGATTATTATCATCATGACGCGCTGGGCGACCGGCGACCTCGCAGGCCGTGCGCTGGAGCACTGGCCGGATGCGGAACTCATCACGATGAAAGCCTTGCAGGACGACGGCACGATGCTGTGCGACGCGGTTCTCACCCGCGAGGACTACGAGGACAAGGTTCGCACGATGAGCGAGGAGATCGCGTCAGCGAACTACCAGCAGCAGCCGATCGACCTGAAAGGCCGTCTGTACAGCAGCTTCAAGACCTATACGGACATTCCAAGGGACGAGCACGGCAAGCCGCTGTTTACCCATATCCGCAGCTACACGGACACGGCGGACACCGGCGCGGACTATCTGTGCAGCATCATTTACGGCGAGTACGCGCACGAAGCCTATGTGCTCGACATCTACTACACCAAGGCCTCGATGGAGATCACCGAGCCGGAAACCGCACGGCGACTGCTGGCGCACAGCGTAAACCTCGCGAAAATCGAGAGCAACAACGGCGGCCGCGGCTTTGCCCGCAACGTGCAGGAGCAGCTTCGGCGGCTCGGTTCCAACCGCTGTCGTGTGGAGTGGTTCCACCAGAGCGAGAACAAGGTCGCGCGTATCCTGACGGGCTCGACGTGGGTGCAGGATCACATTTACTACCCGGTGAACTGGCGTGACCGCTGGCCGGAGTACGCAAAAGCAATGTTACATTACCAGAAAGAGGGCAAGAACGCCCACGATGACGCTCCCGACGCGACAACCGGCGTTGCGGAGCAGTTTACCAGGAAAGGAGGGGTCAGCGTATGGTGAAAGTGAACAGCCGCACGATTCAGCGGCTATTACAGGGGCACGGGCAGTTCATCCGCGAGGCGGACGAGGCGCGGCGCTATTACAGCAACGTCAACCGCATCAAGCAGGACAACAGCGTTTTGCAGCGGCAGGCAGAGACCGAACAGGCGCTCGGCAATCCGCTGCACCTCGCGGACAACCGCATTTCGCACTCGTGGCATAATCTGCTCGTGACGCAGAAGGTTTCCTACGCGCTGAGCTACCCGCCGGTGTTCGATGTGGGGAACAAGACCGCCAACGAGCGGATCGCAGAGATTCTCGGAGATCAGTACACCGCAACGGCCATGCAGCTCGGCATTGACGCGAGCAACACCTCGGTCGGCTGGCTGCATTACTGGCGCGGCGCAGACGGCAGGTTCCGCTACCACACCGTAGACCCGGAACAGATCGTGCCAGTGTTCTCCGGTACGCTGGAGAGCGACCTCGTCGGCGTGCTGCGCTGCTACACCATGCTCGACCCGCAGAGCGGCCAGACCGTGCAGGTGTGCGAATACTGGGATGACACGACCTGCCGGTTCTACCGTCAGAACGGCGTGTCCGGCAATTACACCTACTTCGAATATCCGGAAGTCGGGCGGGAGCTGCGGCACGGTCTTGGCGCTGTGCCGTTCATCCCGTTTTACAACAACGCCGACCGCATGGGCGATCTGCCGCTGTACCGCGACCTGATCGACGCCTACGACAAGGTGGTTTCCGGCTTCGCCAACGACATGGAGGACGTGCAGGAGGTCATCTTCGTCATCAAGAACTACGGCGGCACGGACAAGACCGAGTTCATGAGTGACCTCAAAAAGAGCAAGCTCATCAAGGTTGAGGGGGACGGCGGCGTGGACACCATCCGCGCGGAAATCCCGTTTGAGGCGCGGAACGCATTCCTCGAAAGAACCCGCCGTCAGATCTTCGTTTCCGGCATGGGCGTTGACCCGAATCCGGAGAATTTCGGCAATTCGTCTGCTTGCTGCATGATAATATTTCTCGGTTGTATGCTCCTTTATCTGCCTGCTCAAGGATGCCGCGGCTTTGTGATTCTTGGCAAATACCATCACGCCCTCTACCGGCTGGTCGAGTCTGTGCACTATGCCGACATAGGGCGGCTCATTTTTAGCCGCCCTGTAATTTCTTATGAAGCTCTCCATGTCCTGCTGCCCTATACGCCTGGTCTGTGTAGCAATTCCCGCCGGCTTGTAGCAGACGATAATGTCATTGTCTTCGTAAATGATATCTGGTTTTCCCATGTTGTAACTCCCGCAAATTGTTATCGTAAATTTTAACTGTTCAGCACATTTACAGTTGCGATACGCAAGCATATTCGTTTATTTGCCCGACTGTTCCTTTATGAGAGACATAAATGCCTCCTCCTCGACAGGCTTGGAGTATGCATAGCCCTGATAGTACATAGGTCCAAACTGCTTTAGATACTCCGCCATCTCATGAGTCTCAATCCCCTCTATACACGAACGCATCCTGATACGTCCTGTGAAAACAAGAATGGACTCGACAATTGCCTGCTTTAATTCATCCTCCATGACGTCCTTCGTAAATGATCGGTCTATCTTTATCTCGCCCACCGGAAGCTCCAGTGCCAGACTCAGTGATGCCGAGCCTGTTCCGTAATCATCTAACGCTATCTGTATGCCATGTTCCTTGAAAAAGGATATCTCCCTCTTTAGGAAATCATGGTCTAAATCCTTACATCTTTCGGTAAGCTCTATCCAAAGATCCTCTTTTGGGAAATCAAGTCTATCAACCATATTGAGTACATCTGTGCGGAATGCACTATTTTCAAGCTGTGTGGCCGCTATATTTACATTTATGAAGAAGCCAGGTATGAACTTTTTGAATCTCTTTGCCGCTACAAGTGCGGTCTCAATAATCCAGTTTCCTAATATGTAAATACAAGGATCCTCCTCGAGCCATGGGATAAATGAATCCGGTGGCACCAGCCCATACTTATCATTCTTCCACCTGATAAGAGCCTCAGCTCCGACTATCCTTCCGTCTGTAGCGCTGACTATCGGCTGATAGCAGAGGAAAAAGCCCTTACAGCCGTCTATAACGCTCTTATGGATTTCCGCAATCTGTTCCATATTTTTCATATTGTCATGAATTAGGGTACTGTCAAAAAACACCAGATCTCCGTGCTTTTCATGCTTAGATATGCTGAGTGCATATGTGGCGCTGTTTAGCAGATTGTACGGTGTGCCGGAGTAGTTTTTTGCTGTCACTGCTCCACCAGCAATCCTAAGCTGAACCATTCCATCGCCAAGCTTCACCCCGGCCTCAGCTACTTTTTTCACCTTAAGATACAGCTCACTGATCTCATCATGCTCTGCGTATGGCTTGATGAATGCAAACTTTGTTCCATCCATTCTGAATACGTAAAGATCTCCGCTCACTACCTTTAAAAGCTCATCGCCATAATTCTTCAATACCTCATTGCCCAGCTCATATCCGTAGGTATCATTGATGTGTCCATACTTTGTTATTCCGATGATAAGCACTGCTGCCGACTCATATCTGAAAATATAGTCATTCAGGCAGCTTCCAAGCATCTTCATATTCCAGAGGTTGGTAACAGAATCAACCGAATCCGATATGCCATGATTCAGTATTGAGCCTGCAAAAATATCAGGACTTCCATCCACACCCTTTATTATGCGGCCATGACCTGTACAGCTCACAAACACTCCGTCCTCATCCCTTACACGGTAGGTGAGATTAAATGCATCCTTTTTCCCCGAATGTACCGCATCCACTTCCTTCTGGTACATCATTATATCATCCGGATGTATTTTACTTTTCCATCTGTCCTCTGTGTTTAAGTCATATTCGCTGTCAATCCCCATAAAACCAAATGCATTTTTGGACCATCTGGTCACATTGGTGTCCATATTTGTAACAAACATATATATTCTTTGCGATGCCTCTGATAACACCGGAAAAAGCTTCTCATCAAGGCCATCCAGGTCAAGCTCATCAGAGCTCTCATGACGTACCTCGGCTTCCGATAACAGCATGTCTGTCGCGTCAAACAATTCTTTTTGAAGTTCATTTTCTGACCTTCCTTTTCCCTCTTTTAAGGTACGTGCGTTCTCAAGCGCCATATGTGCCTCAGCTATCCATGCCGGCATACTCTGACCTGTGTATTTTGCCACTCCGATTGTGACAGTCACCGGTGCCTCAAGCTGCATATTTTGCGCAGTCTCAGGAACCCGCTCTTCTATCCTTTTGCGAATGAGCTGCATCATATTCCCGCTTGTCGTATCAAAGACGACTACAAACTCATCTGCATCAAATCTGGCTATATAAAAATCATACTCTGCCGCAAGCGCCTTCAACGCAAAAGCTGTCGCCACAAGCACCTTGTCTCCCTCGAGTGGACCGTATTCCTTATTTATTGATTTTAAATCATCAACATCTATCACATAAAGATACAGCTGGCTATGGCCTGACCCTACCCTTACCTTTGCACTGATATATTTATCAAAAGCACTCCTGTTGTTGATACCGGTCAGTAAATCTGTGGAAATGAGTGATTTCTGGCCGTTACTGTACACAAGCATGTAGCCGAGTGTCACCCCACATACAAACGAAGGCAGCATCGGTGTAAAATACTGGATAAATAACATAATAACAGGCAGCACTGCAAACGAAGCCATGCGCCTGTATTTGTCGCGGTTCACATAATTTTCCGGCAGAAATGACTTGTAAAATGCCCTGATACAGCTATATATGGCAGGAATAAATGCTATAACAGCCTCCGTAATCATCTCATTCCTGAAGCTTGTCCACTTCAGATACATGACAGTAATCATCATGATACATATGGCTGCCTGCGCTGCTATGCGCACGATTCTTCCGGATTTAAGCCGGATAAATACAGATTGCTGCTCTGCCTCACAATACAAAAACCAATGATATGATAGCAGCGCTATCAATATAAAGTAAATGACCGTAAATGTGTCCAGTACCAGTTTTTCCGGCGCCCACAGGCCATATACTATGATAGCTATAATATAATCCACCACAACTGCTGCCGCTGTAAGCATACCTACTGCCAGAAATTGATGGCTGCTGTATGTTTTATCATCAGCTTTCAAAAATCTGAAACATATGACTCCCAGTATCAGCAGACACATAAAGCTCATCTGCCCATACAGTGTTCCTATTACTATACTGCTCATTATACTCTCCTCATATTGTCCTGACATCCTCACCGCGAGACTATCAGAATTCCTACCCATATGATGGTAATATCTCTTTATATTGTATCAACTTAATGAGTCGTTAGCAATGGTATTTAAAAACTAATTCTGACTATTTAAAATTCTTTTTGCACTTTCTATCTGCTCCTTTGTCGGAGGCTCCACCCCCTCAAGCTGATATGGTATACCTAGCTCCTTCCACTTGAACACACCAAGTGTGTGGTACGGCAGTACCTCAACCCTGTCCACTGTTTTAAGTGTGTCGATAAATTCTCTAAGCTGCTTTAAATACTTCTCATCCGTAGTGATTCCCGGCACAAGCACATGGCGTATCCACATTTTTTTACCATTGTCAGATAAATACTGCGCCATATCCAATATATTTTTGTTTGTCTGACCTGTAAGCTTTTTATGTTCTTCATCATCAATGTGCTTTATGTCCAGCATAAAAAGGTCAGTGTATTTCATAAGCTCATTAAACTTACCAAAGAAAGGTTCTTTTCTCGTAAACGGATTTCCAGATGTATCAAGGCATGTGTTTACACCTTTTTCCTTTGCAAGCTTAAATAGCTCTGTGACAAAGTCTATCTGCAAAAGGGCTTCGCCTCCGCTTACTGTGATGCCGCCTGTTTGCTTCCAGTAAGCCTTATAGCGCATGGCGGTCTTTAGCACCTCTTGCGGTGTCATCAGCTTTGCACCGTCATTTTCGCCGCAGCCTGCCCATGTGTCAGGGTTGTGGCAGTATTTACAGCGCATATTGCAGCCCTTCAAAAATACTATATATCTCACTCCCGGGCCGTCGGCTGAACCGAAGCTTTCTACCGAGTGTACTCTTCCTAGTGTTTCTCCCATGTTTTACCTCCTTCAGGTTGTTGCTGCTACTTTTATTTTTATAGTACGGAATTTTCGGCAACCCGCCAGCCGGGACTTTGCAATGCTCAGGTTCTTCGGGCTAAGAGGCTGTATGGAATTATGATTTAGGTTTTCTATGCTTGACGCGACCGGCTTTTACGCGCCTTCCGTGGCGCATAACGCCTTGCCCATGCGTCCATGCATGGGCATCGCTGGCTGTGTTCATAATTCTAACAGCCTCTAAGCCCTGCGAAATTCGCATTGCAAAGTCCCGGCTGGCGGGTTGCCGAAAATTCCGTACGCTGTGATGTTATTTAGAAAATCAGAATATGCAGGCACTTGGCCTGCACATTCCGGTATATCTGTGATTGTATATTAACTCTGTAAATTTATACCACATAATACATAATATGATATGAGGGTCACAAGAGCATACTACTCTTTCTGCAAGCAGAATCGTAGTACACTCTGTGACACCTTAGATCATATTACATTCTCTCGTGGCATGTACGTGAGATTACATCGAGCTGCTGCTCTCTTGTGAGGTCGATGAACTTAACTGCGTATCCTGATACTCGGATTGTGAAGTTTGCGTACTCCTCCTTCTCAGGATGCTCCATTGCATCGATGAGCTTCTCTTTACCGAATACGTTTACATTGAGGTGATGTGCACCCTGATCGAAGTATCCGTCCATTACGTTTACAAGGTTGTCGATTCTCTCTCCCTCGTTGTTTCCGAGTGCTCCCGGATTGATGGTCTGTGTATTTGAGATTCCATCAAGCGCCCACTCATATGGAAGCTTTGTGAGTGAGTTTAAGGATGCGAGAAGTCCGTTCTGCTCTGCGCCGTATGATGGGTTTGCTCCCGGTGAGAGTGGCTCTCCGGCTTTACGTCCGTCAGGCATTGCTCCTGTAGCTTTTCCGTATACTACGTTTGATGTAATTGTAAGGATTGATGTTGTAGGCTCTGAATCACGGTATGTGTGATGCTTCTTTAACTTGTCCATGAATGTCTTAAGAAGCCATACACCGATTTCGTCCGCGCGGTCATCATCGTTTCCGTATTTAGGGAACTCTCCCTCGATTTCGAAATCCTTTGCCAGTCCGCTCTCGTCACGGACTACTTTAACCTTTGCATATTTGATTGCTGAAAGAGAATCGATTACGTGTGAGAATCCTGCGATTCCTGTTGCAAATGTTCTCTTTAAGTCTGTATCCATGAGTGCAAGCTCTGCTGCCTCATAGTAGTATTTGTCATGCATGTACTGGATAAGGTTTAATGTATTTACATAGATGTCTACTAACCAGTCCATCATCTTGTCGTATTTCGCCATTACCTCGTCATAGTCAAGGTACTCTGCTGTGATAGGTGCGTAGTTTGGTCCTACCTGCTCACCTGATTTTTCATCAACACCACCGTTGATAGCGTAAAGGAGACATTTTGCAAGGTTTGCACGTGCTCCGAAGAACTGCATCTCTTTACCTGTCTGTGTTGCAGATACACAGCAGCAGATTGCATAATCATCGCCCCATACAGGCTTCATTGCGTCATCGTTCTCATACTGGATTGAGCTTGTCTCAATTGAGATGCGGGCTGCATAATCCTTGAAGGTCTGAGGAAGCTTTGATGAGTAGAATACTGTGAGGTTTGGCTCCGGTGCAGGTCCCATGTTCTCTAATGTATGGAGGAAACGGAAGTCTGTCTTTGTAACCATTGAACGTCCGTCCACACCTGTTCCTGCCACGTCAAGTGTTGCCCATACAGGATCACCTGAGAATAACTGGTTGTATGAAGGAATACGTGCAAATTTAACCATACGAAGCTTCATTGTAAAATGGTCGATGAGCTCCTGTGCTTCCTGCTCTGTGAGGATGCCCTTGTCCATATCTCTCTTGATGTAAATGTCAAGGAATGTAGATACACGTCCTACTGACATTGCTGCACCATTCTGTGTCTTGATTGCTGCAAGGTATCCGAAGTATAACCACTGAACTGCCTCTTTTGCGTTTGTTGCAGGTCTTGAGATATCATATCCGTAAATCTCTGCAAGCTTCTTCATATCCTCAAGACATTTAATCTGCTCTGCGATTTCCTCTCTTAAACGGATAACATCATCTGTCATCTGTCCACAGCCACAGTTTGCCTTATCCTTCTTTTTCTCCTCGATGAGGTAATCAAGTCCGTATAATGCTACTCGACGGTAATCGCCCACGATACGTCCACGGCCGTATGTGTCAGGAAGACCTGTAAGGATCTTTGCATGACGGACCTTCATCATCTCAGGTGTGTATGCATCGAATACTGCTGTGTTGTGTGTCTTATGATATTTTGTGAAAATCTCCTTGAGCTTGTCGCTTACATTGTAACCATATGTCTCAGCAGCCTGCACCGCCATCTTGATTCCACCGTAAGGCATGAATGCTCTCTTTAACGGCTTATCTGTCTGAAGACCTACAATCTGCTCAAGGTCCTTTAATGACTCATCTATATATCCAGGGCCGTAAGCTGTGACTGCCCCTGTTCGATCTCCTCCGGTGGCCGGCATGTCTTGGCTAATGCGATGATCTGACTAAAGTCTTTTTCCTGACCAATTTCTCCCTCAATATGTTTGCAGCCCGGATAGCCGGATGCCCCCGTGGTAAAGAGACGGTCTTTATAGGAATCCTTTGGCGGTACGATACAGTTGGTCGTCATCAGGATCGGACCATGGAAACTCTCAAACTCCTCTTTCTGTTTCCACCATGCATTTCCATAATTTCCGATAAAATTCGGATATTTTTTGAACGCCGGATAGTAATGCGCCGGAAGCATTTCGGAATGAGTGTAGATATCCACACCCGTTCCCTGCGTCTGTTCAAGAAGCATTTCCAAATCATGCAGGTCATGTCCCGAAACAAGGATACCCGGATTTTTGCCGACTCCGATATTGACCTTTGTGATCTCAGGATTTCCGTAAGCTGCTGTATTAGCCTTGTCAAGAAGTTCCATCACACGAACGCCGAAATTTCCTGTCTCGAGAGTCAATGCAATAAGTTCTTCTGCCGAGAGAGCATCATCCGTTGTTACCGCAAGTGCTTTCTGGAGAAACGCGTCGATCTCCTCATCCGTATGTGCAAGTGCTGCTGCATGTTTCGCATAGGCTGCCAGTCCTTTCAGACCGTAGGTGATCAGTTCTCGAAGACTTCGGATATCTTCATTCTCTGTGGCAAGAATTCCTACGTGCGAAGCTTTATCTTCAAAAGTATCTTCTGTACCGTTCCAGAATGCAGCTTCCGGGAGATCATCTCTGTTTTCGACTTTTTTCAGAAGTTCTTCTTTGATCTCCAGCGTTTCTTTGATTCGTGTAATGATAGATTCTTTATCAAAATTTGCATTTGTGATCGTTGTAAACAGATTTACAATAATTTGATGATTGATATTATCATCTATTTCTTTTCCTTCGCTTCGAAGCTGTGTGGTCACTGCTGAAATGCCTTTTGTCACATAGACCAGCAGATCCTGCATGGCTGCAACATCCGGTTTCTTTCCACATACCCCTGATACTGTACATCCGCTGCAGCCTGCAGTTTCCTGACACTGAAAGCAAAACATCTTATTTTCTTTTTTATCCATGGTTAAACCTCCTTATGGTCTCTCTGTATAGTTTCTTTGTAAATCCAATATAATATACATCTCACTATAAAGACGTGGTTATAACCACATACATAAAAACGCAAAAAAGACGGACATAAAAATCCGTCTTCTTTCAATGCATATAATAATTAAATTTCATTTTCAGTCAAAAAATTCAATTCCCATCAGCGTCAGTCCGTGTGCCGGCGCGGTCGGTCCGGATACAGAGCGGTCACCATTGCGTTCAGTATTGGACTAGGAGTTAGTTTATCTTCCTGTTCAGACTATCT
>OGZW01003796.1_pt1 | contig 10933 bp, 10 predicted proteins | sample 1577001 | NCBI WGS metagenome assembly OGZW01 (sample SAMEA3541519, study PRJEB24748) | human gut metagenome | biome: human gut; feature: human-associated habitat; material: faeces | place: China | collected 2012
AATACCCCGCCTTCGTCCTTGCAGCCTGTTCGACAACTTGTTTTTGGCGGCAGACAGCCGCGCCGATGCTACATATATAATTTCTCCCGGGCGATATTCATGCTCTATTCCGGATAGAGTGCATGATACCGTACTGGGAGTTTTTGATGGGATGCTCATCGTCACCAGGTTGCCGCTGGCGTCGTTCAGAGTCAGTATCTGCTTGACGAAAAATTGCGGAGTCGTTCCGTATACTCTTGTTTTATACGGATCGTCTTCCAGGCGTACCCGCATGACTTTCAACTTTAAGTCCGTCAGCTTCTCGTTCACTTCTCCTAGATAGCGGCTTTTTCGGCGTACCTCTTTGCTCTTCCGCAGCATCACGTCCAGATGTACCGAATGATATGCCTGCGCTATTTTGACGAAACGCTCCTGTTTGGGAATCTTCGGAGTAAACTTATAGGCGATCCAGCTTAGATAGGCAGGATCGACTTTGAGGATTTCGTGCAGGAAGTGTCCCCTGTATTTGCCGAAAAAGATGAGGTCGTCACCGTTGCTCTGCATTCTCTTCTCGTTGTAATCCATCAGGATGAGGCACCGTCGCGAATAATAAAACATGGTGCTTGCTATCCGCAGGGACTCGTTGATATCCGGAGATAAATCGTGTATATAGAGAATCGATTGCTTTTCGGGCAGGGGAGAGTAGAGCCAAAGGGAATAGTTGGGCTTTCCCGGTCGGGGCAACACCACCAGATAAACCCCTGCCTCTTTAAAGGAGGCTCTGCCTCGGTTGTATTCATTCAGTTTGGCATACAATAAGGCTTGCTCGCTTTCGGAAATTCCCGGTAATTTTGGATTAGCCATAATTGTTCTCGCTTTTGGTATAATTCAAATATACTGATTTTCTTTCAGAAAAGCAAGCCTTGGCGGGAGTTTCTTCGAATAAAGCCTGTTGGTGAAGTTAACTCGTTTCCGATTCAGATTTGAATCAACCGCTGATTCGCATTAATAGCTAATAAAGCGAAAATAAAAATTAAGTCCGAAGATTATTCTTCTCATAACATCATAAGGTGTTCAGATCAATGACACAAAAAGAGAAAGGTAGTATTGTAGCAATAATTCATCGATTTACCTAGAAAATAAAGAATCTTTCAAAATCAGCACCCACATCTATACGAAAGACTTTGACTAATTATGCGGTAACAGCCAATCATTTATTAATAAATTCTTTCATCGTTTATTATAAACGTCCTCCAAGTTTATTATAAACTCTAATTTCGTTATTCCTGCAATAAACATCCATTTTAAGCAACAAAAAGGGCTGCAATTCCCATAAGGAATCGCAGCCCTTAGCTTGTATCAGACTATCCAACAAGCATTACCCGGAGTGGGAATGCCTGCAATCTGTTATTATATAATACTTATTATTGCTCATTTTTCGTCTATATTATCAATGTTATTGAATTTGCTTCCGGTTTACACTTACAAAGATACAACATTAAAAGCGGTTTGTCAAGTCCTCCATGCTTCTTTCATACATCTGATTACAAATCATACGGATTTGCGCCGAATGATAGTCAGTAGTATCTTGAATCATTTTTAAACCGTTTTGAATAATTAAAGAGACAGTAGGAAATGATTGTCTGATGATGGCAATGGGGCTGTTGCCTGTTCATTCATTAGGGGACACAAACTTTTCATTTCCTTTTTTATGGCTGTCTGACTATAATCTTGTACTTTTGTATTCTTCTAATGATTGGAAATTCGGATGAAAGAACGAAATAAAAGAGTATTGGTTGGCATGAGTGGCGGTATAGACAGTACCGCTACCTGTCTGATGCTACAAGAGCAGGGATATGAAATAGTAGGAGTCACGATGCGTGTTTGGGGAGACGAGCCTCAGGATGCCCGCGAACTGGCTGCACGAATGGGAATTGAACATTATGTGGCTGACGAGCGTATACCTTTTAAGGAGACCATCGTGAAGAACTTTATCGATGAGTACAAGCAAGGACGTACCCCGAATCCGTGCGTGATGTGCAACCCCTTATTTAAATTCCGTGTACTGGCGGAATGGGCCGACAAGCTGGACTGCGCCTACATTGCGACCGGACATTACTCCCGGCTGGAAGAGCGGAGCGGGCACATCTATATTGTAGCGGGAGATGATGATAAAAAAGATCAGTCCTACTTCCTATGGCGGCTGGGGCAGGATATACTGAAGCGGTGTATCTTCCCGTTGGGCGACTATACGAAAATAAAGGTGCGTGAGTACTTGGCGGAGAAAGGATATGAAGCTAAGTCTAAGGAAGGCGAAAGTATGGAAGTCTGTTTCATTCAGGGAGATTACCGTGATTTTCTGCGCGAGCAATGTCCGGAACTGGATACGGAGATCGGTCCGGGATGGTTTGTCAACTCCGAAGGAGTGAAGTTGGGACAGCATAAGGGAGCACCTTATTATACCATCGGTCAGCGGAAAGGACTGGAAATTGCCTTGGGCAAGCCCGCTTATGTGCTGAAAATCAACCCGCAGAAGAATACAGTGATGCTGGGAGATGCCGAACAACTGCAGACGGAATATATGCTGGCGGAACAAGACCGGATAGTAGATGAGCAAGAACTGTTCTCATGCGAGAATCTTGCGGTGAGAATCCGTTATCGCAGCCGCCCGATACCTTGTCGGGTGAAACGTCTCGAAGACGGACGCTTGTTGGTGCGCTTTCGTGAGACGGCTTCGGCTGTTGCCCCCGGTCAGTCTGCCGTGTTCTACGATGGACGGCGGGTACTTGGCGGTGCGTTTATCGCTTCGCAGCGGGGGATCGGACTGGTGATCATAGAGAATAAAGACAAATTGTAGAATAAAATAAATAGAGAGATTTAGATGAAAAGATTAGTATTAGCGGCATTGATCCTGACTACAGCGGTGGGAGCATCTGCTCAATTTACCTCTACCGATACCTTGAAATATCGGATCAGCCTCACAGATAAGGCTGCAACCACTTATTCCATCCAGCAACCGGAGGAGTTCCTTTCCAGAAAATCCATCGACCGCAGGTTGAGACAGAAGCTGGCTATCGACTCTACCGACTTGCCGGTATGCAAGAAGTATGTAGATGCCATACGAAAGAAAGGCGTCCATGTGCTTGTCACCGGAAAATGGGATAATTTCGTTACAGTCTCCTGCAATGACAGTATGCTGATCGATGAAATAGCCAAACTGCCTTTTGTCCGTTCCACCGAGAAAGTGTGGCAGGGAAAAGTGTCGGCAGTTACCAAAAGAGATTCGCTGATCAATGATCCGCAGCGTTCGGACAGCCTGTATGGGCCCGCTATCACTCAGATTGAAATGAGCCGAGCCAACCTTCTCCACGATGCCGGATTCAAGGGACAGGGCATGACGATTGCCGTTATCGACGCCGGATTTCATAATGCGGACAGAATCGAAGCGATGAAGAATATCCGCATACTCGGGACACGCGACTTTGTGAACCCCGAAGCGGACATCTATGCCGAAAGCAACCACGGTATGTCAGTACTGTCTTGTATGGCAATGAATCAGCCGAATGTCATGGTCGGCACCGCACCGGAAGCCTCCTACTGGTTGCTTCGCAGTGAGGATGAGGCTTCCGAGCATTTGGTAGAGCAGGATTACTGGGCGGCAGCCATCGAATTTGCCGATAGTGTGGGCGTGGATGTTGTGAATACCTCACTGGGTTATTATACCTTTGACGACCCGACCAAGAACTATCGTTACCGTGACCTGAACGGACACTATGCACTGATGTCAAGGGAGGCTTCGAAGGCGGCAGATAAGGGTATGGTCCTCGTTTGCAGTGCCGGTAACTCTGGCAGCGGCTCATGGAAGAAAATCACTCCTCCGGGCGATGCCGAGAATGTACTGACTGTGGGTGCTATTGATAAGAAGAAGTTACTGGCCCCGTTCTCTTCTGTCGGCAATACTGCCGACGGACGTGTGAAACCGGATGTCGTAGCAGTCGGCCTCAAGGCGGATATAGTGGGCACAGACGGTAATCTTCGTCTGGCCAACGGAACCTCTTTCTCTTCTCCTATCATGTGCGGAATGGTAGCTTGCCTGTGGCAGGCCTGCCCGAGGTTGACCGCCAAAGAAGTGATCGAACTGGTGCGCAGCGTAGGCGACAGATCCGATTTTCCGGACAACATCTACGGTTATGGCATTCCGGATCTCTGGAAAGCATACCAAATGAGCAAAGAATAACGAACGGTCCGCTATTCTTCGTTGTTAGGCTATATCAAATTCGCATCTCATTATAGAAATGTGTCATTCATTTATCGTTAATTATGCCTATGGATTCTCTTTCCCTACTAGAGCTAAACGCGCTTGTCCGGCGAAGTCTGGAGCAATGCCTGCCCGATGAATATTGGATACAGGCAGAACTGAGCGATGTCCGTTCCAACACTACCGGACACTGCTATCTGGAGTTTGTGCAGAAAGACCCGCGCAGCAACAATCTCGTAGCCAAGGCACGGGGTATGATCTGGAGTAATATCTACCGCTTGCTGAAACCTTACTTTGAGGAAACTACTGGACAGTTATTTGCTTCCGGCATCAAAGTCCTGGTGAAAGTAACAGTCCAGTTTCACGAACTCTACGGTTACAGTCTGACTGTTCTCGATATCGACCCTGCCTATACGCTGGGCGATATGGCCCGCCGCCGTCGTGAGATACTCATGCAACTCGAAGAAGAAGGAGTACTGACTTTGAATAAAGAATTGGAAATGCCGGTTCTTCCTCAACGTATAGCGGTCATTTCCTCTGCCACCGCAGCCGGATACGGAGATTTCTGTCATCAGTTGCAGCACAATTCTGGCGGATTCTTTTTCTATACCGAACTGTTTCCGGCGTTGATGCAGGGCAATCAGGTGGAAGAGTCCGTATTGGCTGCATTGGATCGCATCAATGACCGGGTGAACGAGTTTGATGTAGTGGTTATCATACGAGGCGGAGGGGCGACTTCGGTTTTGATACGTACCTCTTGGCGGCCGCTTGTGCCCAGTTCCCGTTGCCCGTCATCACCGGTATCGGTCACGAGCGGGACGATACGGTGCTCGACTCTGTGGCACATACCCGGGTGAAGACTCCGACGGCTGCTGCCGAACTTCTGATTCACCGGATCACCGAATCGGCAGATCATCTGGAAGAGTTATCCGCCCGTCTGCAACAAGGGGCGTATGCCCTGCTCGAACAGGAAGGACGGAGGCTGGAAATGATTCAGACCCGCATCCCGAACCTTGTTCACCGAAAACTTACAGATGCCCGCTTTGCCTTGCTGGCAGCCGGAAAAGACTTGGCGCAAGCCACTCAGACCCTGTTGTCCCGTCATCGTCACCGACTGGAACTTTTGCGGCAACGTGTGGCGGATGCTTCTCCCGACAAACTGCTGAGTCGTGGATATAGCATCACGCTGAAAGACGGAAAAGCGGTCACGGATGCCGCTTCGCTGAACCCCGGAGACCAGTTAGTGACCCGTCTGGCTAAGGGAAGTTTCACTTCCGAAGTCCGGCTCGATGAGCATTATTATTCATCTTAAATACAATAAATATGGCAGCTAAAAAAGAAACATACTCTCAGGCAATGGAGCGTCTTGAGAAGATAGTCCGTCAGATAGACAACAACGAACTGGATATCGACACTTTGAGCGAAAAAATAAAAGAAGCCAATGAAATTATTGCCTTTTGCACCGAGAAACTGACAAAAGCGGATCGGGAAGTCGAAAAATTGTTGCAAGAAAGGCGGCAGTCTGAATAATAAAAGTTATTTTTGCGAATCAAAGCGTAAAATAAACTAATACATAACGATATGAAAGAAATAGACTGGGCGAATCTGTCGTTCGGATACATGAAGACAGATTACAATGTGAGAATCAATTTCCGTAACGGCGCATGGGGCGAACTGGAAGTCAGCAGTGATGAACATCTCAATCTGCACATGGCAGCTACTTGTCTGCACTATGGTCAGGAAGCTTTTGAAGGTTTGAAGGCTTTCCGCGGCAAAGACGGTAAAGTACGTATCTTCCGTCTGGAAGAAAATGCGGCACGTCTGCAATCTACTTGTCAGGGCATTCTGATGGCCGAACTGCCGACCGAACGTTTCAAGGAAGCGATTCTGAAAGTTGTAAAGCTGAACGAACGTTTCATTCCGCCTTATGAAACCGGTGCTTCTCTATACATTCGTCCGTTACTGATCGGAACAAGTGCCCAGGTAGGCGTACATCCTGCCGAAGAATATATGTTCGTGGTATTTGTAACTCCGGTAGGGCCTTACTTCAAAGGTGGTTTCTCTACCAATCCGTATGTGATTATCCGCGAGTTCGACCGTGCCGCTCCTCATGGAACTGGTATCTACAAGGTAGGCGGTAACTATGCGGCCAGTCTGCGTGCCAACAAGAAAGCGCACGATCTGGGCTATTCCTGCGAGTTCTATCTGGATGCAAAAGAAAAGAAATATATCGACGAGTGCGGCGCAGCCAACTTCTTCGGAATTAAAGATAATACGTACATTACTCCGAAGTCATCTTCTATCCTGCCTTCGATCACCAACAAGAGTCTGATGCAGCTGGCAGAAGACATGGGCATCAAGGTAGAACGACGCCCGATACCGGAAGAAGAACTGGAAACGTTCGAAGAAGCGGGTGCTTGCGGTACAGCTGCGGTAATCAGTCCGATTCAGCGTATCGATGACCTGGAGAACGGAAAATCATACGTTATCTCTAAAGACGGCAAGCCGGGACCGATCTGCACGAAACTGTATAATAAGTTGCGTGGCATTCAGTACGGTGACGAACCGGATACACATGGTTGGGTGACGATTGTAGAATAATTGATCTTTAAGTATAATCTCTTTTAATTGCGTAATTACTATGTTAAAACAAAATTCAGAGTTGCGTGCTCAGGCACGTGAAGCCCTTCGGGGTAAGTGGCCTATGGCAGCCGTTGCTGCTCTTATTTATTCGGCTATCGCCGGTGGTTTGTCTTCCATTCCTTTTATTGGATGGATCGGTTCTTTGTTGGTCGGACTGCCTGTTGCATACGGTTTTGCTATTTTGATGCTGGCTGTATTCAGAGGAGCGGAAGAAGTTGATTTGGGAGTGCTGTTTGCTGGATTTCAGGAATATAGTCGTATCTTGACTACTAAACTGCTGCAGGCTGTTTATACTTTCCTGTGGTCATTACTGTTGCTGATTCCGGGTATCATTAAGCATTATTCTTATGCGATGACGGACTATATTCTGAAAGACGAACCTGAATTGTGTAACAATGCTGCCATTGAAAGAAGTATGGCAATGATGGAAGGCAACAAGATGAAATTGTTCCTGCTTGATTTGAGCTTCATCGGTTGGGCTATCCTTTGCCTCTTTACTTTCGGTATCGGATTCTTCGTTTTGCAACCCTACGTGCAAGTATCTCACGCTGCTTTCTATGAAGATTTGAAAGCTCAGCAAGGCGGTATTAATATCAATGTAGAAGTAACTGTAGAAAGCTAATAAGCGAATAAATATCATTCTATAGAATGGAGTACGGAGCAATCTGTACTCCATTTATTTTTGTAGTTTACGCCAAAAGTAAGTACCTTTGCGTTCTAATCAGTAATGAGATGGGAAAGAATAAATTAGAGAAGTTTGCCGATATGGCGAGTTACCCGCACGTGTTCGAATATCCTTATTCGGCGGTGGATAATGTGCCTTTTGACATGAAGGGAAAATGGCATCAGGAGTTTTTCGGAAATGATCATCCGATTGTGCTCGAACTGGGCTGCGGACGGGGTGAATATACCGTCGGACTGGGCCGGATGTTTCCCGATAAGAACTTTATAGCAGTTGATATCAAAGGCTCCAGAATGTGGACAGGCGCCACGGAGTCCTTGCAGGCAGGAATGAAGAATGTCGCTTTCCTGCGTACAAATATCGAAATCATCGAACGTTTTTTTGCAGCAGGTGAAGTCAGCGAAATCTGGCTGACCTTCTCCGATCCGCAGATGAAAAAGGCTACCAAGCGGCTGACCTCCACTTACTTCATGGAGCGCTACCGTAAATTCCTGAAACCGGATGGAATCATCCATCTGAAAACCGACAGTAACTTTATGTTCACTTATACAAAGTACATGATAGAAGCCAATCAGCTTCCTGTCGAGTTTATCACCGAAGATTTGTATCATTCGGATTTGGTAGACGATATTCTGAGTATTAAGACTTATTATGAACAACAGTGGCTCGATCGTGGTTTAAATATCAAATATATCAAGTTCCGTCTTCCGCAAGAGGGAGTTTTGCAGGAACCGGATGTGGAAATTGAACTTGATCCGTACCGTAGCTACAACCGTAGCAAGCGGAGCGGACTGCAAACGAGCAAATGATAAGTAATAAGTGACAAGTAATAAGTAACAAGTAATAATAGTAATTGGGTGGAACTATCAATTTTCCACTCTCAATTCTGAACTAATTATGACTCTTTATCCGAAATTAATATTGGATGCGCTGGCAACGGTGCGTTATCCCGGTACGGGAAAGAATTTGCTGGAAGCGGAGATGGTCGCCGATAATCTCCGCATTGATGGCATGGCGGTTAGCTTTTCATTGATATTTGAAAAACCGACCGATCCGTTCATGAAATCAATGCTGAAGGCTGCTGAAACAGCTATCCATACATATGTATCACCGGATGTGCAGGTAACTATTACAACGGAAAGCAAGCAGGCAGCCCGTCCGGAAGTGGGCAAACTGCTTCCGCAAGTAAAGAATATAATCGGTATCTCTTCCGGTAAGGGAGGGGTAGGCAAATCTACCGTATCCGCAAATCTGGCGGTGGCTTTGGCTAAGTTGGGCTACAAGGTCGGTTTGCTTGATGCTGACATTTTCGGTCCTTCCATGCCGAAGATGTTCCAGGTGGAAGATGCCCGTCCGTATGCGGAAAAAATCAATGGACGTGACTTGATTATTCCGGTAGAGAAATACGGTGTAAAACTGCTTTCTATCGGTTTCTTCGTTGATCCGGATCAGGCTACACTTTGGCGTGGCGGTATGGCGAGCAACGCATTGAAGCAGCTGATTGGCGATGCCGATTGGGGGGATCTTGATTATTTCCTGATTGACCTTCCTCCCGGCACAAGTGACATTCATCTGACTGTTGTCCAGACGTTGGCAATGACGGGGGCAATTGTTGTTAGTACTCCGCAGGCGGTAGCGCTGGCGGATGCCCGCAAGGGAATCAATATGTTTACGAATGATAAAGTGAATGTGCCTATTTTAGGACTAGTTGAGAATATGGCTTGGTTTACGCCTGCCGAACTGCCGGAGAATAAGTACTATATCTTTGGTAAGGAAGGAGCCAAGAAACTGGCGGAAGAAATGAATGTGCCTCTGCTAGGTCAGATTCCTATTGTACAAAGTATCTGCGAAGGTGGGGACAATGGTACTCCGGTGGCGCTGGATGAAGATACGGTAACCGGTCGCGCTTTCTTGTCATTGGCTGCCAGCGTAGTTCGTCAGGTAGATCGCCGGAATGTGGAGATGGCTCCGACTAAGATTGTAGAGATGCATTAATAAGTGCTCTTATTCTATTTATTCTAAACACAAAAGAGGGCTGGTTTAAACCAGCCTCTTTTGTGTTGTTTATCGTAGTCTAAACATGATAGGGATAGTATATTTCACGGAAACAGGTACTCCATTATTTTCTCCCGGTTCCCATTTGGGCATATTGCTGATGATGCGGAGAGCTTCTGCATCCAGCGTTGGAGAGACACTGCGTACCACTCGTGCATCTGTTATCTGACCATCTTTTCTCACAATGAAAGTCACAATGACTCTTCCTTCTTCTTTTTGTTTGGCTGCGTTTTTCCAATACGTAATGTGCTGTTTCAGATACTGATCCAGTTCTCCTTGTTCTTTGGGAAACCTCGGCATCTTTTGTGCAGTCATAAAGACCTTGTCGGTAGTACTGTCAGGTTGTTGTTCTCCTGTTGCTTTGGTGGTAGCTGCAGGGGTTGGGTGAAAATTAATTGGAAGGGTAAACTTTACGTTGACCACTTTTCCATCTTTTTTTCCCGGTGTCCAGGTTGGCATAGCTGTGATGGCTTGAATAGCTTGTTTATCCAGTTCCGGATGTAAACTGCGGACTACGGCTACACTGGTGATTTCTCCTTTTTTGCTGATGACAAATTGAGTAATCACACGTCCTGCTATACCAAGTTTCTGCACTTCTTCCGGGTATTGAATGTTTTCTCCCAGATATTTGAATAAGGCTTGGGTGCCTCCGGGAAACTTAGGCATTTCGTCTACTGCTTCATAGATTGTTTCATCTTTATCTTTGTTGTTATCGTTAATGATTAACGAATCAACATTTGAAGTGAACGCTTCCGTTGGTTGCACTTTAGCTTCCGCATAATGGCAGAAACCGAGACTGAACGCGATTAGTGCTAAGAGGAAAGGACGTTTCGTTCCGTTCGCTCTTGCCTCGGCCGAGTTCGATGTCCGCGGCACGCATGGACGCCTCATAGCGCGCCTGCTCGATGGCATCGGTCACCGGATGATGGCGCAGATCGCTGGTCACATACACATCGACGCCTGCGGCACGCACTTCATCGAACAGGGAATCGCCCGAGCCCGGCAATACCGCCACCGTGCCGATCGTCGCGTCAAGGTCGCCGCACACCTGCACGCCAAGTTCGGTGTATGGCAGCGCGTCGGCCACACGACGGGCGAAATCACGCAATGCGATCGGCTCCTGCAACCGGCCGACACGGCCCAATCCGACCGGATGTTCGGCTTTCGGATCTTCGATGGGTACCAGCGGACGCTGTTCGATCAGGCCGAACGCGTCGGCGGCGGCCATGCTGACTCCTCGGTAGGAGGCATCGGCATTGGTGTGCCCAACCCACAGCGCGCAACCGGCGAGGTTGAGCTTCCGGACGATCTCACCA
>OGZW01003800.1_pt1 | contig 10927 bp, 9 predicted proteins | sample 1577001 | NCBI WGS metagenome assembly OGZW01 (sample SAMEA3541519, study PRJEB24748) | human gut metagenome | biome: human gut; feature: human-associated habitat; material: faeces | place: China | collected 2012
AAGCACTGAAAAAATAGAATCACCCCTACATCTACAAATAGGTGTAGGGGTGATTGATTATTTAAACGCGTGTCCGTAAACCCAAAGCGCACGATCAATGTTTCTATATTCTTCAATACTGCTATTGTAATTGCTCCCAAATACAAACGAAATATCCTGCATATATGGTTCGATATAGTCTTCATATACGGATTTGAATTTTTTGCTCGTTTTGTTAGGCAAAGTTTGTGGTTCAATTTTTGTTGTAAAGGGCTCTGCTCCGTTTTTGATTTCTTGAAGTGCAATGTACGCAAACCGGTCATATATTGGATATTGGCCTTTCGAAACAAAATATAAAAGCGTGATCAGATATACCGGGCCAATACCATTCGGGGCCTCTTTTCCCAACTCGTTTAAAACCTCTTGGGGTCTATCTTTCGATGTTAAATACAAACGATCGATATGTTTGATAATATACTCAACAAACTCTTTGATTTCTTCCCATTTTTTGCCATAGCGATAAATGTTAAAGTGATAAGGATCTTCCCAATCTTTTGAAAAAGTAATTTTCCCATTCTCATCGGTATCTTTATGCTTGATCTTTCCGATTTTCCAGGCAAGAATATTGATTACATCGTCCGTAGTTTTAATGCCCTCGTTCAATATTCTTTCAATTTCTGTTTCCGCCACTTTACTATTTTGCGTAACGCCTTTGACCACTCTTCCAGCCGAACAGAAATAACTTTTGTTGTACATTTCTATAAATTCATCTTTGCTAATGGATGAATTTGTTCTGCAATCGTAGAAATTTTCCATATCACCACTCCTATCTTTTTGATAATATAATATTATCAAGTTCATACTGTTTTGTCAACACTTGTCCCGCTTTGCCATTATCTCCTTCGTTTCACCTACGCTACAAATTCCGTAACAGTTACGCTTTCTCTGATCTTTTGAATATCAGAGCACAAGAGCGTTTCTTTTTGCACAAGAGCGTCTGTGATCTTCTCCAAGAATTCCCGATTTTGGATCAGCAGATTTCTGGTCTTACGCAAATACCGCTCCAGTTCCGCATGCACCACGGCCTCTCTGTTATCATAAGCTCTGTCGGATAATTCGTACCCAAAGCGCTCATATTCCAGAAACGATACACCGCTTGTGCCCAACTCTGTCAAATCGTCGCGAATGGATTGAATGGCGTTGTTCAGATCCGACTCACATCCACTTGCACAGGACTCCGGATAGTACATTTCTGTGGCGACTTTTCCGGCTAGGGAGCACACGATCACATAAGATCTTCCATCCAATTCAGCGCACCGGTGTACAAAGCCGCCCATACTGTTTCGGCCTTTTGTGCGCACAGATGCCAAGCCAACACTTCCGGGGCGAACCAGCTCACTTACAACCAAATGTCCCGCTTCGTGCAGTGCTATCTTTTTTACTTCGTCCTTATCTTTCAACAGACACTCGTCCGGCGCATTATATTGAATTCGTAAAACCGCGTCCACCAGTTCTTCCATTTCAATCGTGTTTTTCCTGTTATAAGCAGCGCAAATTGCCGCTTCATTCAGCACGGTTTCCAGATCTGCGCAAGAGTGATAGGACATCATTTTGCACAGATCATCAAAATCAACATTCGGTGAAATGTTTTTGTTTTTCATATAATGCTTAATGATTTTTGCGGCATCTTCCTGTGTCGGTGCTTTAATAACAATCGTTCGATCAAATCTACCGGAACGAATCAGTGAATCCGGCAGCTTTCTAAGTGCATTGGTTGTAGCGATCACAAAAACATCACAACCCTTTACACTGTCAATGCCCGCCTGAACGGCAACATATTCTTTTGCGTCGCAATGCCGCTCGTCGTCGTTGGCAAACTTGTCCATATCATCTAAGAAGATGACGGACGGCGCATTGGCCTTGGCCTTTTTAAAAGTGGCCGTGATTTCATTTACGAACGCGTCACCGCCTTTGTTATTGGTCAAAGTATAGGCGGTCAGTCCACTGGCCTGCATAAAGCACTTGGCCAGCAGCGTTTTGCCCAGTCCCGGTTCTCCGTGTAACAACACACCACTGGGCATCCTGGCGCCCAGCGCTTCATATCGCTCTTTGTTGTGCACCATATCTACAATTTGCATCAACTCATTTTTAATTGTGTCATAGCCGATTACCCGATCGAATTCGTTCATACCGTTTCCTCCATTGTATCAAATTGTGTTGTCCGGAATACGATCATCACCGCATTCCTTTCGCTTGCAACACAAGAATACCGAAAGTCGTGTCCTGTTTTTCGGGCACAAGAAAATGTCAAAATAATTGCGCACCAAGGTGTCATAAACGAAATCGCTTTTTGAACAAAAATTATAAATCCACACCATAAATTTGCTTTTTGTAAACTTTTGTCTGTACCAATCCTGAAACGCTCGCCCCTTGCCCGGTATTATCCGCAACGCATCTATACAGTGTTCAAGTTTTCTTAAATCATCTATTCCAAAGATCTTTTTGCAAAAAGATAACCGAGCAGTTTCACACTGCTCGGCTTCTTTGCTAGATCAGAACGGTTGAAATGGGGACGATACGAATAATGTCGCCGTTTTCGTCTTTGATGCCGACGGAAAGCTGTCTGTAACGCAATCCGTCATCCACTAAAATGGCTTCGATCACTACACAATCCGCAGTTTCGGCTAAATCCCGCGTCTCTTCTATTACCATTTTCACTCCTCCTCTCAGCTATTATGCTACAAAAGAGTAATATTTGTCAATACCGACCACTAACTTTTTTGAAAATAATGCAATTTTCAGCCAAAATCCGTCATCATGCAACAGAGCAACAATATTTTATACTCTGAAAAACAGAAAAGCCCGGTTTTCAAGCAATCATCCGGGCAACGGAAATGAACGCTTTGCAAGAACCAAAATGCCGTCAAATACCAACATTGGCACACAAATTGCCACAAGTGCAAAACAGAAAAAAGCAAAAAAAGAAAGCCCTGAATTCGCGTAATCACGCGCCATTCGGGGCTTTTTGGCGGAGAGCAAGGGATTCGAACCCTCGAACACCCGTTTAGATGTTACACGATTTCCAATCGTGCTCCTTCGGCCAGCTCGGACAACTCTCCATATACAGCGGGCGCAAGGTGCGTCCGCTTATTCACTTTTAATCCAAGACCTGGTAGTAAGAGGAGAACTGATTCAGCTTTTCCTCAAACTTATCCTTGGACTGCTGCTTCGGGGTGGGGATGGGATAATGGCCGGTGAAACAACCGTCGCAAAAACCGAATCCGGACTCCTTCGCAAGTTCGTGAGTAGATTTTACACTAAGATACCCCAAGCTGTCAACCCCTAATTGGCAAGAAATTTCAGAAATTTCGTGAAATTTGCATGCAATCAGGTTCTCTTCGCTATCAATGTCCGTTCCAAAGAAGCAAGGATGCCGAAACGGAGGGGCAGAAACCCGCATATGCACCTCGGTGGCGCCGGCCTCTCGCAGTAGGCTGACAATCCGAGCGCTGGTGGTGCCGCGAACGATAGAGTCGTCGATCATCACCACCCGCTTGCCCTTGATATTCTCTCGCAGTACATTCAGCTTGATCTTCACCGCGTCCTCACGCTGACCTTGGGTAGGCTGAATAAAGCTGCGGCCGATGTAGCGGTTCTTGATAAATCCAATGCCGTAAGGGATACCGCTCTCCTGGGCATAGCCCAATGCGGCGTCCAGGCCGCTGTCCGGCACGCCAATGACAATATCCGCGTCTACCGGGTGCTCCTTCGCCAGGTACGCACCGGCCCGCATTCTGGCGTGCTGCACAGACACGCCCTCAATCACGCTGTCCGGCCGAGCAAAATAGATGTACTCAAACACACAAATATGGCGTGGTCCGCCGCAATGGGTGGTAATGGAGCGCACGCCATCCTTGCTGATCACAACGATCTCGCCGGGAGCAATATCCCGCACAAAGTGGGCGCCGATGGAATCCAGCGCACAACTCTCCGACGCCACCACATAAGCATCGTCCGCAGTCTTACCCAGGCAAAGAGGCCGAAAGCCATTGGGGTCGCGAAACGCAATGAGTTTGGTGGCAGTCATCACCACGCAAGAGAATGCCCCTTGCAGCCGGGGAATAATTTTTTCGATGGCCTCTTCCGTGCTCTTACTGTGCAGGCGCTCCTCTACAATAGAATAGGCAATGGACTCGGTGTCCGATGTGCCGTGGAAAATGGCGCCCTTCAGCTCAAACTGGCGGCGCAGCTCCGGGGCGTTTACCAAATTGCCGTTATGTGCCACCGCCAAATTACCCTTAATATGGCGAATGACCAGGGGCTGAATATTGTTGGCGTTTTTGCCGCCGGTGGTGGAGTAGCGCACATGACCGATGGCCATATTACCTGTACCCAGGGCAGCCAGCTGCTCCTTGCTGAACACATCCGGCACCAGTCCGTCGCCCCGATGGTGGCGAAACACGCCGTCGTCATTCACGGCAATGCCGCAACTCTCCTGTCCTCTGTGCTGCAAGGCAAACAGAGCCAGGTACGCCGTCTGGGCCACCGTGGTGGTCTGATTTTCAAATATGCCGAAAACACCGCATTCCTCGTGCAAACTATCGAACATCGCTCTCTCCTATCCCGTGTGGTTGTCGCTCTTTTCTCTATTATAGTACCATTAGTTGGGCGTGTAAAGGTTTGCGTAAGGTCTGGAGGTGGCGGGAGCCAACTTTTTGAACGGTTTTTTCATGATCTCGTCCATGGAAACGCCAAAATACTTGCAGTATTTCTTCAAATACCCCTCCAATTCCTGCCGGTCCGCGTCCGTTAAGGCCGTCACTTTAATGTTCGGGCTGATGTTCTCCTTGGGGAAGCTGCCCCGCACAAAGATCTTGCCTCCGTGCATACCGGAGGCGCAGTGGGTGCCAAACAGCTTTTCGCCTCGCTTCATACCCAGCCCCAGCAGCACAATGGTGCCCCCGGCCATATACTCGCCCAAGAAGGAACCGGCATTGCGACCGATCACCAGCACCGGCTTCATCTGTTCAAATTCCTTCATGTGGATGCCGCCGCGGCAGGCCACATTGGTCTCTACAAAAATCTGGCCGTCTCGCATACCATAGCCCATAGCGTCGCCGGCGTGGCCGTGAATGACGATCTCACCGCCGTTCATAGTGTTGCCCACTGCGTCCTGGCAGTTGCCAAACACCTCCACCTTGCCACCATTTAAGTAGCAAGCCATATCATTGCCCGGGGTGCCGTGCACCTGAATGGTTTTGCCTGCGTCTAGGGCGCAGCCGATATAGCGCTGACCGTTCACCGCTGTGATCGTTACCTTTTTCTTGGTGCGCAGCTCCTGCTTAATTTTGTCGTTCAGCTCTGCATACTTGCACAGTCCTGCCTCAATACTCACAGCTGCACGCCTCCTCTCAACTTGGTGATCCGGGTCTCCTTGGGGAACCAGAACAGATTGGGACTATCCATCAAATCTCCTTGCAAACCCTCCAACGGCACACCGCCGGAGATCAAAGATGTATAGATTCCGGCGTTCTCGCTGGCGTTGATGAGCACATAGCCCACCAGCTTGCCGTCCCGGAACACCAGGCGCTTGTAGCTATCGTCTGCGGCAGCCACACGGTCCGTATAGCCGTCTCCCTTAGCGTTGATCAGCCCGCAGGTGCAAATGCGCAGACCGTAAAAATCAATAGCGTTCACCGCATAGGTACCGCCGACGGTCAGGTCGCCGCCGGCCATTTGGCTGCCTGCGGCACGCCCTTGCGCCACAGCATTGGGCCACAGAGCCAAGATTTTCTTACTGCCGTCCAACATGTCCACAGACACGGCGCAATCCCCGGCGGCGTAAATATCCGGGTCCGAGGTCTGCATGGTGGCCGGATCGGTGATGATCCCCCGCTCCACCGTCAGACCCGCCGCCTCAGCCAGTGCCGTGGCCGGGCGCACGCCCACTGCCACCACCAGCAGATCGCAGGGCAGTTCCTTGCCGTTTTGCAGCACCACCCGCTGCACCGTCTTGCCGCTGCACTTGGCCCGGGTCACCGTTTGACCCAGGTGGAAGCGCAGACCGTGGTGCTCTAAATGGCGGCGCACCAGCTTGGCGCTCTTTTCATCTAAAATAGAGGGCAATACCCGACCGGACAGCTCCACCACATCTACGCTTTTGCAAATTTTGCTCAAGCCTTCGGCAGCCTTCATACCGATCAGCCCGGCACCGATCACCACGGCGCGGGTGTTCGCACTTGCCAGATCGTGCACAGTCTGGGCATCTGCCGCGGTCAAAAAGCCGCATACATTGCGCTTGCCGCTTACATTCTGCATCGGCGGCACAAAGGGCACGGAGCCGGTGCACAGGCACAGCTTATCATAGCTATACACCTTGCGCCCGCACTTAACGGTCTTTTTCGCCCGATCAATGGCGGTCACCTCTACATCGGTGACGATCTCTATTTTTTGCTCTTTGTAGTAAGCCGGGGTGCGCAAGCGCATTTGACCCCGCCGCACCAGGCCCTTTAAGTAATAACTGATAGACGGGCGAGAATACGGCAGATCCGTCTCCCGAGTCAGCAGGGTAATCGCGCCTGCCGGGTCCGTCTTGCGAATTTGCTCCGCCGCAGCCAGTCCGGCGGCAGAGGCACCGATGATCACATACTTCACTTGGCAGCACCTCCCGCTTCTACCCAAACCAAGGCTCGATTGGGGCAACCCTTGACGCACGCCGGTTCTTCCCCGCCGCACAGGTCGCACTTGTAGGCAATATTGCCGGGCTGAATACACCCGATGGGGCACACCGCCAGGCAGGTCATACAACCGATGCACTTGTCCGGGTCTACGGACACAATGCCGGTCTTTTTGTCTTTGTGCATAGCGCCGGTAATGCATGCCTTTACGCAGGCCGGGTCATCGCAATGACGGCAGTTCACCGCCACGGAGGCTACACGGTCGCCGTACACCTTTACCCGGCTGATGGGCGCCGGATTCTCATATTTATTGGCTGTCAGCACATCGCCGGAGGCTGAATGTGCCGTTTTGCAATAGACTTCACACAGGTGGCAGTTGACGCAAAGTTCCTCTCGTGCAAATACTTTTTTCATCTCACTGTCCTCCTTATTCCCCGGCGTGCTTAATGCCCAAAATTTGCAGTTCCCGGTCAGACAGACCAATACCGCGGAGCATCAATCTGTTGCCGCGCAGGGAGTCTACGGAGTTGATGCCCATGCCGCCCATGATCTCTTTCATCTCATGGTTCCAGGCAGAGAGCAGGTTTTCCACCCGCTGATGGGCGATCTCCGGATTCAGTCGCCGGGTCAGATCCGGACGCTGGGTGGCAATGCCCCAGTTACACTTACCGGTGTTGCAGGTTTGGCACATGTGGCAGCCCATGGCGATCAGCGGCGCAGAGGCGATATACACCGCATCCGCACCCAAAGCAATGGCCTTGATCACATCAGAGGAGCAGCGGAAAGAACCGGCTGCCACCAAAGACACGGTGGAACGAATGCCCTCGTCCCGCAGCCGCTGGTCCGCAGCTGCCAGCGCCAGCTCAATGGGAATACCCACATTGTCGCGTATGCGGGTGGGCGCTGCGCCGGTGCCGCCGCGAAAGCCGTCGATGACCACAATATCCGCACCGGCACGAGCCACGCCGGAGGCGATGGCCGCAATGTTATGTACCGCTGCAATCTTAACGGAAATGGGCTTTTTGTTATCTGTGGCCTGCTTCAGCGACCAGATCAGCTGGCGCAGGTCCTCAATGGAATAAATATCATGATGCGGAGCAGGTGAAATGGCGTCCGATCCCACCGGGATCATACGCGCATTGCTAACCTCCACATTCACCTTTTCACCGGGCAGATGGCCGCCGATCCCCGGCTTAGCCCCCTGGCCGATCTTAATTTCTACAAACTTGGAGTTATTCAAATAATCCTTATGCACACCGAAGCGGCCGGAGGCCACCTGTACCACGGCACATTCGCCGTAAGACGCCAGGTCCGGGTGCAAACCGCCCTCACCGGTATTAAACAGAGTGCCCATATTCTTGGCAGCCATGGCCAGAGATTTTTGGGCATTCAGGCTGATGGAGCCAAAGCTCATGGCAGAGAACATAATGGGCGTCTCCAACATCACCTGCGGCGGCATCTTGGTCACGGACTTGCCCTTGCGCTCCACTTGCAGACGATCTGGTTTACGACCCAGAATGGTACGGATTTCCATAGGCTCCCGCAAAGGGTCAATAGAGGGGTTGGTCACCTGGGAGGCATTGAGCAAAATTTTGTCCCAATAAATGGGATACGGCTGCGGGTTGCCCATAGCGGACAGCAGCACGCCGCCGGTATCTGCCTGGCGGCAGATCTCCTGCTGGTAGCGTGGGGTCCAGTTGGCATTGTCCCGATAGTCGCACACATATTTTTCGATCCGAAGGGCACCGGTGGGGCACAGATCCACGCACCGATGGCAGGCCACGCAATCCTGAGAATGGGACACCACGGTTTTGCCGTCCGGTCCAAAGCTGTGGCACTCGTTGGAGCACTGACGCACACAGCAGCCACAATCAATACAAAGTTCCCGGTCCCGCACAATGGTAAACCGGCGGGGAATATAATTAATCATCGTCTTCCTCCTTTGCCAGTTCCAGTGGGATAAACACCGGCTCCGCACCGCTGACGGACCACACTTTTTCCGGGTGGGGGCAGATCACACGAATGGCGGACTCCTCTGAAGCGAAATACGCCCGATTGCCCTTGGTAGCCGCAGTCAGGGATCGCAATTTCAGCCGGTCGTTGATGGCCAGCAGCCCCTTGTTGGAGCCAAGGATCACAGAGAACGGCCCGTTCACCAAGGCGCCGTTATAGATAGAGCGCAGGTTGGTAAAATACTCTTTCCGCTCCGGGTCCATACGGTCAATCTCGTCCCACTCCGGGGCCGTAAGCACATCGGCTGCCACATCAATGGGCAGCTGATGGTGACGGATCAGGTGGTCAAACAGATAAGTAATCACTTCCGTATCCGTCTGCATGGTACACACATAGCCAAACTGCTCAATATACCGACGGTTGGCGTCATAGGACGAAATCTCGCCGTTATGCACCACAGACCAGTCCAGCAGATTAAAGGGGTGTGCCCCGCCCCACCAGCCGGGGGTGTTGGTAGGAAAGCGACCATGTGCTGTCCACAAATAGGCGTCGTACTGATCCAGCATATAGAACTCGCCCACGTCCTCCGGATAGCCCACAGCCTTAAAGCAGCCCATATTCTTGCCGCTGGAAAAAATAAAAGCGCCGTCGATCTCGTTGTTCACATGGATCACGCACTGGGCGGTATATTCGTCCTCGTCCAGACGGGCCTCTTTCATCCGCACCTTATTGGGCTTGGCAAAATACCGCCAAATGTCCGGTCCATTCTCAATGGACGCGATCTTCTTAGTGGGAATGCGCTCGGAAACATCCACATTAAAATGCTTGAACAAAAACTCCTCGCAAGCGCCTCGTGCCTGTACCGACTGGTAAAACACATGAAAGGCAATATCCGTCTTGTGATCGGGATAAATGCCATAGGCGGCAAAACCGCCGCCCAGACCGTTGGAACGGTCGTGCATCAAGGCAATGGACTGGATAATCTCCGACCCATTGATCGGCTCGCCCTTGCGGTCAATAATGGCGGCAATGGCGCAGCCGGAGGGAATGCGCACTTCGCCCTCTCGCAGCATATTCATCACTCCTGTATCTGTATTTCTTCAAAAAAACCTATACTTTATTGTACAACACTGTCGATTAACCGTCAATGCGTCCACTATAAAAATCTACAACACAAAATCAGCATAATTATAGTGAATTTCACAAAAAATCGCACTCTTCTCTGTGAATTACCACTCACTTTTGGTTCTTTTGTACAAAAAAGCGGCTTTGCCACCGTGTAATGGCAAAGCCGCGATAGGTAGGGACGATCAGTCGTCCGTGCCCTGGAGAGCGTCATAGCCACGTGCGCCGGTGCGCACCTTTACTGCGTCCTCCACATCGTAAACAAAAATCTTACCGTCACCGATATTACCGGTATATAGCGCCTCTCTGGCAGCGGCGATCACCGTTTCCACCGGCACGGCGGAGATCACCATTTCCAGCTTCATCTTGGGGTTCAGGTTCAGCTCCTCGATCTCCACACCGCGGTACTTGCGCACATGACCCTTCTGGGTACCGCAGCCCATTACATTGGTCACGGTCATACCGGTAACGCCCACCGCATTCATGGCGTCCTTCACCCGTTCCAGCTTGGCCGGGTTAAAGAGCATCACCACTTCGCTGAGCTTCGCGTCCGGTTTGGTGGTATAAGTCTCTACCGGAACAGCCTTTTCTACCGGTGCAGCCGGCATGAAATGATTTTGAGCGCAGCCGAAAAATCCGGAGCCGATATGATTGTTATGGGTTCCAGAGGTCTTTCCGGCATTAAAGAACTGTTGCTTGGCAGTGTAAGCAACCACATTGTACACTATGCCAAAGTGCCGGTTGTAATTGTAAAATAAATTTTGCTGCGCTGTAATAAAACGTAAAACTATTGCTGCCTTATAAAACATGGGCATAAAAACCGGGAGATATTGCTCCCGGTTTTTAATTTTGCCTGAGCGCAGATAAAAAACATATTAATGAAGTAAAGTACAGATTTTGCTCTATATAGCAGCAAAGAAGCGGTTAATTTAGCATAAGTAAATTTTTTAATACACTGCATAATTGCACCTTAAATTTAACAGTGGTATAATAAAATATCTGTAAGATGAATTTGAAATAACTGAAATATAAGGAGCGTTTATATGGTAAGCATTTGTGACCGTGTACGTTATGTAGAAACTGATATGATGGGCGTTGTGCATCACAGCAACTACTTCCGCTGGTTTGAGATGGGGCGTGTGGCCTGGCTGCGCGCTGCCGGTGTGGAGCTGTGGGAGCTTATGAATGCCAAC